>Ga0126369_10001193_pt1 | contig 17869 bp, 9 predicted proteins | sample PanSoiMetaPlot_1_FD_109646 | JGI IMG/M metagenome (GOLD analysis project Ga0126369, IMG submission 109646) | Tropical forest soil microbial communities from Panama - MetaG Plot_1 | ecosystem: Environmental > Terrestrial > Soil > Tropical forest > Bulk soil | place: Panama | collected 2016-02-17 | reverse complement strand
GGTCAAAGCGATTTTCCGAACGGCGCGATTCCAGATGGCAGACCAAGGCCAAATCAAGCGGTTGAAATCGAGCGGATCGCAGAATCCCGAAGAAGATGCGCTGGAAGAATGGACGAATACATTTATGAGCCGCATCGATGAGATCAAGAACGCGAAGAACTGCAAGGCAAATTAGAAAACATCCGTGAACGTCTGGAAAAAGGCAAACGTGCCATATCCGGCAAGAAGCAAATAGTGTCACCGCCATACTGACCTTTATTGGCGCATCGGTCGAAAGTGCAAATGTCCAAAGACTGGCCCTCCGTCCAGTAGATTCCGTACCCGCACGAGCGTAGCTTCCCAAGTGATGTTGATGGAAACCGCACTCGCGATGTTGTTCCCAGTACTTTGCATCCTAATGCTGGCGGGAAAGATTGTGCCGGGTTGGCCGGGTTCGACGTCCGTAGCCACTCGCAATCGGCGAGTTCGAGTTTCTGCTTCCGGGGCTGTCAATCTTCCGCGCCAAAACGCGATTGACGAGGTGGTCCAATGATGGATACAGAAGCATTCCGCGAGTTCAAGCAGGGATTAACGCTACTGCGCGACAATTTTGCCGGGAAGGCGCTGCCACATATGATGCGCGCAGTGGAGCTGGAAAAGAACAATCCTTACTACATGTCGTACCTGGGCGTGGTACTGGCGCGGTCCGAACGGAAGTGGGGCGAAGCGGAAAAGCTCTGCGACGGCGCGGTAAGGCTGAAGCGAAATCAGGCGCAACTCTATTTGAACTTGGCGGAGGTATATGCGACGGCAGGACGCCGTGACGATGCCGTGGAAGCGCTGCAGGCAGGGTTGAAGTATGCGCGTCGTGACATCCGGTTGAACATTGCCATGAACAAACTGACAAACCGCCGCTCGCCGGTGCTCTCTTTCCTGGCGCGGAAGCACCCGCTAAACAAGAGCCTCGGCAAACTCCGGCACCAAACACTTTCGTTGATTGGAAAGGCATAACGAATTCGAATTTCCCCAACCCCCAAACACAGGAATGGGCGGCTAGTGTTCCCGCTAGCCGCCCATTCTTGTTTTCGTTGAAGTTTATCAGGCCATTCGAGCGCCGGTTACTTGCGAGGAGGCGCGTTAAACGAATAGCTATGCTGTTGAATCCCCATTTCCATAAGGATCTTGATGCCGACGCCGGTGAGGCCATTCGAGCGCGGATCCATGCGCACCACCTCCGCGAGGTACTCGCGATTGATGGCGGCCGGTTCCTTGGAATAGGGCATGGTAACAAAAAGCCGAAGGCCAATTTCATAGCCTATTTCGCTGGTCTGGAAATATACGCCGCTGCGCGAAACACTCATGGAGCCGCGCAGATCTTCGAAGTGGTCTTTTTCTGGATCCGACGGGCGAATACGCATCAGCTGCGTGATTCTACAGCGGCGGCTGCCACGGCGTTCCGGAAGCGAGTTTGGACGAGAAAATCTGACTTGATTGCTGGAAGTCTTGCTCATTAAATCCTGCGTTGCCATCTAAAGTTCACCCTTGGAATGTACTGCTTTTTCTACCAAAAGTGTATGAGTGCCAGAAAACAAAACCTATAGGGGATTGGTACCCGGGAAAAACTAGGACTGGGACCAACCAAGTCGGTACCGAAGTACTGGACCGAAATAAGCCGCAAGTGCCCCCCTAGGTGCCGATTTGGGACGCTTTTCCAACGTGCCTGGTTCTAGCTCGACCCGATTAAGTCCTTTCCAAACAGCAATCTATAGGAGATATCGCGGGGTGCGCCAAACTTGTGCTGGCTGGCAGAGAGTGTGCTTTGGTTTCAACCAAGCCAAGCCGAGGAAGAGAACTACGTTGCAAAACAAGCCGGGGTATCGCCATGAAAAATGCCGCTCGACTGGATACAAGAAGCTCGGAAACTAAGCGAGAGCAAACGAGGGAAACCGGAACCAGCGTGAATCTGCGTTTGTATGTTGCAAACGCAACTTTGCTGGAAAAGTTGGAGCCCGTAGCATGGCAGGAAACGGACGTCGAAGTATGCGAAATGTTGATACCCGAAAAGGCGAAAGCAAGAAGGACAGAGAAGCTGGCGCGCAGAAATCGAAGTGAGATCTTGGTCTTGAGTTCCAGTGGAACGATTCAAGACGATTTACAGCGGATGCGAGAAGCGAAGGCGACGATTCCAGAGGTAAAGATACTGTTTCTGCCGGCTGCCACGCTAGGCGAGACAGAATTGCTTCAATATTTGCGCGCAGGGATCAGCGGGGTGTTGCCTGCGGAAGCTACGGCGGAAGAAGTAATTTCTGCAGTGCGAGCAATAAACAATGGAGAAGGGATTTGCGGCGGCATGCAGTGCGCCATTTTGTTTCATTATTTTGAGAAAGAAGCGGTGGCGTTTCCTTGCGCGGCTTTGCATCGCGATTTAGGGCTTACGCGACGCGAGCAACAACTGATTCCGTTCTTGACCCGCGGATTGACCAACAAAGAGATTGCCAATCATTTTTCGCTGTCGGAACAGACCGTAAAAAATCACCTTTATCGCATGAAGCGAAAAATTGGCGCGCATGGCCGGATGGAAATAGTCGATGTTTGCCGGCAGCACGGATTCCCTTCCTGACCGTTCCATTCCATGCAAGAAATGCGGCTTGGCTGACGTGACTTTCGCTGAGGGAGTGTGCGATTCTTCCTGCGCAGAATTTGCGGAGCGGCGAAGAATGCTGAAGAAATTCAAGGATTTGACCGAGCGCGAAATCCTGGCGCTTGCGATTCAGAACGAAGAGGAAGATGGGAGGATTTTCGGGGAATTCGCTGACCAGTTGCGGCAATCGTATCCCGCGACCGCGAGCATGTTTGAGGAGATGCGAGAGGAAGAGGCGGCGCACAGGGACAGGCTGTTTGGGACCTATCGGGAGCGATTCGGGGATCATATCGCGCCTATTCGTCGCGAAGACGTGAAGGGCTTTTTGAAGCGGCGACCGGTGTGGCTAGTGAAGCCTTTGGGCGTAAACGCTGCGCGGAAGCATGCGCAGTTGATGGAAATGGAGGCGGTGCGCTTTTACCAGAAGGCCGCGGACCGGGTTACGCATGCTCCGACACGGGAATTACTAAACAAGCTGGCAGATGAAGAAAGAAAGCACTCGGAAACGGCCGGCGAGCTGGAAGAAAAGCATTTAACTGAGCAGGCGCGCGCGCAGGAAGACAAGTCGCACGAGAAGCTATTTTTGCTGCAAATTGTGCAGCCCGGTTTAGCGGGATTAATTGACGGTTCCATATCCACTCTCGCCCCAATCTTCGCGGCGGCCTATGCGACGCATCACACTTGGGATGCCTTTCTTGTAGGGCTTGCTGCGTCCATCGGGGCCGGAATCTCGATGGGGTTTACGGAAGCTCTTTCCGACGACGGTTCATTGACGGGACGAGGATCACCCTGGATTAGAGGAACTGCGACCGGGCTTATGACAACGGCCGGAGGAATGGGGCATACGCTACCTTTCTTGATAAAGGATTTTCGGGTTGCCATGATTGTTGCGATTTTTGTAGTTGCCTTCGAGCTCGGGGCGATCAGCTTTATTCGACACAAATATATGGACTCGCCATTTCTGCAAGTGGCGTTTCAAGTATTGGTAGGGGGCGTGCTGGTTCTGCTGACGGGGATTTTGATCGGGAGTTCGTAGAAATCAGTGGTTTGCGGTGTCGGCCTGGCGGACAGGAACAGACGGAACGCGATCGAAGATGATTCTGATGCCATTGGAATTGCACGGAGACTTGGAAGGGTCTTTCGCGGTAGAAAAGGAGATCGTTCGGGAGATGGCGGTGCGATTGTAGTCTTCCAACCGCGCGAAATAGTAGAGACTTGTCCCCAAAGCAGGCAAATCCTCGCCTGCAATATTCAACACAATCGAGTAAGGAGCGGTGTCGCGAAGGCTTCTCGTTTCATCCACTCCGCCACCCCACACGTGCAGCATCGCGGGTTCGCCCGGATCGCCGCCATGCACTTCTCCCACGACGCCCGACCAACTACAAGACTGACCACCGAAATAGACCGGCTTCCGCGGCCGATATAACTCCCGCTGAGGAGGCGGAAGCTTGTCTGGCGCTTTTGGGCAAACGGCGGCACGGCGATACGGGTCCAAAACGTCGGAAGCATCCAGGAAAAGGCGGGGATCCTTGCCATTTTCGCGGCTGCGGATATCTTCCAGGTGTTTAACGGCCAAGTCATAATGGGTCTTGCCCTCGGGAACGCCGGCCTCATTCGCCGCAGCGCAGAGACCAGCTTGCGCTGCGTCCCAACGGATTTCGTTCGAGCCAGAGGGCATGTACTTATCAATGTCCTTGAAGGCGGCCTCCGACTGCTGGATGGCTTCGTGGAAGCGGCCCAATCCAATTAGAACTTCCGCAAGGGTATCGCGACCGTTCGTCAGGTACTCGTTGCGGCCACGCTGTCCAGCAATGAGGACTTGGCGGCGAGCATAGGTCTCTGCTAGGGCGGCGTCATCCGCCAACGGTGGTGGGATAACTGAATTCTCCAGGGAGGCCAGCCTCCATTCCCAATAGGCATATGCGTAACCATTCAGCGCATCGAGGAAATCGGGCTCAAGATCCAATGCCCGTTTGTATTCTAGAAGCGAAGAACGGAAGTAGTATGCGAGTTGTCCAAGTTCGACCGGACCCGGGCCTTGCGCAGGCACATTCACATTCCACACCTTGCTTTCGTACACCGAACCCAGATACCTATGAGTTTCCGCGCTATCGTTCAAGAGTTTCATCGGAGCGCGATTTTGGGGATTCAAATAAAACTGCGCCGAGGCAGTATTGCACTGAATCACGTCGTCATATGGAACGAGCTTGAGACTTTGCCGAAAATAGTTCAAAGCATGAGAAGAATATTTGGAACCAGCGACGTGGTATTTTGCGTTTTCAGTGGGCTTGCCATCCGCATCGATGTCATTAGGTTGAATCCAATTTACATCGCAGGTCCAGGGCAGCTCTCGTTCTCCATCTGCTTCTTCCGAAGCAAATTCAAGATCAGACCGGCGATGGGATTCCAGTGTCACGCCAAGGTTGTTGAGGGCGTTACCTTCCAGCGTCCGTTCCTGGGAATCGTTCAGAAGTGTTTGTGGCAAACCCTCCAAGAGTTGCACGACCTGGGTGCAATAAAAATAAGGGAGGTAAGAGAACTCCGGGTTCTCCGAGTCCTTGTCGGTATCTAGCAAGTCCAAGTCGTATTGGCAAATGCCGAAGTATACGGAACGAAGCTGAGAGACCGTGAGGTCGGAAGCAGGCAACTGCGAGAGCTGAGTCCAGATGCGGTACGCCTGCGGTTTCTTATCGCCCACGACGAATTTTCGAATGTTGAGAGCGGCAGCCGGCGTGGGAGAGAAAGAGGAGTATCCCGCAAAAGTCACGGCTTCGAGAATCTTGCCTGAAAGGAACTTGGGATTGGCTTCGAAGGTGGCGCGGAAGGCGGCGATGGCCGCATCCGCCTGAAATAGATCTTGCAATGCGAGGCCCAACCGATACTGGGCGGCAGCAAACTTGGGATCGATCTTGACGGCTTCCTGAAAGCAGGCTTTTGCCTGTTGAAGCCCCTTCGGATCCAACATTCTCGTTTCATGGTTTCGCCAAAGCTTGAGCCCCTGGCGAAAATATTGCAGCGCTTCCGCGTTGGAAGTGAACCCCACGTCTTTGAAAGCAGGGTCGGATTTGGCAATTTCAAAGGCAAGCTGCCTGACCAGTTTCATGATTTGATCCGGGGGAGGATCCACCGCGCAATCCTCGTTCGACAACTCCTTCTCTCCGTATGAAGAGACTCGCCAGCTGTCACCATTCGAAGAATTTGCAAAAATTGTCAACTGTTTTTCTGTTTTGTTCGAATCACCTTGTGCGTCCGGCTGGCTGGAATCGAAGCGAAGGCTTCCTTCAATCGTGCGAATTGCCAGAAAGCGGCGAACAAAATCCTGGATAGGATCCACAAAAATCTTCATGGGAATTTTGAGACCGGAGACCTGCAAGTCTTCGGATTTTGCCACGACTGACTCCATGGCGGAAGAATCGGCGCCCGCGGAAAGCAAATGAATATCCGTCGGATCCTTGCCCGTGGACCGCTGGGCGACGATGGCATCAGGCAGAAGGTCGGCTCGCAATTGTCCGATCTCATTGATAAGCGCGGTGACGAATCCCCTGGATTCCTCGTCGGCGGCGTCTTTTGCGCATCCGGTGCAATTGAACTCGCGAATGACAATCTTTTTGTAATTGAAGAGTTCATTGCAGATGGTGAGGAAAATCAGATATGCGATCGGAAGAAGGAGGAGCTTCGCGGTTACACTCCAGGCCCCGCCGGACTTGAAGTAGTTAAAGACAGCCACAAAAGCCCTGCCAACTCCATTTGCACACTTGCTGATGAATGCGGCCGCGGCCTTTAACCGGGGCAACTGGAGCACGTCGTCTTTAAAGAGCTGGGGCACCCAAGTAAGCGCGCCTTCCGCGAGGCGTTCGGCAAAAAACATCCAGAGGAGAAGTAGAGCGCCAACATCAAGCCAATGCGGCGCCCAACAAAACGAAAAAATATCCACCAGCACCGCAAAAATGGCCGGAAGGGATAAGGCCACGAGTGTGCCCCGAATGCGTTGCATGGAAAACGGAACAGAAGCCATGTTTACGGCCGTCTTCAGGCTGCCGGCTTCCAGATGCTGCTCCGGCTCCCGAATTTCATCGGGGCCGCTAAACAGCGCGCTGAAAACCATGGCGAGCCAGCCGATCAGCCACAGACAAAGTGGAATGAAGCCAATCCATGCCGTAGTGGAAGAGTCGGGATCCAAGACCGCAAAAATCAAGCCGAGCATCGAGGCAAACAGCAGGGACGCGATGCGCCATCTCTTGGAGAGGCTTTCCGTGATCAAAAAGGCGATGAAGAAGACCGCGATGCCGAACGAGATGCGCTCAAGGACAAGCCAAAGAGGGCGGGAAAGGTGATCCGGGAGATCGGGAAAGCGGAGAGCGAAGGCAGCCAGGGGGGTAATCAGCGCGGCAGTGAACGAGACGCAAGAGAGCTTGCGGCGAATGACCACAATCGCCATGACCATTACAGCGAAACAAACCACAAACCAGACCATGAGTGGTGGAAACCAAACGTCATAGGCAAAGACTTGAAGGGCTTCCGGTTCGGAAGGATTTATGGCGTGAACGCGGAAAGCGGCGAATAGCCCAATGGCAAGGCCGGGAAGAAGAGAGTACGGAAGCCGAGAGGTCCAGTTATTAAGAATGCGAATGCGGTACCAAGCCAGGGAGGGCAGGATGGCTGTGAGAATAAGCGCCATTCGAAAGAGCCAAACGACCCAAATACCTCGAATGAGAATTACACCGAACTCCGGGGCAAGTACCATTGCGCCGGAATAGAGCGAGATGACGTTGAACAAGACGAGTGCAGCCAAGGTCAAGTTCAGAAAGCCGATGGAAAACGGACGTTCGGGTTTGAAGAGACAGGTACCTGCTTGCAGGAGAAGGAGCGCTACTCCAATGAGAGAAATGATTAGGCTGGATAGGTCCATGACATCGAACCACTAGCAACGAAACAGGGCGGAATCAGTTATAGAAGATAGTGACAGAGATGCGTGATGCGTTTCAATGGGTTAAGAAATCCCACTCCTCAGCGCCTCGTTTGAGCAGGGCGGCTCGATCTTCAAGGATGATCCAACGCTGCCTGATGAGGTCATCCGTGGCTTGTGTGAATCTCTCCAAATAGATTTCGCGGCTGGCATAGCGCTCGGCGATGGAATTGCGCGGATCTCCGGATCTCGCACGGGCAGCAGCGTCTTTGGGAAATGGGAAAAAAGAGCCTTCGAACGGCAGGCGCTGTTCGGGCGCGCCGATCGATGGATCGCGGAGATTCCAGCCAGTGTAGGTGGCGAGCGGCACGGAAATCTCGGGTAGGTGTACGCCGGCGAGTTCGTTGCCGTCGGGGTCCACTTGCGGAACCAGAACGGAAAATGGTTTGCCGATCAAAGGTGGTTGCTTTGCGATGATTCCCTGCTTCCATTCGGGGCCGAAGTCCAGGCGATGGGCCAGATTGTTGTCGCCGGGAAAGTGCGAACCAGGAATTGCGGGGAACGTGACGCGTTCGCGGGAAACAAGGGTCTTTTGTGTGATGGACGGATAGGCACTGGGCGGGGGAAGCGTGCCGCTGCGAACCCAGGCGTCCATGTTGGAAATCATAGCGCGCCAGAAAAAGCGGATAGGCAAAGGTGATTGAGGATTTTGGCTTAGAAGGGCGCCTTCGCCGCGTGCAGGCGGAAAAGAAACAGAGTAGTGCTGCAGTCCAGTGAAGAAATAGATGCGCACATTCGCGTCGATTGCGGCGTCCTCCTTGCCGTCGGGCGATGTGTGAATCAGTGAACAGGCACGGCCCCAATATTCGTACGAGGTATTGGAAAAGAAGATTTTGGGCACTACTTTTTCTGCGATTGCACGATCAAGGAGGCCGCCCTTGTCTCCGGTTAATGCATCGGTTTCCGGCAAGTCCGTGAACGGAAAAATGTCGGTGGGGAAAAAGATGGAAGAAGTAGGCTGGCCATCGCGGGAAGGTTGCGCGAAGCGATGATTGAAGCTGCCGCGGCCTGCTCCAGCGACGTGAGCCAAGACGCCATCGAGCGCGATGCGGCCATCTTCGTCGGAGTTGAAACCTTGATAGAGAAAATGGCGCAAGAAGCGGCCGTTTTGCGAAATGCCCTCAGCGAGAACGCGAGCCGCAGGAGTGATGCTTTTCGCATCGTGTTTTGCGTAGGAGGCGAAATCGCGGAATGCGGCCAAGCCGAGGCCGGCGACGACGGGATCCGCGACAACGTAAACACACTCGTAAATGCGGCCCGCTTTGAAGCCGCCATTCAAATGAATTGAGCGATTGTCGGGGACGAGTTTGCCGTCAATCGTTTTTGCGAATTGCCATTCGCCGCGAGGAATTGTGGTGCGCGGAGAAGCGGGAGTGTCGCGCACCGTAAGCGTATTTCGGGAATCACCCGGGTCTGAGACTGGATACTCTGCGCCGCCGATGCGACCTTGCATGAGATGACCGAGTGGAATTTCGGGCGTATCGGCGGAAGGCATGATGTCGCCGCGAAGTAGGCCCACGATTGCCTTCCCATGATCCTTCGCGATAGGCACATCAAGATGCAAAGTTCCGGGCCCGACGGCGTCCCACTGCCAGCCAAGCGAAACGACCGTGAAGCCGTTGCGGAGAAACCAGGCGTCTCCGGCAGAGTGAGCAAGATCTTCATCGCCCCCATCAACAAGCGAGAGAATGTGAGGAAGCCCACGGTTAGGATCTTCCAGAAATAATGTGCCATTGCCTCGGGACGGATCTTTGGGCCGGATGGCGACGAAATCGGCGGAAAATTCAACTTCGCCGTTTTGGAGGTTCATGGCGTTGGCGAGATCGACGATAGCCTGGTTATGCGTATTGGCAACGGAAACGGAGAAATAGATTTTGCCGGTGATGCGTTCGTATGGGCCAGCGCTGCCGAACGGTTTTCCATCGAGCACGTCCATGCGGGAAGCTACTTCAGTTCGTATGACACGAGCTGACAACGGCGAAGCCGCAGAAAAAAGGAGGATTGCAACGGCAAGTAATGACATTGGAAAACGACGGATGCTGGAAATCATCGTGTGAGCCTACTTCGAAGGAGCGGAGAGCGCTTTGACGAGGTCGTAGAGAAAAGCCTGGCCTTCGTAGAAAGATCGGACGGGAATGCGTTCGTCCCGGCCATGGAAGCGGATGTCGTTCCGGTCAATGAAAATGCCCTGGATGCCGTAGCAAGGAATACCGGAGGCGCGGAGCATGCGGCCGTCCGTCGCGCCCATCACCATGTTGGGCACAACGGCAACGCCGGGCCACATTTTGGAAGTGATGCGAGTTGCAGCGTCGAGCACGTCAGGCCGCATGGGAGATGACGGGCCGCGTTCGAGTTCGCCCAGCCTTTTGACCGAGACTTGATCGTCAGCGGCGGCTTTTTTCAGCGCTTCTTCAACGTACTCTGGCGAGTCTTCCGGCAGGACGCGGCAATTGACGAGCGATGCGGCAAGTTGGGGAAGGGCGTTCATGGCGTGGCCGCCTTCGAGCATGGTGGCAACACAAGTTGTGCGCAGAACCGAATTGTATGCAGGAGCAAGGGCGGCGACCCGCTGCATGGCTTCTTGCGAACCATCGGCAACTTTTAAAAGGTCCTGTTTTTCGGGACCGGTGGAAAGTTCTCCCATGCGGCGGAAATAGGCGGACGTGACTTCGTTGGTTTTAAGCGGAAAGCCAAATTCGGAAAGGCGGCTCAAAGCTCCAGCGAGGTGGTAGATGGCATTGTCCTTGACGGGCAAGGAGCTGTGGCCGCCCTTGTTGCGAACCTCAAAACGGAAATTTAGAACGTATTTTTCGCTAACCTGCAGATAGTTGGCCAGGTATTTCCCGTCGACGATTTCGCCCCAGCCGCCTTCATTTAAAGCAAATTCCGCGTCGATCAGTTCACGATGATTTTTAAGCAGCCAATCCACGCCATTGAACGGACCGCCGCCTTCTTCATCGGCCGTGAGTGCAACGATGAGGTCGCGATCGGGAACAAAACCCTCCTTTTTGTACTGAATCAGATTGGCGATCCAGATGGCGGCCTGTGCCTTATCGTCACCCGTGCCCCTACCGTAGAAGTAACCGTCTTTTTCAACGAGCTGGAACGGATCCATGGACCAGTCTTCCCGCTTGGCTTCAACGACATCAATGTGGGCAAGGAGAAGAAGCGGCTTGCGTTTACCGGAGCCGTGATAGCGAACTACGATGTTGTGCTTTTGGGGGCTGGCACCGTCGACAAAAATGTCGGAGTCAGAGAAGCCGGCGGCTTTCAGGCGGGCGGCAGCGGCTTCTGCAACGGGTGTAGTCGACCCGGTCGAGAAACCGGATTGGATTTCGACGAATTGCTTGTAGATATCACGGGCGAGTTGTTTCTCGGCGTCAGGACGGAGAGTTTGCGAAAAAACTGAAGAGGCGTACGACAGCGCAAAAGCCAAAGCAACTATTTTGAATTTTTGCATGCGGGATTGTTTCATGGGCCGCATCCTACGCGCAAGGTGACATCCTTGGCCAGGTCGGCCAAAGCGGAAATATGGCGAAACAAAAAGTGATTCCAGATTAGTCGGCTTGCGAAGGAAGCGGGAAACGGTGGGCGTGGCGAGCTGCGCGACGGCCACGGATCCAGATCTGCAGGCGATCCATGTAGAGATAAACGACCGGAGTTGTGAAAAGCGTAAGAAGTTGACTCAGGATGAGACCACCGACGATGGCGATCCCAAGAGGACGACGCAGTTCGGCGCCGGTGCCGCGGCCCAGCGCGAGCGGGAGCGCCCCGAAAAGTGCGGCCATGGTCGTCATAAGAATTGGGCGAAACCGGAGAAGGCAGGCTTTGTGGATCGATTCGATCGGAGAGAGTCCTTCTTGCGTTTCAGCCTGTACAGCGAAATCAACCATAAGGATGGCGTTTTTCTTGACGATGCCGATGAGCAGGATGATTCCTATGTCCGCGATAACGGTGAGCTCGGTTTTGAACAGCATGAGGAAGAGAAGCGCGCCAACACCAGCGGAAGGAATCGTGGAAAGAATCGTGATTGGGTGAATAAAGCTTTCGTAGAGGATGCCGAGAATAATGTAGACCGCCGCGAGCGCAGTGAGGATCAAAACAGGCACGGAAGTCTGGGAATCCTGGAACGTTTGAGCCGTACCCTGGAAGCCGGCGTGGACGGTCGGAGGCATATGTAATTCCGTTTGCACCGCCTGGATTTTCTTGACTGCGTCACCGAGCGGCAGCGAAGGAGCGAGATTAAACGATAGCGTGATAGAAGGAACGAGACCTTGGTGATTCACCGAGAGAGAAGTATTGGTGGGTTCGTAGTGTGCGAAAGCGCTTAGCGGGACGAGTTTGCCGCCGCTTGATGGCAAATAAATATGATTCAAGCCGTCCGGACCTTCCGTGTATTGCTGTTGAACATCAAGCACGACGTGATATTGGTTGAGGCCTTTATAGATGGTTGAGACCTGGCGCTGGCCAAAAGCGTCGCTGAGAGTACTGTCGATGGTTTGGAGAGAGACGCCGAGACGTGAAGCCGTGTCCCGGTCAACGACAAGAGTCGTCTGCAAACCGCGAATTTGCTGATCGGAGTTTGCGTCGTTGATGCCGGGAACTTTCTTGATAGCTTCAAGGAGCTTTGGTGCCCATTCATTGAGGTCATTCAAGTTTTCGGCTTGTAACGTGTATTGGTATTGCGCCGCGCCAAATCGGCCGCCTATGCTGAGGTCCTGAACCGACTGCATGAAAAGAGAAGCGCCGGGAATTTTGGCTGCTTTTTTGCGGATGCGCGCGATAACTTCATCGGAGCTGAGCTTGCGCTCTTCGAGCGGCTTGAGCTGAGCGAACATTCGGGCGGTACTTGTGCCATTGCCGCCGCCGGTAAACGCGGTGACTGTATCTACGGCGGGATCCTGCTGGACGACATCCGTAAACTGCTTGAGCTTTTCGGACATGGATGCAAAGGAGGTGTCCTGATCCGCCAAAATGGAACCGTTAATGCGGCCCGTGTCCTGCTGCGGGAAAAAACCACCGGGAATGATGATGAAGAGATAGATGTTAAGGCAAACCGTTCCGATGGTGATTATAAGGACGGCAAACTGGTGGCGAAGGACAACTTTCAGGCAGCGATCATAAATGCGGACAAGGCCGTTAAAGGCGCGTTCCGCGAGGCGATAGGCGAAATTGTGCTTGCCTTCTTCGTGGCGAAGGAAACGTGCGCACATCATGGGTGTTGTGGTGAGAGAAACGACCATAGAAACGGCGATAGCCACGGTAAGGGTCACGGCGAACTCACGGAAGAGCCGGCCGACAATGCCCGGAAAAAGAAGAATTGGGATGAAGACAGCGACGAGCGAACTGCTCATCGAAAGAACAGTGAACCCAATTTCGCTGGCGCCCCTCATTGTGGCTGCGAACGGCTTCATGCCGTTTTCGATGTGACGCGCAATGTTTTCGATGACGACGATGGCGTCGTCCACAACGAAACCGGTCGAAATGGTGAGTGCCATTAGGGACAAGTTGTCCAGGCTGTACCCGCAGAGATACATCACGCCAAAAGTACCAACCAGGGAAAGAGGGACGGCAATACTCGGAATGATGGTGGCCCAGACGTTTCGCAGGAATACGAAGACAACCAGAATGACGAGCGAGACGGAGATGAGCAAGGTGATTTCGACGTCGTGAATAGATGCGCGGATCGTGGTGGTGCGATCCATGGCCACCCGGAGATGCAGTGAAGGAGAGATGGACGAGCGCAGATCCGGAAGAATCTTCATGATGCGATCGACCGTTTCGATCATGTTGGCGCCCGGCTGGCGGAATACAGCAAGAATTACGCTGGGCTCACCGAAAGAAAGACCGAGGTTGCGGACGTCTTCGACCGAATCGGTGACTGTGGCGATGTCTCTCAAACGAACTGGAGCGCCAGCGTGGCCAGCGACGATGAGTGGGTCGTATTCGTAGGCCTTGAAAATCTGATCAGTGTCGGCGATAGCGACGGAACGGTGATCATCGGCGAACGCGCCTTTGGCGAGATTGGCGTTGGCGTTGCGTAGAGCGTTGCGGACCTGTTCAAGACTGATGCCGTAGCTGTTGACCTGGTCGGGATTTACGCTAACTCGAACGGCCGGGCGCGAACTGCCCCAAGTGAAGACCTGACCTACTCCTTCAACCTGAGCGAGTTTTTGGGCAAGCACGGAATCGGCAGCATCATAGATCTCCGCTGGAGGAATATTGGTCGAAGTCAGCGAAAGCAGGAGGATAGGAGCGTCGGCAGGATTGAATTTTCGGTAGCTCGGCTGACTCGGAAGGTCAGCAGGAAGCTGACTGCGTGCCGCGTTGATGGCAGCTTGAACGTCACGGGCGGCAGCATTGATGTCGCGATTTAGATCGAACTGAAGAACAACGCTGGTCGAACCGTAAGTACTGGAAGAGGTCATCTGGGTGACGCCGGAAATCTGCCCAAGATGACGTTCAAGAGGAGCGGCGACGGCGGAAGCCATGGTCTCCGGACTGGCGCCGGGGAGACCTGCACCAACACCAATAGTCGGGAAGTCGATACGTGGCAATGGTGCAACAGGCAAAAATCGGAATGCGACGGCCCCGGAAAGAAAAATAGCAATCGTCAGGAGCGTTGTCGCAACCGGTCGGCGAATGAAGGGCGCGGAAAAATTGGAAGAAAAGTTCACGCGCTAATCTCCAGGTGATGGCTCTTCCACGGGATTGCCAATGTGGAACGCGAAACGACGCGAAAGCCAGTCGAATGCGAGATAAACGACGGGGGTCGTATAGAGCGTCAGAATCTGGCTCAAGATGAGGCCGCCGACGATGGTGATGCCGAGAGGACGGCGGAGCTCGGAGCCTACCCCGGTGCCGAGAGCAAGCGGAAGGCCTCCGAGCAGCGCAGCCATCGTGGTCATCATGATGGGACGAAAACGAAGCAAACAGGCTTCGTAAATGGCATCGACCGGGGACTTACCTTCGACGCGCTCCGCCTCGAGCGCAAAATCAATCATCATGATGGCGTTTTTCTTGACGATGCCAATGAGCAAGATAATTCCGATGAGAGCAACGATGCTGAACTCCTCGCGGCAAAGCAAGAGCGCGAGAATTGCGCCTACTCCGGCCGAAGGGAGCGTGGAAAGAATCGTGATGGGGTGAATGAAGCTCTCATACAAAATTCCCAGGACAATATAGACGGTGACGAGGGCGGCAAGGATGAGAATGGGCTCGTTTGCCAGAGAGTTTTGAAACGCCGCTGCGGTGCCCTGGAATCTTCCCTGAATGCTCGCGGGCATCCTGGCGTCAATCTTCGCTTGATTGATGGCATCAACGGCGTGGCCCAGCGAAGCGCCAGGCGCGAGGTTGAAGGAAAAAGTGACAACGGGAAACTGGCCCTGATGATTGAGCGTAAGCGGCGCGCTATCGGTTTCGACACGGGTGAACGCGCTGAGGGGAACCTGCGGGCCATTCGAAGAGTGAACGTAGATACTCTTTAGGGAATCGGGATTCTGTTGGAATTGCGGGTCGACTTCCATCACCACGTGATACTGATTGAGTTGGGTATAGATCGTGGAGACCTGCCGCTGACCGAACGCGTCGTAAAGTGCGTTATCGATGTCCGCGGGGAGTATACCGAGGCGTGCTGCCGAATCGCGGTCAATGACGATGTTCAAAAGCAAGCCGCCGCTGAGATTATCGCTGGCTACATCGCGAAGTTGCGGAAGCGCCTTCAGCCGCTCTAAAAACTTTGGGACATTCGAACTGAGCTCTTTTCCGTCGACATCTTCCAGGGTGTATTGGAATTGCGTGCGGCTAACGCGATCTTCCACGGTGAGATCTTGCACGGGTTGCATGAAGAGCGTAATCCCGTCGACCTTATCTAGTTGCGGTTGCAAACGACGAATGACGTCGCTGGCGCTGACGTGATGGCGTTGTTCAAGAGGTTTCAAATTGATTTGCATGCGGCCAGTGTTGAGCGTGGTGTTTATGCCATCGATTCCTATAAAGGAAGAGAGGCTTTCAACCGCATCGTCCTGGAGAATAACGTCCGCGAGCGCTTGCTGATGCGCGGCCATAGAGCGAAAGGAGACGGATTGCGGCGCTTCGGAGATGCCGAGAATCACCCCAGTGTCCTGGACCGGAAAGAATCCCTTTGGCACATAAATGTAGAGAAGAATCGTGCCAACGAGCGTGGCGATGGTAATGAGCAGCGTGATGGTGCGGAATTGAAGGACGACTTTCAGCGTGCGGCCGTAAAACGCGATGATCGAATTGAATGCGTGCTCAGAGGTGCGGTAGAACCAGGATTTTTCCTCCTCACGCTGGTGGCGCAAGAGCTTAGCGCTCATCATTGGCGTCAGAGTCAAAGAAACAACCGCGGAAACGAGAATCGTTACAGCCAAAGTGATGGCAAATTCCCGGAAGAGACGGCCGACGATATCGCCCATAAAAAGGAGCGGAATCAGCACGGCGATGAGGGAAACGGTCAGCGAGAGAATCGTGAAGCCGATTTGTTCGGAGCCTTTCAGGGCAGCCTGCAAAGGCGATTCGCCCTCTTCGATATAGCGGGAAATGTTTTCGATCATGACGATGGCGTCGTCTACGACGAAACCGGTTGATATGGTGAGCGCCATGAGCGAGAGATTGTTCAAGCTGAAACCAAGCAGATACATCACGCCAAATGTGCCCACGATGGATAGCGGCACGGCTACGCTGGGGATGACAGTGGCGCGAACGCTTCGCAGGAAAAGAAAAATGACCATCACGACGAGGGCGACAGTCAGCATCAGTTCAAATTGAACGTCTTCGACCGAAGCGCGAATGGTGGTCGTGCGATCGGTGAGAATCTTTACATTCACGGATGAGGGCAGGGCTGCCTGCAGCTGAGGCAAAATTTTCTTGACGCGATCCACTACGCTGATGATGTTTGCGCCGGGCTGGCGCTGAATATTGACAATGACAGCGGGATTCTTGTCCGCCCACGCGGCTTGCATCGAATTTTCGACGCCGTCGGTTACTTTGGCGACGTCTGTCAAGCGAACAGGTGCGCCGTTGCGATAAGCAATGATGACTGAGCGATACGCGTCGCCGGAGATCAACTGATCGTTCGCGGCAATTGTGACGGATTGCTGAGGGCCATCAAACGTACCCTTGGCAAGGTTCACGTTTGAATTGCCAAGCGCGGTACGCATGTCTTCCAGACTGAGGCCATAAGATGCGAGTGCGGTCGGATTCGCCTGAATGCGAACTGCGGGCCGCTGGCCGCCGCTGATACTTACAAGGCCGACGCCCGGCAGCTGGGAAATCTTTTGTGCAAGGTTCGTATCGGCGAGATCTTCCACGCTGTAGAGAGGAAGCGATTTGGAACTGAGCGCGAGCGTGAGAATCGGCGAATCGGCAGGATTGATCTTACTGTAGATTGGCGGATTGGGGATTCCTTGCGGTAGAAGATTCGACGCGGAATTGATGGAAGCTTGAACTTCTTGCTCCGCAATATCAATGTTGAGTTCGAGGTTAAACTGCAAGGTGATAAGCGAGCTGCCGAATGAGCTCGTGGAAGTCATCTGATTCAGGCCGGGGATTTGGCCGAACTGCCGCTCAAGCGGTGCCGTTACGGACGAAGCCATCACGTCGGGGCTTGCACCGGGGTAAAACGTCTGAATCTGAATCGTGGGATAGTCAACCTGCGGCAAAGCGGAAACGGGCAACTGGCGATACGCAACCCAGCCAACCAGAAGGACGCCCACCATCATGAGCGTGGTGGCGACCGGCCGCAAAATAAACGGCCGAGAAAGACTCATTGCTTCTTGCCTCCCTGATGGCCGGTCTTACCTTGTGTTGGTTGATTCTGTTGGGAGGGATGCTGACTTGAATCAGGCTGTCCAGAAGCATTCGGCTGCGCATCGCCTGAATTGGAAGTATTCGGAACAACTTTACTGCCATCCTGCAGCTTGTCCTGACCATCGGTGACGACCACGTCGCCCGGTTTCAATCCGGATGAAACTCCCGCCGTGCTTCCCGTCGTTTGCGCGACGGTAACGACACGAATGTTGACGGCATTTCCCTGCCCCACGGTATAGACATAGGTTCCCTGCGGCCCGCGCTGGATTGCGGGAACTGGCACGAGTGTTAGCCCCTTCTGCGTATCCACAAGAAGATGCACGTTGACGAACTGATTCGGAAATAGCGCATTGTCCGCGTTGTCAAAAACCGATTTCAGTTTGTATGTGCCCGTGGTTGGATCAATTTGGTTGTCGATTGTCAGCAATTTTCCGGAGGTAATCTTTTTGACG
>Ga0126369_10001192_pt1 | contig 17869 bp, 16 predicted proteins | sample PanSoiMetaPlot_1_FD_109646 | JGI IMG/M metagenome (GOLD analysis project Ga0126369, IMG submission 109646) | Tropical forest soil microbial communities from Panama - MetaG Plot_1 | ecosystem: Environmental > Terrestrial > Soil > Tropical forest > Bulk soil | place: Panama | collected 2016-02-17 | reverse complement strand
TCCGGCAGATACAGGGGGCGACCTTCCACGCCAATGACCTAAGTAACCCGTGGGTACGTGAGTTCACGGCAGCGAACTGGATATTTCGTGAGTACATTGCCGATGCGGTTCGCAGCAGACGCTTCTTCGGCCACACACACGAAATGGACATCTGCTACGATGGCGGTGCGTACATCGGTGATCCAAGCCCTGAGCACAACAACAACACGACCGTTCTCTACCAGAGTCGGTTCTTTGCGGACATGCCGACCGCTGCCAGCGGCAACTTCCTCCACATCACCTACGAGGTAGACGCCTTCTTCTCTGCCCGTAGATGGTGCGCGATGGGCTGTTGTGAGGCGGGTGACATCATCGTGAACCCGCCGATTGTGAAACTGACCGGGACGCAGGCACCGACATGGACCGGCAATGCCTTCACCTGGGAAACCTTCGTTGACATCACGGAACCCCTGCTGTTCGTTGGGAGCAGCGGAACCGTCATGTCCGGTGGTGGAAACGGCACCGGCACCCGGTACAACCTGGTGAATACCGGTTACGTTGCCAACGCTTTAGGCGCACCGATAAGAAACACGGTCGCAGATCGATCCGTGGTAAGACCCGATGGACTGCCGATGAACGGCGACCAGACACGCCTTGACCTGCGGCACAAGTTTGACATCTTCCTCACAAAGACAACGTTCGATCTGTATGAGGAAGCCGTACACGTACTGCACGGCACGTTCCCGGTTCCTATCCCCTGGACAAGCACGATGTTTTGGGTGAGCCACCACGTCTACCATACGGCGAACGCCCGTATCGATGAAATCAAGTACAACCAGGGATGCCGCTTCTTCACCGATCACCGGCAGTATGGCGAGGTGAGGCACTGGGATAACATGGGCATCCGAGTCACCAACGGTTTGAACCTCTGAGATTCCCCCAAAGGGGAATCGTAAAGGAGTAACTGTGGCTAACGTAACAAAACTCACGACAAAGACGGATAGTGCGGGCAAGCCGCTGATCCACGCCGACGCCGACGATGGCAAGTCCTACGAGTGGTCTGCTGCCGACGTTTCGCAGGGACCGGGGCCAACGCCACTGCCGCCGCCTTCTGGCCTGATGGCTCACTGGAACCAGCAGGCCGGTGCGGTGGATTTGATGTGGCAGGCGGTGCAGGGTGCCGGATCGTACCCGATCTACCGTGGCACCGACCCGAACAACCTGCCGCAACTGAACGAAGCACCGAACGGTCAGACGACGTGGAGCGACAAGGTAACTCAAACCAGCAGCGATCAGACCTTTCTCTACGCTGTCGCCACCCGCTCCACCGATGGCGTCACAGTCGGTGCCAAGTCAGCAACCGTCTCTGTGGTTGTTCCCGCATCTGGTGGCGTTATCCCGCCGCCGTCAGGAGGTCCAGACCTTCCTGCGCCGAATAACCTGAGAGCCAAAGGCGTACAGTCGGGAGGCAAATGGACGGACCAACTGAACTGGGACGGCAACTACCCGAACTACAACATCTATGTCGAGGATCGCAAGATCGGTTCCGCGACCGGTAAGAGTTTCCTTGTCCCTGGAAACGAGGTGTGGCCTGTCGCTTACTACACGGTAACCGGCGTGGATGCCAATGGGCAGGAAACTCGCCAGTCCGCGCCTTGCCTCGCCATGCTGCATGGCAATCGCGGCTACGATCCAACCAACCCGCTGCCAACCCCGAGTGGGCTGAAGACAACCCCCGAGTGGAACAACGGCAAGGGCAGGGTTGTACTGACGTGGAAGGCCGGTGCGTTCTACGGCCACACTTACAACGTCTACCGCGACGGGCAGAAGTACGCTACGGAAATCCCCTTGCAGTACTTTGCGGACGAAAACGTAAACCCTGGACAGACGCACACCTACGCCGTATCGTGCGTTGGCAACACCATCGATGCGCCGCATGAGTCGCCGCAGTCGGCCGTGGCTGTGGGTGCCGCGCCTTCCTCTGGCCCGCCACAAACACCGGGTACGCTTGCCGTGAAATCCGTCACGCCGAACCACAACTCCTGCACCTTCGAGGCAACGCCCGTGCCGGGTGCGGTGGATTACCGCTGTTACGATCAGGCGCATCCCGATCACTGCAAGTACTCAGGTGGCTCACTCTTTGTCGAGATGAATGGCCTTGACCCGAACAATCCGCCGACCATCATCATGGAGGCTCTGGACAAGTTGGGTCCGTTCCAGCGAATGGATGGAACTATGGTGGCGAGTGATTGTTGGGTGAGCAAAGCCAGGTTCACCGGTATGCCACCGACAGTACACACCAACGGACATGGCGATCCGTCTAACATGCCCAACGTCCTTGCCAGAAGCGCCGGAACCAAAGCGCAGTTCAAACCGAAGACGCTATCGGGCAATCCGGCTTTTCTGGATAACTTCGACAGTAACCAGCCGTTCACGCAACTGCCGAAGGTGGATGATCGTATCTACGCACGGCACTCATGGACGGGCAAGCCGAACAATGACAAGAACCCGTACCTGAAAGCGTTCACCAACGACAAGTGGCGCTACACGGAGTACTGGAACAACGCACAGGCGACCAAATGCTTCTTTATGGCACGCCACCTCATGGACACACTTTATGACGGTGGTGTGGTTGGTCCCAATCCCGAAGGCGATTCGTCCCCGCCGCACAACGCTAACGCCAGCAATACCTTTGAACCCGCAGCAAACGGCACGCCGCTGCTGTTCGATGTCGGAAACGGCAAAGTCCTACACATTACAATGGAAGTCGATCCCTTCTTCAACCCAAGAAGATGGTGCGACATTGGCTTCCTGGCTGGGGGCGATGCCCTCTTGGACCCCGCCATCGAGAAGTTAGACTTTTCCAAGAAGATGGCACCGACGCAGAGTGGTGGCTGTTGCGTGTGGGAGATCATGTCGAGCCTCGGCAATATGCGCCGGTTCATTCCCGATGGCGCGAACTCCGGTCACTACGCGTCAATCGAAGACCTGTTCGATCACTCGTACCCCGGCGATCACAAACCGCCGATGTCGAGGGATCAAGGCAATCCTCCGCTGAACGGCGATCAGGGTTATCTTGACCGGCGCACGAACTTTGATCTGTTCACGGACGGTAAGAGGTTCGTTCTTGTGCAGGGCAAGACGGTCTTGAAGGATGCCAGCATTCCCACCGCATGGCCTGCCGGTAAGGTGAGCGTGTGGTATAGCCACCACATCTACCACGATGTGAACGACCTGTCAGAGAACGCCCGCGCTGACATCGACTTTTGGGTGAACTACCGTCAGGATGCCGACATGAGGCACTGGTGCAACATGGGCGCTGAGAGCCTGAACGGTTGGCCCGCCACTTTCCCCTAAAGGGGAATGGAGTTAACATGACCCTGCTTCTGAAACACACCTTCAGTGGTTCGGCTGGTACGTTCACACTGAACGGTATCACGCCGGACTATCTGGACGCGTCATGGGCAGGGACTACGTTTGGCTTCCCTGCGGGTACCGCCAGCCGTGACGGCAGTGGCTACGCCACGGCTGACGCTACCCGTATCCTTCGCATTGAAATCCCCGCAGGGCAAAAGACGACGCACTCATGGATCGTGGAGTACCGGGGCAAGTACGACAAGGCCACGCCATCAACCTCAGATAACCTCGACTTCGGCACATGGACGGATGCGACGAACGCGAATCAGTACATCTGCCGCACCGTCTACAACTCTGGCGCGGGCAACTACTACGCGATGTCCTTTCGTCGTCTGCCCTCCGCTGTGTTCGGTGCCACGGACATTTTAGGGGAGCGCACGGAGGATGCCAACGGTAACCCGATCACAGCGGGCGGCGGCACGAACCCCTCTGCTGGCGATATGCGTCTCTACGTCAAGAAGGTTGGCAGTACGTTCTACCACGGCTACGACGTGGGACGTGGCATCAAATGGTTCCCCTCGGCAACGGACGCCACGACAGACCTTGACGGCGTACCGTGGGTGAACCTGTACAACGGGACGTGGAAGTGCAACCAGATACTTGTTTGGAGCAACGGCGATAAGAACCTGTGCGAATCCGGCACCTTCGACCCGACGATTGACCCGGCTTCAATGGCGAGGATCAAGAAGGTCTTCGACATGGCAGCGGAGAACCTGAAGGTCGGTCCCGGTGCGGACGCATGGATCGGTGAGGTATCTCAATCGCTGACCGTTCCTTTCACGAACGCCACACTGCCAATGGGTAAGTACCGGAACGGCGTCAAGTGGACGGCAGGCACGCACGGCTACGCCTTCTATCCCGCCAACGGTCTGGTCCGTACTCGCAACGTCACCTTCGGCTGTTGGGTTCATATGGATACGGCGTGGGCGTCGTGGACCGGCAACCTCTCGTTCGTCAATGTTGGCGTGAGCGGCAGTTATCCCGATCACATTTACATCAAGCGGGCATCGTCCACCACGTTTGCTGTCAACACAGCACAGACGAAGGGCGCTGGTACGATTGGTGGCGACATAGGCGGCAACTACCTGTTTCCTTTTGGGGATGTTCCGAACGCCGGGGATGATGTACTGTTTCTAATCAGCATTCGGAGGGATGGCAAGGTAGAGGTGGGCGTCAACGCAAATCTTTGCAAAATGTCCACTGGCACCAACCCGTCCTTTACGGTTCCCGCCATCAGTGATGGTGATTGGTTTGAGTGTAGTTGGAATGAGGATGGTCTGGTACTTGGCGTAGAGAAGTCAACCGTGACACGCAACCCGAACTGTACGGTATCCGACTTCTTTGTACTGGATAGCGCCCATTGGCCGGGCCATGCGATCCCTGCCTCGCTTGGCAACATCCTGACGTGCGATCCCGATACGCCCGACTCCGGTATCAACCCATCAACGAAGCACGCAGGCTGTCTGTCGCGTCGTAAATCAAGCGGTGCCTTCGCCTCGCTTGCTGCGGGCGCGATGGGTTTCATGCGCGACAGTGCCAAGAAGGCGCTTGCTGTCATGGCGGAACTGTCAGCGAACGCGAATGGCAGCACGGCGAATGTCGCCGGTCTGACGCCAGGCTCTCCGTGGTTCTATAATTGGGGCAATATCGATAATGACCTGGCGTGGATGAAGCAGTGTCTTGACTTCGGCGGCGGGAACTACGGCTACTACGAAGTCGATCTTGGCGGTGTACCTCGCCGCTTGCAGGATGCCGCAGGACCAACCGCCAATTACATGGCAATCGGTACGGATACGACTGAGGGGCAATCGTTTGTGTCTGCCATGCCGAACGATGGCAGTAACACCGGTACCTACGCGGGTAACAACGTCGTACTTGGCGCTGGCACTATTGCCAAGATGAACTATCTGGAGTGCGACATCTACCTCTACATCAAGTCGTGGTGTACGGCGAACAACTTCCCCTTCTCGCACATCAGTTGGGGCTGGTGGAATGAGGCCAACACAGCCTCCTTCTGGCCGACGACGCACTTCACAAACCAGCGCGGGTCGTTGCAGAGCCTCTGGCATGGCCTGCAAGTACTGATTGCGGCAAACGATGCGGGTTACGCGGGAATGGATTTCATCTCCTCCACGCACTACTCTTCCGCGCAGGCTGACTACACCTCTTGGATGTCAGCGATCCACACGAACGGCGACGATGCCAAAGCGGTTGCTGTTCATGCACACTCCTACCAGGGAGACATTAACTGCTATCACGATTACGCTACCCGCAAGATCGAGGCGGATCGGGTAACTGGCGGCTGTACGGCATCGATGAATCACAGGAACGGGGAGAACTGCTTCAACATTGTCTACGGCCCCGGCATCGCCGGTTCGCCGCAATGGACAGCAACGGCGGCGGATAACCTGTACTGTAACAAGGTCGGTGCGGCTTGGCTTGCTCAGATAATGATCTCCTGTGCCAAGTCCATAAAGCGCACCGGGCTTACCAAAGGTATCGAGGAACACGTTCTGACCGGCGTATGGGAGCAGAACCCGGATGGCAGCACCGGTACCAACGGCGCGTTCGGCATCACGGGTATTGTGAACAATGCCTGTACCGGGCTGTTGGCACCGGGAAATGTGATGAAGATGTGGCAGATGATGGCGCTGGATACACCGGGCACGGCGGGCAGGGCGTCCGGTACCAGCAGTTGGAGCGGCGATCCCGGCATCGGGCACATGGTGACAAAGGTGGGTGTAACCAGAGATCGTTACTTTATGGTAAACTATTCGCCATACAGCCGCACGGTGACTGTGCAGACGCTTGCCAGCCGCAAGGGTTGGTCGGTACTCCGGTACGTGATGAATGCCTCACACAGTTCCGATAAGGACACGGCAGGGCATTTAACCTTAGAGACGGTGGGTGATGTTGTCGTGGTCGATCCGACAACCGCGCAGATGACGTTCACGATGGCACCTTATGAGGTGACGGTGCTTGATACCACGCTGCCATCTGCGATTGGTGGTGGTGGTCACGGCCCGAACCGTGGATTGTCTATCAGGATCAGAGGCGCAGGAATAGGATGACATCATTCACCGTGGCGAGGTGAAAGAATTGACGAATGACGAAGCACTGCGTCAGTTCCACTTTCAGGATGAACGGCAGGAGCAGTTCAAGGAAATCAACGACAGAATGCTGAACGGTCTTATGGACTTCGAGACGGCGCATCAGGAGGTGGTTGGCACCTCCGGTAAGCGCGGTCAGATCAAGACGTACTCCCGAACAGAGATCATCGAGGAGAACCGGCTTAACTTCGCCAAGATCATGGAGGACGAACTGAAGCCGTTCCGCCGCGTGGTCGAAGCGATGGACGCCAGTTACGATTCGGAGAAGGGGCCGAAGCCGGATTGGACTACCCGGCTCTCCGCGATCCGTCTGTACATGCAACTGACCGGCCATGATCCCAAGCAGGGTTTGATCGTGCAGTTCAACGACCAATCAGTGACAATAACTATCGATAAGTTGTATGCAGCAATCGCTAAACTGGACACGGAGGAAGCAAGGGTTCAGGCATACAATCAGGTGATCGACGCGGAAAAGAGGGGACTCATAATGCCGCGAGTCGTTTCCCCTTTAGGGGAATCAGATGGCGAGTAGGCTTTATGATCCGGTATGGGACGGTACCACTACTTATGTCCAATGGACGCTTAGAGATCGTCTGGATACACTTTCGGATGTGTACTCCTCTCAGCGTGCAGCAGATCGGTTCCGCGCTCGTATACACCAAGAGAAGGATATTGAGTTCTACACTGCCGCCTGTGTCAACACGGTCAACCCGCAACTTAAACATAACAAATATCTCCCATTTCTCCCAACTCTGAGACAGGTGGAGATGCTGTACAAGATACGGTACTGTGTTGACAACGGTCTTGACCTGGCGATCTTCAAGTCAAGAAAGATTGGGGCATCGTGGCTGCTGGAGATAGACGACTCGTTCGATTGGCTCACCGATCCCGGTGCTTCCAATGTATCTGGAAGCAGAGTCAAGGAACTCGTAGATTCTCCTGGCAAAGCCAACATGAATACCCTCTTTGGCAAGTTCGACTACATTACAGACAACTTGCCCCGGTTAATCAGACCGGAAGGGTACAAGGATTCGGCACCGTGGCGTGTGGACTTCATGCGCCAGAATTTGGTCAACGGGGCGCAGATCACGGGCGAACCGGTAACACCGAATTTCGGTGCCGGTCCCCGTGCCATGAAGGGTAAGGTTGATGAAGGCAGTAGATGCGAGTGGATGAAGCCAGCATGGGAAACGTTGGGGCAGACAGCACCCACTCGCATTACCGTATTCACACCATACGGTAAGAACTTTGCATGGGGATTAGCGTTCCCTGATGAATACATGATCGTTTCAGGTGAGACGCAGGTTGAGCGACCCGAAGTATTCCGCTTGCACTGGAAAGACATACCGATCAATGACGTTAACAAATTCTATCTGCTTTCCGTCCCGCTGCCGGATTTCTCCAGAAGGGAATCCTTTGAGTATTGGTGGCGTGATAACCAATCGAACATCGTCGCGGAGGGTAACGGGTATTCTCCTTTCGACAGCATTGGAGGCGCTAAGGACGGTGATGGTATTCCCTTCGGTGTCGGGTATGACGATGGACGTGGTAATATATCGCACCTTCAACAGCGAATGCCTATCAGGGAATGCCCACGAAATGCTGTATCCGCCCTGTATCCCTGGCGAATGCGCGAGGGTTTCCGCTACGATAAGGCAGGCGCAGCGCGGGAACTCGACTGCCGTTTCGAGGAGTCGCGTAAAGGTCGCGTATACGCGGTGGCGCTTACGAATACCGTTAAGACCAAGATTGTGGAACGGTCGCCAGATGCTCCCCTATATGCTTTCTGCGACCCCGGACGAGGGGTGGGAAATGCCTTTTACCTGGGGTGGCTACAGTGGCATAACGAACTCAAACGATACCAGACGTTATGCGAACTCATGTATGAGGGACGTGACTGCTACTTCTTCATCCCCTTCCTCACGGGTAGGCTGGATCACGCACAGAAATACCTGCCGAACTACCCAACATCGGATGAGGACCGTGAGTTTTTCGAGATCATGCGTCACGCTTCCTGGCGGATCAACATGCTCTATGGCGACCCTCATGGCGTTGGCTCACAGACGGCGGGCCAGGCGGATACGATTGCCGGAATTTTTAGAGAGCATGGAATCCCAACATCATATGACTTCGCGCACGCAGCGTTTTCACGTCGGATCGATGACACTCGTAGAGTACTTACGTACACGGAATTATCCCTGGAAGGAACGCCTAAACTCAACATGGCGCTATCTGGCATCGCCTTCCCCGAGGTTTCCGAGAACACAAAGCAGACCACGCCGGGGACGGGTGGTTGGGTGCATCACCCGATATTTAGCCATCCGGTATCGGCCTTTGAGTACTTCTCCTGCGCGGACCCGCATAGATACGACTTTGGGGAGTACGAGGAGGACGCACCAGAGCAGAGGATGATACGGCTTTATGATCGTGATGGCGAGGTAGAGAAACAGATAAAGGCGTTTAACAGACGCAAGTCTTTTGGTGGTAGATTCAGGGGGCAGAGGAGTGGCTACTGATGGCAACACGGACATACGAGACGACAGAGAAGCAGTTGGCGACGATAAACAACAACTTCACCTATCACGCTCCTCTGGCGGAACTCGATCAGGTTCAGCGTTACGAAAAGATGAGAGACATGTTCAGGGCTTTTGCTCTGTATCTTACCGAGAACTGCCCTGACAGCCGTGAACTTTCCGTCGCCATGACGCATCTTGAAACGTCGTTGATGTGGGCGAACGCGGCGATTGCGAGGAACGAGAAGTGAGTTACGGCCAATACGGTCAACCAGCCGGTGGCCTGCTGACGCCAGCGGGTCCGAACGGTATCCGCTATCCGATGTACCCGAATGACGTGGTGCAGCCACAACTCCCCGGTGGCGGTCCTGCCCCTGGTATTCCCCTTAGTGGGAATGCTTCTGCGAACTTGCAGAATCCTACCGGGATGGGTAGTCCTCTGCAATCGCTGATGCAGCAGATGATCGATAGCGGGCAGACGCAGTTACCCCCGGTGATGAATGGCCCGGTTGGTCAGACGGACTATGCTCTGTCGCAGGGTATGCCACCGGAGGATCAGGGCGATGAACTCTACGATTTCAAGCCGATTGATACGGAGCGTATACGGGGACTGACCAAAGAGAAACTTGTCGAACTCGGCACAACGTTATGGACGCTGGCTAACCAGGGTTTGCAGGATCGTAAGAACGGTGGTAGGGATGACAATATCGAGGAGTTCAGGAATCTATATGAGGAGGTTGTTGAGGATCGTGAGGGTCCGTGGGAGAACAGTTCCAACCTGACGACACCGGACACTCGCATTCAGGTGGAGACGACGGCAGCACGCCTCACGCACTCTATCTTTAGTTCCCCCGAGTGGATGAAGATAAAGCCTGGCGCACCGGAGGAGGCAGAAGCCTGTCAGCGTTGTACGAAGTTCGGCAAGTCGGAGATGGGCGGTGCCAATATCGGGCTGAAAGCACGGTTCTACGAGGGTTCGCAGGACGCGTTGGTTGATGGCTACGTGGTTGGTGTCACGTCCTGGCTACGCAAGCACCGGAAGAAGCAGCAGCGTGTACTTCTGAACGATCAGGTCATCGTTCAACTCGGCGGCATACCACCGGGGATGCTGGCGAAGATTGGCGATCCTGTGCGTATCGGTAAGAAGGTTTATCGCTACGGGCAGTGGGTTACTATCGAACAGGAGGTTGTCGATCAGAACCACTTCTCCCTGAACTTCGTCTCGGCCAAAGACACGGTGATGTATCCGGCAGACGCGCCGAACGAGGAGGTTGCCGTCCTCTACGGTTATTTCTTTGGTCAGACACCGGACGAGATAAGGAACCTTGTACACGAAGGTTACTACGATGCCGCTGCCGCAGAGGACATCATAGCGACCACGCAGCCGATGATACAGGGCGACTACGTTCTGCAATCCAAGACCTTAGAGCAGCAGAACCGTGAGTTCATCATGTCGGGCAGCGAGGAGGGGGATCAGAACTTTGGTAGGCGTCACCTCCTCTACGCTCACGCCCGTATCTACGATGCCGATGGGGACGGAAGGTACGAGGATATATGCTTCGTCATGGAATGGACGACAAGAAAGTTCCTGAAGGTGAGCCTGCCGCCCGCGATGAACGGTGTCCGACCGTTCCGCCGCCTGTATTTCTATCCCCGCGTGGGGCGTGGATACTACCCATACTCACAGGTGGAGAAGGCATACAATACACAACAAGAGTTGAACGCTGTGACCCGTCAGGGTATCGATGCTGCCTCTTTGGCAATGTCTGCGATAATCGAAGAGGGGCCAGGACGGAGGAAGTTACAGCGTTCTGCCTTTGGCCCCGGTGTCTCGTTCAGAGATACTTCGGTAGACGGTGAGATCAAAGAGATACATCAGTTCCCGAACGTCCCGAACTCGAATCTGGTAGATCGCGAACAGATACGCCGGATGATTGAGAAGATCGGTGGTCAAGACCCCACAGTTCAGGGCGTAGCGGACACCGGAGCAGACACACTCGGTCAGACCAACATTGCCGTACAGTCGGGTAACATCCGGCTGAACATGGCGCTGGAGTTCGGTCTGGAGTTTTTGACGTGGCTGTATCAGCAGTTCTTTGACTACTGCTGGCAGTACATGGAGGAGCGGCAGACCTACGAGATCATCCGGAACGGGAAGTCTGCCTACGCCACCATCAGCCTTGACGACATTGCCGCCGTGCAGCAGGGTACCGTGCAGGCGTACACGGCAACGCTTGACCCGCAGGCGTCACTCAGGGCGCAGAAGGCGCAGATCATCTTTCAGATGCTTGCCAACTCCCCGTTCATGCAGGGCAACTTCACCCGGCAGTGGCGGCTGTTGATGTGGTTTGCCCGTGCCCTTGACATCGATGACGACATGACGATGTTCATCGGTACCGAGGAGGAAGCGGAGCAGATGGATCAAGCCTATCAGCAGACAATGGCGACTGCAAACGCCGCCTTCCAGAATGGCATGGGCGGCGGGATGCCACCGGGTCAAGGTGGTCCGATTCCCCCAAAGGGGAATAACCCGATGATGCAGCAGACACCGCCAGCGGGGATGCCAACGTGAGTAAGAACGATCCCGAATACATGACCGGAGTCATGGAGAAGATGGTCGCTACCGAGGGTTGGCAGATTCTCCATGAAGAGTTGGTCAACTATCGGAATCGAATGATAAATCGTGTTATGGAGCCTGACTGCCCCGAGCACGAAGTTGATTACCTTCGCGGCGTGAACTGGGTAATCAGGACGATTCTTGACCATCCTATGAAGGTGATCGAAGAGTGTCGAAAGATGGTAGACGAGGCAGATAAACAGTCTGAACTGCCGCCAAGACCGCGCAGGCGTAACGTCCCTCGCGGCTTGTAACATCATTCGCCGTGGCAAGGCGATACTTGATATCATGAGTGGAGTGTGGTATAATAATGGGAACAGGCAATGCTATGCCGGTCCCCCCTAACCAGGGTACGACCGGTCCACAGCCGCCGCAACCGACCGCAGATGACCGCCTGCCGAACGAGGTTGGCGCAAGTCAACAGCAACCACTGTTGAGCCCCGACGACAACCGGGTTGAGCCGGTTGAGGAACTGCTGCCGCTTGACGGCGAGATCGTACCTCCTGCTCCGCAAACCACGGAGCCTCCCCTTCAGCCTCCTCCCGCAACAGCGGAGGAGGTGGACTTCGATGCGATAATGACGCGGTTCAAAAACGACCCGCGAGAACTCGCACGGTCCTGGCTACATGCCCAACAGAAGATAACCGAGCAGCAGACGCAGATAGCGCAGCAAGTGCAACCACCCGCCGCAGCGCAGCCTGCGTCCGTGCAGCAACCGCCACAACCGCAGCAGCAACCGCCGCCCGCGTACAGCGCCGAAAGAGAATACATCAATAACCCCGGTGCCTTCTCTATTTCGGATCGTGGCTTCCCTATCAACCCGAATACCGGTCAGGAGTTTCTGCCTCTCGATCAGTTTGGCGTTCCGTTTACCCCCGAGACACGGTGGCAGGCGGTGCGTGCCGAACTGAATGAGGCGTATCCTGACAACGCGGTTGAGGCCATCCACGAATACAACCGGCGCGTACAGTCGGAGCAGATGTGGCGCAGCCAGCAGCACGGCGTAGCCTTTCAGCAGATCGACACCAACCAGGCGAAGGTCGCTGATGACTACACACCGCAGATGGTCGCTAACCTCGCCGCCTATTTCCCGCAGGAGATAGCGCAGGAGATGGTTACTCACTTTCGGCAGATCGCTGACAACGCGATGCGTCAGTATCGTGCAAGCGGTCAGCCGTTAGAGCAGGATGCATGGCGACCGGATGCGATAGCACAGGCTATGAATCTGGCGTACTTCCAGGCTTTTAACAGCGGGCAACTTCTTCCGCTTGCGGAGCAGGCGAGGGCGAGGCTGGCAACTCGGATTCCCCCAAAGGGGAATGTTCAGCCGCAGCAGCCGACCGCAAGGCTTGCCGGTCAGGTGCTCCCTCCACCTACCGGCAACAACGGTGCGTCACCGTCAAGACCGCTAACGGCGGGAACGCGTAGACTTGTCGAAGGGGGCGTGTTGAAGGCAGACGAGGTAGATCGATACCTGAAAGACGACTTCGACTTCGACGGGGATTAAACTTCTGTCGCTGCGCCACAGCGAATGAAGCCACTGTGCCCTAAGCCATTGGACACTCCGCTCCCCGTCTTAACTACTGTCGCCGTGACACGGCGAATGAAGTTACGTCAGACGGGGAGTTTTTCTTATGGCTGTTGAATTTTCAGGACGAACTCAGAAGATCGACCTGAGCGACCGGATAGAAGCGATGCGTGCGATGGCCGCGAAGTTTCGTGGCGGCATGGGCGTTTACTACCGCAATGCTTACTACGTTGATCCCGGCCCCGATCCGATGATGACAACGCGGTGGTCTATCCCTGAGAACGTTGAGCGAAGGAAGGCGATTGGCTGGAGAGTCGTCACCGCAGACAGGGCGCACCTCTATGGTATCCGAGCGGAGGAGATAGATCGCTCCTTCAACCGTGTAGTTCGTCTCGGTCAGGTACTACTGGAGGGTGATGTCGAACTTCCGGCGCGGACTATTGCTTACTGGCAACTCCTTGCACTCGATCAGTTGGAGGGTACGACCTCTGAGTTGATAGAAGCAATGGAGAACATCGGTGGTAACCCACGCGACTTGGAGAACGATCCTCGCTATGCCAACCGGCTTCGTCAGGTAGGTAACCCCTCAGACCGGCACATGCAGTCCCGTCAGACGACAACGAAGGAAAACAAGCGTCTCAGGGATATGCGAACCTTCAAGCAGATACGCCGTGACATGGTGGCGCAGCAGGCGTCAGGACTCACGGCGGCAACTCCGGAGATGGTTCCCGATTATGCCGCTCAGTTCGGCCATGAGTCGGGTCCACAAATCGTCGTCAACGAGGGGGTGCGAGAAGTCGTGCTTTCCTCCAATCCCGATCTGTACGCTGACTTCGAGTAAGGAGTGAAGCATGGCTGACATCAGGTGCGGTAAGAAGTGGAGGATGCTCTACGGCGGAATGCCTGCCTCCATCTGGCTTGTGCCGGGTACGAATGACCCGCAGGGTGGCGATCTCTGCGAGTATTCCTCTAACAAGCCGATCTACAAATTGACAGATGGTGCCAGTACCCCAGGCTCACCGAGCGCAGAAGACCTGGCTATCCGGTTCATCTGCGTTGATGGTGTTGACTCCGACATCATCGGGCTGAACGCTCCTGGTATGACGGCGAGAACAGGACGCAAGCCCGGCATCCTCGGAATAGGATTCCAGGGTTCCCGTGTCCCGTCCGCAACCTCCAAGACAAGGCCGTTTGTCCCGGTGACACCTGGCTTTTGTTGGGTGATGACGGCAACGGGCGGCACGCCAGCAATTGGTACCAGTTACGGCATCAAGCGTGTCGCTGCTGGTGACTATCAGATAAATGTCGCTAACGCGGCGGCTGTTGTAACCGTCCTCGGTGTGGATGAAGAGGACTACCTTGCCAATGGTTCCTCGGCTGACCGGTACTGGGTTCGGGCGGCATCGCCGGGAGGTTACGCATAATGGCTACACAGTCTACAGTCAAGATGCTCACCACCGACATGGGGGTTGACGAACTCAGAGCATTCAACCGTAAGGTCATCAACGAGAACCGGCAGGAGCAGGCTCCCGTTTGGCAGACCTACATGCGGAAGGAAACCACCAACGAGTACTTCCAAGAGTACATGGAGTTCGGTGGCTTCGGTCTGGTCCCCAAGAAGGATGAAGGCGACTATCTGAACTTCGCCACGCCTGACATTGGCGACCTGGCCCGCATCACCCCGGAGGGGCGGCAACTGGCGTACGCCATCACCCGCGAGGACAAGCGGTTCAACCGGGTGCAGAAGGTAGAGCGTGCCACGAAGATGCTGGCGCGGGCGGCACGCAAGACGGTGGAGATGATCGCCGCATTCCCGCTGAACCAGGGCTTCTCCAACACACTCCGTGTGACGATGGACAACGTTGCGCTGTTCAGTGCCTCGCATGTCCTGTTGAACGCCGCATCGGCATCGAATTTGGGTACGGCGACCGATCTCGCGATTGCCTCTCTTGAAGAGGGCATCGTTAACTTCACTCTTCAGAAGGATAACGACGGTACGTACATCAACATCAAGCCGAAGTACCTCGTTGTTCATCCGGCAAACGCCCCTAATGCAAGGCGCGTTCTGCGGGCAACGAACTACTGGACTGCTACCAGCACGTCCAACTCGCTGCCTGACACTGTGGCAGATCGTGGTATTCCGAACGCGACCGTTCAGGATGCGGGGCTGATTCTCGTAGTCAACCCGTACCTGACGGATCAGGATGCCTGGTATCTCATTGCGGACAAGTCGGAGCACGAACTTGTTCTCATCGAGAATGAGGCGTTCAACGACCGCTCGTTTGTTGACCCGTACACGGAAGACTACGTGTACTCGGTTCGGTTCGCCAACATCGCAGCGGCACCGAACTGGATGGGTCTGTTCGGGAATGCGGGGTTGTAGTATGGCAATGAGAGGCAAATCCGGCAAGGGAGGCTCCGCTGCCAAGCCTCTCACTGCCGTAGCGAACAGCATACAGCCGGGTGGGCTTCACCGCTCACTCGGCATTCCCATCGGGCAGAAGATACCACCGGGGCAGATCGCAGCGGCAGCAAGCAAGCCCGGTAAGGTCGGCAAGCAAGCACGCCTCGCGCAGACCTTTGCCAAGTTCCGACCGAAGGGTAAGAGTGGTAAGTCAAAGAGCAGCAGTCCCCCAAAGGGGAAAATGTAGACTTCATTCACCGTGTCGCGGCGACAGATGTAGACTTCATTCACCGTGTCGCGGCGACAGATGTAGAGGAGGTTGTTATGGGAACGGTGATGGAAGCAAAGTTCCGTTGTGATCGTGTCTCGCAAACGGTGTACGGCGACGAGATCGAGTTCGCCCCGGTGAGCGATAACGGTATCCCTGAGAACAAGAGGTACCATGAGGCAACGCCATCCGGAAAGATCGTCATCACGGTCACGAATCCGAAGTTACGTGGCTACTACAAGCCTGGCAAATCGTATTATGTGACGATGACCGAGGCATCGGAGTAGTGATGTCTTTTACGAAGGTCGGGCTGTACAACAGTGACGGCTACGGGTCGTGTCAGGTCTGTGGCTTCCCGACGCCGCCGCGTATGCTGACGTTCTTTGATGGCAAGTGGGTGTGCCCGTACCACGTACGCAAGCACACCCGAGCGCAGATCGAAGCGGCATCGGCCCGCGACTTTCGTAAATACCGCAACTACATCTTCATCGAAGGCAGTCTTGGGCCTATTCCTGGCGGTACCACTTCCCCGCCGTCAGGAGGAGGAGGTGGTGGCACCAGTGACAATAACCCACCTCCAAATCCCGGTGGCGGGGGAGGTGGCACAAACCCGCCACCGGACACCAATCCTCCGGGTGGTACGCCGCCTGGGATGCAGGAAGGGAACATCTGTCTAAAGTGAGAGTTAAGGTCTGCATCGATCCCGGCCACGGGATGGGCAACACCAGGCCGGGTGTGTTCGATCCCGGTGCCCAGGGGCACGGCTACCGCGAGGCAGACCTTACCTTGAAGATGGCGCTTACATTGAAGTTCGTGTTTGTTGATGAAGGCGTGAACTACTTTATGACCCGCAGCAACAACACGACCAACGCGCCGCTTGCCAAGCGTGTGGAGCGTGCGACGACTGCCAAGTGTACGCACTATCTGTCCCTTCACATGAACAGTGACGGCCCGACTGCCAGCGGTACCGAGTCGTACTGGCGTGACACGAAGGACAGGAATCTGGCGGAAGTGGTTCAGCCCTATGCGGTCGGTGCGTTCGACCTGAATGACAGAGGTTTGAAGTGGGAGGGCGAATCGCAGCACACGCGTCTCTTCGTCTTTAACTTCGCCGGTCCTACAACCTTAGTCGAGATGGGGTTTATCTCCAATTACGGCGATGCACTGGCGATTGATAATCGTAACAACCGGCTCGACTTTGCCACCAAGTTAGCGGCGTTCTTCAAGTTCTTGGAGAGCCAATGAGATGCCAGCAACCGCCGCCTACCTCGTTCGCCGCACACGCGAACTCATTCAACTCATTGAGGGCAGTAACAAGAGTTACCGCGATGGCTTCGCGGTCGATAGCGATCTTGATCCTGACCTGATCCCCATCTTGCCCTCGGTTAACGACTTCCTGAACTTCTGCTACATTGCCGGTGCCAAGCAGGTAGATCGTGGAGTGACGGTGGTACCGGGGCAGCGCGACTACCCGACCGATGAAGACGTTGCCGATGTGAAGCAGGTATACTTCAACGGCGTGCCGCTCTTGGAGACGACACGTGCCAGCCTCGATAGGACCGATCCGACCTGGCTGTTCCCTCCGCTTCCCGGTGATCCTGATCCGACACCGAGGCGCTGGTTTCAGGAGGGTGGCGTTATCGTTCTTGACAAGGTGCCGTCTTCGGGGATTATGACCTGGCGTGTTGCGCTTGTTGGCGACCGGTTTGACGGGTCCGATCCTCTTGCCATACTTGATCCCATCTTCGGTTCTTCGCAGTACATTCGCATCCCGTACGGCGCGGCGCTCTTGATGATAAACATCGATGCCGAGGTTGAGGCACACCAACGCCGGATCGCGCAGTACAAATCGATAGCGGACGCGCTCATTGCGGAGATTTCCGGTGACGACTCCGATCAAGACTACTCAACGCGTATCAGTCTGGATCAGTACGTACCGGAGCCGCAGCGACCACGCGGCATGGCGTTGCCAAGTGCAGGCGGGGGACCGCAATGAACATCATTCGCCGTGGCGAGGCGACACTATGATAGCG
>Ga0126369_10001191_pt1 | contig 17879 bp, 13 predicted proteins | sample PanSoiMetaPlot_1_FD_109646 | JGI IMG/M metagenome (GOLD analysis project Ga0126369, IMG submission 109646) | Tropical forest soil microbial communities from Panama - MetaG Plot_1 | ecosystem: Environmental > Terrestrial > Soil > Tropical forest > Bulk soil | place: Panama | collected 2016-02-17 | reverse complement strand
GGCTCGATAGGCGGCTCACATAAGCGTCATCCACGCGCCCTCTCAGCCTCTCCATGCGCTCCTGGTTCCGGAAATCGTTCGGATCCATGTCCACCAATCGCTCGAGCGACTCCGACGCTTTCTTGACGTTTCCCGAACTCAAGTACACGTCGAACAGCTTGATCAGCACTTCGAAGTATTGCGATTCGCGGTTCAGTTCGTTGTGGATGCCGGCCCAAAATTCCAGAATGTTCTGTGAGTGGGGGAATTTCGCTCCAAGCCCGTCCATCATGGTAGCAAAGTCGTTTTGGCGCTTGTCGGCGAACATGCGCCGCCTTAGCATTTCGAGAAGGGATATTGCTCTCTGATCCTGACCACTGGCCGCGTGCCGTTCCGCCAAATCAAAAATTTGCGTCACGCCTTCATTTTTCTCGCGCAACAGCTTTTGAAGCACTTCGCTGGCCTTCTCGAGTTGGCCCGCGCCCATCAGCGCTTCGGAATAGGTCATGAGAAACGGCGCGTCTTTTTCCGCGGCTGCGAACGGCTCCAGAATCGAAACCGCGCGCACGGCGTTTCCGCTTTGCAGGTTCGCCTGCGCATACAAAAGCGCGACGCTGCGCTCCTGCGGCGCCAACTTTTGCGCACGACCGAGAAGATTCAACGCATCCGACGAAGAACCTTTGGTTGTAGCCAATTGTCCCGCGCGAAGAAACGCGCGCGCCGACAGGGAAGTCTTGCCCAATCGCTCAGCGCCTTCGGCCAGCTTGATTTGCCGCGCGAGGTTGTCTGGCTCAAGCTGCGCGATGCGCTCCCAGCAAAACAACGCATCTTCGTCGCGTCCCGCCGCAACGAAAAGTTCTCCGGCCTTGTTGTATTGTTCGATGGCTTCGTCGGCACGGTTTTGCCGCTGCTGCAAGAAGGCGTAGCGCGCAACGCGTTCGGGAGCCTGTTGCGCGGGAATGGAGCGAAGGAACCGGTTGTAGATCGCCAGCGCCTTGCTTTCATCCTTGGGGTCAACAAGCAAATCAAACAACATACCGTAATACACGGCGGCGCGGTCAGCTTGATCAATCCGTGCGTACAGATCACCTAGCGCTTGCGTGGCTTCCTGGTGCTGCGGCGCTTCATCCAGCACCGCCAGGTACGCTTGAATAGCGTCCTCGACACGATTCTTCTCAAGGAAGCGCTTGGCGCGCTCCAAATGTCTGTTGATGTCTGCGGCCATCCGTTTGAACTGCCTTTGCAGGCTTGATGTTGCTGAATTTGCCCCGGCCGCGCGCCAAGAGAGGTGTGCGCGGTCATTTCCCACTATACCCCGCGAAAGAAGGGTGGGCAAAACCTGCGTTCAAACGCCTTGCGGTAAACGCCAAGTGGCCACGAGCGGCGCAAAAAGATTAGCTTACGCCGTTTTTGGGGTCCCAGGAACCTTGCTCTTTGCGCACGTAAATGATTTGGCCGATGTGATACGCATTGTGCGTGCTGATGTGCGTAAAAACTTGCGCATTGTCCTTCAATTTTGCTTCGTCGGCGGTCTCCACCCATTTTTCTAACTCTTTCATGACCTCATCAAGCTGCTGCACGGTTTCATTCCAGGTCTTGGCGTCGAACTTGTCGAACGTCTCATCGTTGTTGCCGCTGAATTTCTCAGGCTTCTCGCCTTTCAGCACTTCGAGATTCCGCCGGTTCCAGAACACCAGGTGGTAAGCCAACTGGCCCACGGAGTGATTACCTTTGCCGTCGGTCCAGTTCGCTTGCTCGGCCGATAGTCCTTTGACCGCAGTGTTGGCCGGGACGAACCATTCCGCCGCACCGTGCGTGGACCTCAGTTCCGCCAGTAACAATTCTCGCAGCGTCGTCGGCTTCTTATTCTGAGCACAAACGGGAATTGCCAGCAGCAAAAGCACAAAGATCGGTAGTTGTTTCCTCATCGAGGATTCCTCCCAGCCCTTAGACGGGCGAACCCGTTGTCCGGCTTTGCATATCTTACCGTTGGTCGAGCAGCAAAATGGTCTGCAGGAGCAGGTTGGCTCCATTCGCACAATCCTGCCAGGTGGTCAGCTCTTTCGGTGAATGGCTGATGCCTCCAATGCTCGGGACAAAAATCATTCCCATTGGGGCCAGCCACGCCATCCATTGCGCATCGTGCCCCGCGCCGCTCGGCAGGCGCATCGTTTTCAATCCCAAACCCGCCGCGGCTTCTTCGATTTCTTTCTGGATTTTGGGATCGGCCATTGCCGGAGGATCATGATCCACCTTCTTGATCTGAATCTCCGTGCCTGTCTGCTGCGCAATCTCCTGAGCCCGCCGCTGAATCTCCTCGCCCAGCCGCGCAATCTTCTCCTCCGAAAGGTCGCGCAACTCGATGGTATGTTTCACCAGGCCCGGGACGACGTTGTGCGCATTCGGAAAAACCTGCAGCTGTCCCACGGTCCCGACTTGCCGTCCTGGCTCGCGCGTCACCACGTCTTGTACGGCTTCAATCAGCGTCGCGGCGGCAAGCAAAGCATTGCGCCGTTCCGGCATAGGCGTCGTGCCTGCATGATTCGCAAATCCGCGAATCTCCACTTCATATTCATCAATGCTGACAATACCTTCCACTACGCCGATAGGAGTTTTTGCTTTGTCGAGCGTTCCTCCCTGCTCGATGTGCAATTCCAAGTAGCAACAAAACGAGTGTGCAGGGATGCGTGCCTCCGCCAGCCGCGCCGGATCTCCGCCAATTCTGCGCAACCCATCTTCCACGCGAATTCCGTTGAAAACCCTTTTGAGTACGCTTTCATCCATCCCTCCGGCGGCGAGAGGGCTGCCGACGAGATTTTCCTCGTTCGACCAGATGACCATTTCCAGCGAATGCTTCGTTGTCACATGATGTTCTTGTAGCGTTTGCATCACTTCGATCGCGGACATGGAGCCTACATCGCCGTCAAAGTTGCCGCCGTTGGGCACCGAATCGACGTGCGACCCAAACAAAATCCGCTGCAAAGATGCGTCCGTTCCCACTCGCGCTCCAAAAATATTTCCCGCCGGATCGATGCGTGGCTTTAACCCCGCTTTGGCCATCGCTTCTATCGCATATTTCCGCCCTCCAACGTCGGCGTCCGAATAGGCAACGCGGCTCACGCCATCGGCGAACGTTCCACCTTCAGGCCGCCCGTAGACGCTGAGTCCTTCGAGCCGGCGCCGCAGGCGCGCTGCATCAACGCGCAACATGACTTCGTTTTCCTGTGGCATGAGCAGAGCAGGCACAGTAAATCCGGCACATGCTGCGGCCATGCCGTAAAGCAACTCACGCCGGTTGCAATGCATTTTCGGTATCCCCTCTTTTGAATTTGCCCCGTCTCTCGGATTGCCGTTCATGGACTCGCTTGCACTTCCGTAGCCACCCGGACTTTCGCGGCTTTCGGCAGGGCCAGCACAAGCAATGCCGCCGCCAGCATTGAGACCCCAGCGAAAGCCAAGCCGCCATAGAGAGTTCCGGTTCTCTCCTTGATAAAACCCACGGTGGACGTTCCAGCAAAGCCGCCCAGGTTGCCAATCGAGTTGATTACTGCAATTCCGCTCGCAGCCGAGAATCCGGTCAAGAACTCGCCGGGCATGGCCCAAAACGGGCTCAACGAGCTGCAATAGCCGATTGCCAGCAGCGACAGCAGGACAATGCTCGCTACCGGAGAATGAACTACGCTTAACGACAAGAATCCAGTTCCCCCCAGTAGAAGGCAGGCCGCTGCATGGTATCTGCGCTCCATCCAACGGTCGGAACTTCGCCCGACTAGGATCGTTCCCACCAGCGCGGCCACGTAAGGAATCATTACCAGGTAGCCCACGACGCTATTCGAATACTCCGTTGAAAGAGACTTCACAAGTTCCGGCGCAAAGAAACTCAAGGTGTAGCTGCCGATCATCATCCCAAAATAGATGACGACCAGGTGCCATACCCGTGGATTTCTCATACCCTCCCACGCGGACTGCCGCCGTTGCTTTAGCTTTTGGCGCTCTTCCGCTTCCAGTTCTGCTTGCAACCACCTCCTTTCCTCCTCCGACAGGAAGTTCGCTTCGCTGGGACGATTTGGTATAACCACATAGGTGAAGAATCCCAGAGCGACGGCTGGGATTCCTTCGAGAATAAAAAGCCACCGCCAGCTCGCCACATCCAACCAACGTACATGATCCAAAATGAAGCCGGAAATCGGCGCACCTATCATGCTGTTGACCGCATACCCAGTCAGAAACAGTGAGAGCACACGCGCTTGCTCCCGCTGCCGGAACCAATAAGTCAGATACAAAACAATCCCGGGATAGTAGCCCGCCTCCGCGAATCCGAGCACGATGCGCGCGGCATACAATTGATGGACGCTTTGTACCAGTCCCGTGAGCGAGGCCACCAAGCCCCAACTCAAAACAATGCGCGCAATCCACCGGCGCGCTCCGACCTTGTGCAAGATCAAATTGCTGGGAACCTCGAAGAGAAAATACCCGATAAAGAAAATTCCGGCGGCTATTCCATACTGCTGGCTGCTCAGACCCAGGTCCTTGTTCATCGTCAATTGGGCAAACCCGATATTCACCCTGTCAATCATCGCGACGACGTAGAGAAGAAACAGGTAAGGGATGAGGCGAATCTGGAGCTTTCGAATGGTTCTGGATTCGGTGGAATTCTCGGCGGTTCTGTGCTCTCTGCTCGCCAATGTTCCTCATTCACAACTCTGACAGCCCTTGAAGAGTTTCGTGCGCTGCGCTCGCTAAGGCTGAAAAACTCTATGCCCTGCAGCTCCAGCCCGTCAAGCAACGCTCCAACATTCGCCGGCAAACCGAGCGAAGGGGTAGCGCTGAGAAAATGGCATCAAATCCGCAACAATATTCACGGAACTTTTGCGTTTTTTTACCGTCTTAAACAGTGTCGTTCTGCGTGGGTAATGCGCCGGGGAGGAGTGTTTGTATGTCCATGCGAAACCTTCTTGCGGATTTCCGCTTTTCGTTGCGCTTGCTCCGCCGCAATCCAGGGTTCGCGGCTGCGGCCATTGTCGTGCTCGCCCTGGGCATAGGCGCCAACACGGCGATCTTCTCTGTAGTCAACGCGGTTCTTCTCCGCCCGCTGCCCTTTGACGACGCTTCCCGCATCATGCAGGTCTGGCACGTTCCTCCGGCCAAAAGCTTCCCCGGCATGACCATGTTCGCCGTTTCACCTGCCAACTACGTGGACTGGCGCAGCCAAAGCTCTTCGTTCGAACAAATGGCCGCTTATGGTTTCCGAGCGTTCACCATCGGTGGCACGGAGCGCCCCGAAGCGGTTCAAGCCGGAGCCGTGGCGGCCGATTTCTTTCCCCTGCTGCGCGTCCAGCCGATGCTCGGGCGTACGTTTACGCCGGACGAAGACCAACCCGGCCAAGGCCACGTGGTAGTGCTGGGCTACAACTTCTGGCGCGATCACTTCGCTTCCGATCGCAACATCGTCGGCCGCAGCCTGGTCATTGACGGCGAAACGTACTCGGTCGTCGGCGTCATGCCCGAGACCTTTCGATTCCCGAGCTGGGCGAAACTCTGGGTTCCTCTCGCCTGGACCAATGAGAACCGCGCCGTTCGCGGCAATCACAACTACATGGTCATCGCCCGCCTGAGAAAAGATGTGGATATTCGCCGGGCACAAGCGGAACTCAGCGCTATTTCCACCAGACTCGAGCAACTCTACCCGGAAGATGACAAAGGCTGGGGCGCCATCATACAACCTCTGCGCGAACAGCTTGTGGGCGATGTGCGCCCCGCGTTGCTCGTTCTTCTTGGGGCTGTTGCTTTCGTTTTGCTGATCGCCTGCGCCAACGTGGCAAACCTTGTTCTTGCCAAAACTCTCGGGCGGCGCAAGGAAATCGCCATCCGGACGGCGCTCGGCGCATCTCGTTTCGTCGTTCTGCGCCAGATTCTCTCTGAAACCGTGCTTCTCTCTGTGGCCGGCGGAACGCTTGGCCTGATTCTCGCGGGTTTTGGCATCACGCTGATCGTGAAAGTTCTCGGCGATCAGATTCCAGCTTTCATGCAGATTACTTTGGATATCCCGGTGCTTGCTTTCACGCTCTTGCTTTCTGTTGTCGCCGGCGTTCTGGCCGGTCTAATTCCTTCCGTGCGCTTCACGAGAACCGACGTCAATGAAGCCCTCAAACAGGGGCAAAGCCGCGGCACTTCCGATGCGCGCGGCGGCGGAACGCGCCGGATTCTCGTCGTTTCCGAGGTCGCGCTTTCGCTCGTGCTGCTGATTGGCGCCGGCCTGATGATCCGCAGCCTTTGGGAGCTTCGCAAAGTACAGCCCGGCTTTGATCCTCGTAATGTGCTCACCATGACGGTTCCGCTCCCCGCAAACCGCTTCTCTTCCCCCGCAGGCGAAATTCATTTTTTCGAAGATGTTCTGAATCGCATCCGCGCCCTTCCTGGAATTGATTCCGCCGGCCTAATCGATGATTTGCCGCTCAACGGGGGCGGGTCGCATCAGCCGTTTTCCATCGAAGGCCGCCCAGCCCTTCCCATGTCCGAGCAGCCTGAAGTGGACGTTCGCGTGATTAGCCCCGGCTACTTGAGAGCCATGCACATCCCCATTCTGCGCGGCCGCGACCTCGCTGACTCCGATGTAGCGGGCAGACCGGGCGCAGCCCTCATCAGCGACTCTTTGGCCCGCCGGTTCTGGCCGAACGAAGATCCCATCGGCAGGCACATCACGCTGACTTTTTTCCCTAATGTCGTTCGTGAGGTTGTCGGCATCGTCGGTGATACCAAACTAGACTCTCTCGATGAGACTCGCCCGGTCGCAACCATTTACCACCCACTGGCGCAGTTCACGGTTCCTCCCAGTGAAACGTGGCGTTCCTTCGGAATGACCTTAACCGTACGCACCAATTCGGATCCGATGAATTCCGTGACCGCGGTTACGGGCGCCATCCATCAAGCGACGCCGGACCTTCCCGTTGTCGACGTGATGAGCATGAACGAGATCATTGCGCAATCCGTGTCACCGCAGCGTTTTAACATGCTCCTGCTTGCAAGCTTTGCCGGGCTCGCGCTCGTTCTTGCCGCCGTCGGCATTTACAGCGTGCTTTCCTACACCGTGCGCCGTCGCGTCCGCGAAATCGGCATTCGCATGGCTCTTGGCGCTTCCAACGCTGACGTCGTTCGGATGGTGCTCACGGATGGGTTGAAACCGATCCTGGTGGGTGTCGTTGTTGGCCTCGCCGCCGCGCTGGCGCTCAGCCGTGTCGTTTCTTCGCTCATTTACGGCGTCCGTGCCACCGACCCGCTCACTTTTGCCGCCGTCGCGCTTCTCCTTTTGATTGTCGGCCTCTTCGCCACCATCCTTCCGGCGTATCGCGCGACGCGCATCGAGCCCGTCCGCATCCTCCGCGAAGAGTGAAAGCGACATAATCGCCGCCGGTGGACTGCAGCTTTGTTACCTTTGTGAGACCTCACGGCTTCCCAAATTCCTCACCTTTCTTGCTGTCAGCTTTCTTCCGCGGCTGCGCGGAAGCGAGACTTATGGCAAACTGAATGTCACTCGGCACGGTTTCTGCGCCTGCGCTGCTTGCGTTCGCAACCCTGCGCGCAGGCGAATGGGGCAAGCAGGCTGCGTGTGGCGGATGGTCCTCAAGAGAAGCGACTCCTGCCGGTAAGTGAAAAAAGTAAAAGCAATCGCCAAGCTAGGCGATAATCGGATTACATGGATCCAAAATTCATACGGAATTTCTGCATCATCGCGCACATCGACCATGGCAAATCTACGCTGGCCGACCGCCTGCTCGAAATGACCGGAGCGCTTTCCGAGCGCGAGATGCACGAGCAGGTTCTCGACTCGATGGACCTGGAGCGCGAGCGAGGCATTACCATCAAGGCAAAAAGCATCCGGCTGCACTACCAAGCGAAGGACGGAAATACGTATCGCCTTAACTTGATCGACACGCCCGGGCACGTGGATTTTTCCTACGAAGTTTCTCGCGCGCTTTCTGCGTGCGAAGGCGCACTGCTGGTCGTTGACGCTTCGCAAGGCGTTGAAGCGCAAACCGTCGCGAATACTTTTCTTGCTGCCGGCCACAACCTCACGATCCTTCCGGTAATCAACAAAATTGATTTGCCGGCGGCGCAGCCGGATTTCGTCAAAGAGCAAATCGAAAGCGTGTTGGCGATTCCGGCCGACGACGCGCTGATGATCAGCGCGAAGAGCGGACTCGGTGTGGAGGACGTGCTCGAAGCCATTGTCGCGCGCGTTCCGCCGCCGAAAGGCAGCGCAGAGAATCCCCTCCAGGCGCTGATTTTCGATTCGTGGTTCGACATCTATCGCGGTGCCGTGATTCTGGTGCGCGTCAAAGAAGGGCGCGCTGCGAGCCACATGAAAATCAAGCTGGTCGCCGGTGACCAGACTTATGAAGTCGAACAGCTTGGCACGCTGACGCCAAAACCTGTAGCACTCGAAGAACTTGAAGCGGGGGACGTAGGCTTCATCGTCGCGAACATCAAGCGCGTGGCCGATGCGCGCATGGGCGACACGGTCATCGAAGTCGATCGGCCCGCTCCCGCGCTGCCGGGATTCGAGGCCATCAAGCCGATGGTCTTCGCGGGACTTTTTCCCGTGCTCGCAGACGACTACGAGCCGCTGCGCGACGCACTCGGAAAATTGCAGTTGAACGACGCGGCGTTTTTCTACGAGCCGGAAAACTCCGTCGCGCTGGGCTTCGGTTTCCGCTGCGGGTTCCTCGGGCTGCTGCACATGGAAATAGTGCAGGAGCGATTGGAGCGCGAGTTCGGGCTCAACCTGATTACCACCGCGCCGAGCGTGCGCTATCGCATTACGCGTGTGACCGGCGAAGTTATCGAAGTCGACAGCCCGGCGAAATTTCCGAATCCCAGCGACATTCAAAAAATCGAAGAGCCGATTATCCAAGGGATGATCATCTCGAACGAAGAATCCGTTGGCGGCCTGCTGCAGCTGTGCCAGGAAAAGCGCGGCACACAGAAAAATTTCGAATATCTCTCGCCGACGCGCGTGATGCTCACCTATGAACTACCCCTCAACGAAATAGTGCTCGACTTCTACGATCGATTGAAGAGCGTTTCACGCGGCTATGCTTCGCTCGACTACCATCTCGCGGGCTACCAGGAATCGGATCTGGTGAAGCTCGACGTGCTGGTCGGCGGCGAGCCAGTGGACGCGCTGGCGCTGATCGTGCATCGCGATTTTGCCTACGAGCGCGGGCGCGAACTGGTGACGCGCCTGCGGAAGCTGATTCCGCGGCAACTGTTTGAGGTGCCCATTCAGGCGGCGATTGGTAGCCGCATCATTGCACGCGAAACGGTGGCCGCGATTCGCAAGAACGTGCTTGCCAAGTGCTACGGCGGCGACATTACGCGCAAACGCAAGCTGCTCGAAAAGCAGAAAGAAGGCAAGCGCCGCATGAAGCGGGTCGGCCAGGTGGATATTCCGCAGGAAGCGTTCCTTGCGGTGCTCAAAGTCTCTTCGTCTGACGAAGAGTAGTTTTGTTTGCGAGATCTGAGAACCAAGATCTGAGATCCGCTAAACATCCTTCTTTTTCACTTCCGTAGATAATCTGCCGCGGTGGAGCTGGAGGGAGACGGAGTCGCCGATTTGGACTTGGGCGGCGTCGCGGAGGACGGCGCCCGAAGCATCGGTGGCGATGGCGTAGCCACGCTCGAGAACTTTGAGCGGGCTGCGCTCTTCGAGCTGCAAGGCGAGGCGGGCAAGGCGCTCACGATTCCCGCGGAGCAGCCGTTCGGCACGAACGCCGAGATCGGCGGCGCGGCGTTCGAGGCGCAGACGAAACGCGGCAATCTTCATACGAAAATCAAAAGACACGATGCGCATTTGCGCGACGGTAAACCGTTTGCGTGATTGCTCGAGGCGCGCGCGCAGGCCAAGAGCGAGCCGCGAAATCATTTCATCGGCTCGCTGGCGCTGCTGGCGAAGGAGATCGAGCGGTCGGCGGAATCCGGGGCGCGCGGCGAGTTCATGAATGCGGCGGCTAAGGACCAGGACGCGGTAACGCATTTGTTCGGCGAGCGTGCCGCGGAGGTCGGCGATGTGCCTATCGAATTCGCGCCGCGTTTGCACGACAAGTTCGGCGGCAGCGGAAGGCGTCGAAGCGCGTACGTCGGCAACGAAGTCGGCGATGGTGAAATCGGTTTCATGGCCGACGCCGGAGATCACGGGAATTTGCGAGTCGAAGATGGCGCGAGCGACGGTTTCTTCGTTGAAGGCCCACAAATCTTCGAGTGAGCCGCCACCGCGGGCGAGAATCAGCACGTCCACGAACTTTTTGGCGTTAAAAAACTTCAGCGCTTTGACGATCTCCTGGGCGGCGCCTTCACCCTGGACGCGCACGGGAAAAACGGTGAGATGCACGTTGGGGAAACGCCGTGTGAGAATGCGCACGACGTCGCGCACAGCAGCGCCGCTCGGCGAAGTGATGAGGCCGATGCGGCTGGGAAGAAGCGGCAACGGCTTTTTGCGAGCGGCGTCGAAGAGGCCTTCGCCTTCGAGGCGTTTCTTCAGTTGATCAAAAGCGAGCTGAAGCGCGCCGAGTCCGACCGGCTCGATTTTCTCAACGTACATCTGATATTCACCGCGCTGCTCGTAGACGCTGATTGTGCCGCGCACGGTGACTTGCAAGCCGTCTTCAGGGCGGAACTTGATGCCGCGCTGCTGCTGCTTGAAGAAAACGCAGCGGACCTGGGCGCGGTCATCCTTCAACGTGAAATAGATGTGGCCGGATTGGGCCTCACGGCAGTTGGAAATTTCACCCTGAACGAAGATGTCGGTGAAATTGCGCGCAAGCAGGTCGCGGATACGGGCGGTCAGTTCGCTGACGGTGAGCACCGTGCGGGTGGGCTGGAGGTTAAAGGTAAGTTGGCTCATGGCCGGTGACTCGTGACCCCTCGAAGCTCGGTGCAAGCCAGTGACGTTTCGCCAGGCCTCAGTGCAAACACGCATAGAAGCATAAGCTCGGATTGAAGCGGTTGCCAAATTGAATTGACGAGCTGTTTTCTATTGGACTTTGGCGTTGAGGGTGAGGGAGGCGCCGGGCTGGAGTTCGAGGGGCTGGCCACCGGGAAGATATTGCAACATGACCTTGGGGTCGGCCCACTCGAGGTCCCAGCCGTTTTCGATGGCGAGGAGGATGTAACGCCCGGGGAAAATCGCGGACATGGTGAAAGAGCCGTCGGAGTCCGACTGGTCGCGGTGGTAAAGAGACATGTCGTGGCCGGGATCTTGGGGAACGAGAAGAACCATGGCTCCGGAGACGGGCTTTCCTTTTTTCAGGGCGAAGCCGGAAAGAGCGCAGTTCGCTTCCGCGGCGTGCACGGTAATGTACACGGGTTGGCCAGCGAGAATCTCGATGGTGCGGCCAGAGATGGTGGCGCCAGTGGCTTCGAGAGAGCTGACGCGGAGTCCGCTTTCCGGCCGGAATTCGACTTCGTAGGAACTGGCGGGAAGCGCAGAAGCTGCAAACGAGAATTTCCCCTGGGCGGAAACGGTCGCGCTGTAGGATTCGCCAGTTTTGAGCGAATGGAGGCTGAGGGTTACATTCGGAAGACCTTCCTGGGCGTTTTGCACGATCGCATCGAAGTACCGTTGGTCCGGAGACGCCTGATCAGGGACGTTTGAAGCCGCTGGGCGCGGCGGGACTTTGCCGGCGGGCGCGGCACTCAACGCCGCCGCGGTTGCCGAAGACCGCTTCAACACAACGGAGCCAGCGACACGGGCGGAATCACCCGGAGCGCTCAAGTCAACTTCAGTATTGCCGGATAGATTGAACACCTCGCCGTGGGCGACGATGCTGTCCTCCTGACCTCCGAAAATAGCGCCAGCCATCAGATTGACCTCGACTTGCCCCGGAGGAATGCCAGAGAGCTCGACGATGCCGGGAGCAGTTTCCTTGCGATCCGTTTCGATTTGCTCGGTGTAGCCGTCGCCGATTTTGAGGGCCAGAGCAACATCGGGGGCGGAACTTACCTGGGCCGGGTCCGCGGAGGATTCCTCCTGATTGGTTGTTTGCTGCCCATCCTCCTGCCGCTGAGTGGTGATTGTGACCGGGACGGGTTGCACCGGCACGCGGACGCGGAGATGGACGGAAGGTACGGCGCGAAGCTGGAAGTCGGCGGTTTCGGTGGCGCCGGGAGCAAGGGCAAGGCGGCCCGCTTCGGCGAGAGTTGTGACCCCGGGGAAGAAAGTAACGGGATAGACAACGTCGAAGAGGGGGTCTTGGTTGGCAGGAGGAAATTGCACTGGGCCTTCTACGACTGCAAGGGAGTACAACGTGTTCTCTTCGGGTTTACCTGAGATGGAACTGACATACTGCATTGGAGATTGGGTGTACCAGGGACGGGCGTAAACGGCGACGGCGTAAGTGCCGGGGAGGAGATGAACGAAGCGGTAGCGACCCAGGTCGTCGGTCATTGTTTGGTTGATGTTGCGCAGAGTGCGCGAGCCGTCAAACATGCTCTGCTGAAAGAGCAGGACTTTAGCGTCGCGAACGGAATCGCCCCAATCGTCGGTGACGACGCCAGTGATGACGGAACTGGGAGCGAGGGGAAAGCGGATGTGTTCGGAGTCGAGGCCGGGGCCGACGGCAATCGCGGTCGAATAACCTTCGTGCTCAAGGAGCGCCTGGGTGGCGTATCCGCGGCGGCTGGCCATGAGCCGGTACTTGCCAAGAGCCAAATTGGTGAAAGAGAAGCGGCCACCGGTGGAGCTGAGGAAGGTTTGAGCGTCGTCGAGTGCGGCGACAGGAGCGATGGTGACTTCGGCACCATCAAGCGGCTGGCCGGTGACGGAGTCCACGACGATTCCGGCGATACGATAAGTGACGGGAGGCGCGCCTTGAAAAACGGAAGGGTTTGCGAAAAGAAAAATGCCCAGAAGAGCGAGAGTGCTAAGTATGAATCGAGCTTTCATGGCACTACTCCTCCACCGCAGCGAGTTCCAGGCTCAGGGAAGCAGATTGATTGGGAGAGAGAGTGATTTCCTGGATTTTAGAAGAGATTTTTTGCTGGAAAGCCGGATCAAGATAGTCGGGGTTCACGGCAGGTTCCGTGGCGAAAACGCGGTAGGAACCGGGGGCGAGGCCGGAAATCTTGTAGTCGCCGGAAGGACCAGTATCGAATGTAATGGGTTTGCTGCGGGTGTCAGAAATAAGTACGACCACGGCGGCCACAGGCGCATTGCCCGAGGAAACGGCTCCGCTGAGAGTGGCGGGATCGCTGCCAAGCGCAACATCGATTGGGGGAATCGAACCGGAGAGAACCAGGTTCTCACGAAGTAGATTGACGGTGCCAGACGAGGCGGATTTGACGTAAAAGGAAGCGTTGGACAGACCACTAATCAGCAGTTCATAGGTTCCCGGAGGTACGCCGGAAAATCGCATTCGCAGATCGCCGGCGGCGTGCGCGTCCTCGGGATTCTCCCAATCAGAAAAATACTCGCCGCTTGAAGCGCCGCGGAATTTGGGAATGAGAGCGAAGAGGCGTGGGAAGAATTGAGGAGAGAAGTCCGGGCGCACAGATGTGTCATTTGCGGGCAAGCCGTGGACGACGAGCGGAATATCCAGGGTGGGCTGAAGAACCAGGCGCAGATCGGAGACGCTGGAGACAGCGTTGATCTGCTGGCTGGCAAAAGAATGAGGGGAAGGTTCGAGCGTCCGAACCATCTGAAGGACAGTCGCTGATCGAGAGGAAGGAGCGGAGGCTTCAGGCGCGGCAGTGCTGGTGGCTTGCGCCATAAGGGTGTACGGGCCGGGCGGAATCCAATCCGTTTGAAAAGAGCTATTGGCGGGGTCGAAGACGATGTGTGGGTCCTGAACACCGGCAGCAGCTCGAAGACTGAGAGTGACCTGGTCACCGGGGCGGTAGCCGGAAACAGCGCCGGAGAGGCGGACGAAGGGTTCACGCTTGAGAGAAAAATTGACTTGCTGAGATTTGCCGGGAAGGAGCTTGACGGGAGTGGCGGAGGAAAGGTCATCGCCACCGCGATAGAAGATGGGGACATAGCCCAAGGGGATGGAAGATTTGGGAGATGATTTCTGGACCAGACTCTGCGGCGGGTTGACCAACAAGTAGTAGGAGCCGGGGGATAGTTTAGCAATGCGAAATCTGCCTTCGTCGTCGGTGTGCGCGTTGAAAGAGCCCGTAAGACCGACTTCACCATTGCTGGTATTGAAAGTGCGAGACCAAATAGCCACGGTGAAGCCTTCGAGGGGTTCGCCGTGCTCGTCGGTGATCTGGCCAAGAATTATGCTTTCGGGCGTGAGCTTGAGGATCGCAGTGGGAGGGTCGGGGGCGAGCTGGACCGAAACAGGGAGAGAAAGGTGCGGCCCCATGGTTTCCCGCAAGACGTAGCCGGGCTTTTCCACTTCGAGCGTGACGGAGCCAGCGGGAAGGCCTTCAAACTGGAACTTGCCTTCGAAGTCGGTGAGAACGGCGCGGGGAGAAGGCGCAGAAAGCCTGACCAGGGCGTGAGGAACGGGCTGGGCGGAGACGGAATCCATGACGGAACCGCGCAGTGTGCAAGGACAAGAGGAAGAAGACGCGGAGGATTGCGCCGGGGCTGGAAGGGCGTAGAAGAGAAATTGTGCGGCGAAGAGAATGGCTGGAATGAGACAACGAGGCATTGTTGGGTCCGAATTCCTGAATGCCGATTCGATTGAGTCTACTGCAACTTAGACGCGTCTCGATTCCGCAAGTTTGCATTGGCTTTGGGAAGCTACTTGATTTGAGCAAGCCGACGAGGATTAGCGGGAACGGTTGGCGACGAAGCGGAGGTTCTCGCTGAGGCCGAGGGCGGTGACGCATTGCTTGAGAGAAGCGCAGCGGCAATGCCGAAGGTTCTGGAGAAGAGTTTTGAGGCGAAGCCCGCGCGCGAGGCTGGCTTCGACTTCGGAGAGCTTTCTGGCGGCGAGTTTTTTCCAGCGCGGGCCGACGGGAGTGTTGTTGCGGAGGCCGTTGAGGAAGAGCTTGATTTCGGGGAGGGAGAAACCCATTTCGCCCGCGAAGCGAATGAGCATGACGCGGTCGAGGGCTTCGCCGGAATAGCGGCGCTGGTTGCCGGAGCGATGCGGCGGAGCGAGCAAACCGAGTTTTTCGTAGTAGCGGATGGCGGAGGCGTTGAGGCCTGCGCGATGGGCGAGTTCACCGATTTTCATGGCTGCTCCCTTTCGATGTTGGCACGCATCCTTTCGTGAATAGCTGGCACGGATCAGCTGAAATCCTTCGGGCTCAGGATCACAAGCCTGGTAGCGCCCATTAAGGGCCCAACCGTGGTGCCCGGCTCCAAACAACACTGTCAAAAACCATCGAAAACAGCTTTGACTTAAAGCTGACTTTAAGTTTTAGCATCCGAGCTTGGGACGTGGCAAATCCTATTTGGAGGAAAGCCATGAATCGGAAAGAGCAATTTGCAGGAATATTCAAGAAGAGTGTAGCAGGCGCAGCTGTGCTTGTGTTGCTCACGGGAACACCGGCGAGAGCAGTGCCAAGCTCAGATAAGACGGTGCTGGCCGCAGACACGGGGAAGCAGATGACGACGCAGAGCAAGTTTTATTGCAACACCAAGGCGCTGACGCCGGAGGAACGCGCGCATCACAAGCAACTCAGCGAAAAGCTGATGGCAGCGCGGAAGGAAACCGTCGAGATGGACCGGGGGTATGAATTCCAGTTCAGCCCGAAGGACGTTACGCTGGCGGAGCTGGCCGACTGGGTGGTGAACGAAAGCAAGTGCTGCTCATTTTTTGATTTTCACATTGACCTGGAGAATGAGGGGAAGCTCGTTTGCCTGCGGCTGACCGGAGGAGAAGGAATCAAACAGTTCATTCGCGCGGAATTTCACATCCAGTGATGACCCACCGATATTGAATAAACCGGGTTAGCTAAGTCAGGGCGCTCGTCAATAGGAACCAGGCGCGAGAGCCCTGGCAAACCTCAGGGACGCCGTACAATCGGCGGCTATTTCGAATTGCCGGAGGATTTGGCGGCGAATTCTTTGGGGAGAGGATTGTCGGCGCGCTCCTCGTCCCAAAGAATGCTGACGATCCACCAGCGAGTGCCGTCGTTGAGCAATTGAATGCTGTTGATGCCACGGGCGAAAGGAGCTTCTCCCGCGGCGCGGCGGGATTCGTAGCTGCTGAAGACTTGCGTGATGTTCCCAAAAGTTTCGACGCGATTCACGATGGGACTTTCGAAAAAAGCATGCTGAAGGAAGTAGCTACCAGCGCCTTTGGCGTAATCTTCGACGCCCATGGGGCGGACGCGAGAAGAGCCATCGGCGTTCTTGGTGGCGGCGGTGAGGCGTGCCTGGGGCAGAAAGAGGGAGCGGAAGCGGTTCCAGTCGCGTTCGCCGGCGGGCCCGGAGATCACGCCGTAAAGCGCAGAGAGGATGCTCTCGGTGGACTTCACATCTTCTGGGCGAGCCGCTGGCGGATTTGCGGGCGCGGTAGCCGCCTGCGGGGCTGCTTGCTGCGGGACAGCGGGCGGTTTCTCGGGAGATTGCGAGGCGGCAGTGATTGAAAGGACGAGGATTGCGAGTAGTGCCAGAAGAGCGCGATTCATTTGGTGCTCCATTTCGATGAAAATTCGCTAGCGGCCATTGTCTCTGTCGAGACTATATACCAACTGCGCCCCGGCACGCTCTCCGAATGAAAGGCGTTCGGCAGCTAGACTGCCGCACTCCAAAAAAGGAACCTATCGGCGGAAGTGAGAGATGAGCCAGAACAGAAAAGTGAGCACGATGCTTAGGACGAGGCAAGTAACGACGGGAAAGTAGAAAGTGGTGTTTTCGCCGTGGTGGACGATGTCGCCCGGCAGTTTTCCCAAGCGGAAGGGAACTTTGCCACCAAAATATAAGAAAGTCCCGATGAGAACCAGGAGGCCACCGAAAAAGAGGAATGAGCGGCCGAGTTCGCGGAGCGGGTCCATGAAATAGAGTTTAAGAGTCTAAGAGTCAGAGAGTCAAAGATCAGAAAAGAAACGGAGGCCTAAATCAGTTCCAGGCCGGAGAAGAAATAGCCGATTTCGAAGGCGGCGGTTTCCGGGGCGTCGGAGCCATGCGTACAGTTCATCTGGATACTGCTGCCGAGGTCGTGGCGAATCGTGCCGGACACGGCTTTCTTCGGATCCGTGGCGCCCATGGTTTCGCGCCATTTGGAGATGGCGCCATCGGCTTCAAGGACCATGGCGAAGATTTTGCCGGAACTCATGAAGTCGGTGAGTTCGCTGAAGAAGGGGCGCTCGCGATGGACGGCGTAAAAGCCGCCGGCCTGTTCTTTGGTCAGGCGCATGGATTTGATCGCAACGAGTTTGAAGCCGGCTTTGTGGATGCGAGAAAGAACCTCACCTTGAAGATTGCGGCCAACTGCATCCGGCTTGATAATCGCGAACGTACGTTCCATAGCCACGAAATTTTCCTCCGAAATCTCCAGAAGGACCGGGCTGCAGCCCGGCCTCTACAAAATTGAAACATTTTCTCGTGGCCCGAAACCGCGAGATTTGCTTGGGTGCCCAAACTAAAGTGCTACCAAAGCTTATTGCAAGGCGGTGGCAACGGTGGAACCGAGCTCTGCAGGAGTTTCCACACTGCGGATGCCGGCTGCTGCCATCGCGGCATACTTATCCTTGGCCGTGCCTTGGCCGCCGGTGATAATTGCACCAGCGTGGCCCATGCGGCGGCCGGGCGGCGCAGTTTGTCCGGCGATAAAGCCAACGACGGGCTTTTTCATGTTGGCCTTGATCCAGGCTGAAGCTTGTTCTTCGGCGTTGCCACCGATTTCACCGATCAAAATGATGGCGTGCGTCTCGGGATCGTCGTTGAAAAGCTTGATGGCGTCGAGGAAGGGCGTTCCAATGATGGGATCACCGCCGATGCCAAT
>Ga0126369_10001189_pt1 | contig 17891 bp, 17 predicted proteins | sample PanSoiMetaPlot_1_FD_109646 | JGI IMG/M metagenome (GOLD analysis project Ga0126369, IMG submission 109646) | Tropical forest soil microbial communities from Panama - MetaG Plot_1 | ecosystem: Environmental > Terrestrial > Soil > Tropical forest > Bulk soil | place: Panama | collected 2016-02-17 | reverse complement strand
TGAAGGCCGCGCTCGATCGGCATCGCGGCAAGATGGACGACGCCGCCAAAGCGCTCGGCATCTCGCGCAAGGGCCTCTATCTCAAACGTCAGCGTCTCGGGCTCTGAGTCGTTTATCGGAAGAGGTCGGACAAAGTCGTCACGTGGTTGTCCGCAGTCAGCTGCTGTCCTACGTTTGTCACGGAGACTTTCGCCTGCAGGAACTGCGTAAAAAGATCATCGGTCTCGAATCTCACGACGCTGAACTCGAAATCCAGGCGCTAACATTCGGTGACTTCTCATCCAGTGCTCTCCGAAAGGATCGGCGCATGACACCATCACGGCATCACTTGTGGGCAGCGGCCGGATTCGCGATTCTCTGCAGCTCCTCATTCGCCCAGGAGACGAAGGTGGACTTGCGCGGCGCACCGAAGGCCGTGACCATCGTCTCGGACGCCGAGTTCCGCCACAGGTTGGGAACGGCGAGGGCGTCCCGTGCTATCCAGACGACCGCGCCGTCGGCGGCCGGCCACGCGACACCGCGCCTGGACGCCCATGTCGCCTACTACTCCTCGCTGGGCGCCGAGAAGCTTCCGTTTTACATGGTCGGCTCGAATCCCTCCGAGGGAGGCGGCACGACCATCATTCCTGTTGTCATCATCCCGTTAAAGTTTGTGTTCTCCACCGGTGAGGTCCTGGACGGGAGCCAGGTGACTGACGCAGCCGTCAACTCTCCGATCTTCCAGAAAACCAGTTTTCAGTCGGGCACCATCGATCTGGGAGTGACGCAATATGGCGATGCCCTGATGCGGGCCCAGTTCTGGAATCTGAGGGGCTTCTCCCGCGACCGCTATCACGTGCTGCTGGGAACGCCGTCCATCGCCCCAACCGTGACCATCCCTATCGATGTTTCTCAAGGACAGGGCTTTGTCTCGACGTTCAACGGCGACCCCACCGGCTTTGTCGACGGGTTTCTGCTCGACGACCTGCTGCGGCAGTTGACCGCGACTTACACGCCCGACATTCTTCCGATTTTCTGGGGGCGCGACATCATCCCCACATTCGACGGCGCTGGCGCGTTCGGTTACCACGACGCACTCCTCTCGGACCCCTCGAGCCAAACCTACATTTTCACTGGATACTCGGAGCACGTCGCCTACGCGCCCACGCACGTCGACATGGTCACGCTGAGCCACGAAGTGGCAGAGTGGATGAACGACCCGTTTCCTCTCCACTCGGCGACGGACAAGGCGGCATCGAACTTCGCTCCGCCCGCCTTCGAAGCCGGCGGCATCAACTACATCCTCGAGGTTGGAGATCCTCTCAACGACTCCTTCGCGAAAGTGCTGAACGGGACTTCCTATGATGTTCAGGACGTCGTGAACCCGTGGTGGTATCTGCACACGACGCCGTCTCCCGCCGCGAACGGCTGGTACTCGTTCCAGAATGCGGCGGGCCTGCTGCCGCTGGCAATCAACTCGCCGGCCAGCATTGCGGGCAGCTACACCGACACCGCCCAGATGAGTTGGGCGCCGGTGACCGCTCTGGTCACCGGCAACGTCGTGTACGTCGGAAGGGGCTGCCCGGCCGGCTCCATCGACGGAAGCAACCCCGACGATCCGTATCTGGCCGACCCTAACGGCGCAGTCGCGTTGATCGACCGGGGGAATTGCAATGTCAGCCTCAAGATCGATCGTGCGACGCGGGCCGGCGCTATCGCGGTCCTGATCGGCGATAACAGAACTGAGCCTCCCCCTAGTTTCGGCTTTGGAGGCGGCACGCAGTTCGCCCCGTCGCTGAGCATCTCGAAGACACTCAGCGACATGATCAAAAGCGTCCTGGGCTCTGCGGCCGTTTCCGTAACGATCGATCCAAAGCGTCGGCTTCCAATCCCGTTCTCGACGCTGGGCAACGCAGGACCCGGCGCGATCTTCCCGGTCGCTCAGGGCGTGCCGCTGAATTGCAACGACGACTTCAGCATTTGCTACGTACCGAAGAATGTCCTGGTTGTCCTTCCGTTTGCGGTCATCGCCGGTGATGCGGTCGTTCAAGACGCCAATTCCACAGAGGCGACAGCGGTGTTTCGCGTCAACACCGACGCCTTCAACACCGCCCGCGGAACGGGCGGAGGAGCCACGGTGTTCCTGTATTCCAGCGATGGAACCGCAGGTCTGCCGAACCCATCGACGTACAGCGCCAACGCCCAGTACGTCAGCGCGGCCAGCGGTCCGACGTCCTACATCGCATCGGTCGGCGGCTTTCCCAATGTGTACCAACTGGATTTGGGTGCGGCTCCGGTTGCCGTTCGCTACACGGGCGCTACCATGGCGGGTTCTTCAGCATCGGTCCAGTTGTCGGCGGTCGTCACCAGCAGCGGCAATCCCGTTTCGAGCGGCAGCGTCTATTTCAGTCTGGGCACGCAAACCTGCAACGCGCCGACCGACGCCACCGGCAAGGCCGTCTGCAGCATCGTTCTGCAACAGCATCCGGGCCGCTACGACATTGCTGCGGCCTTCGGCGGTGTCTTCGGCACATACGCAGGAGGGAGCGACACAGAATCCTTCATCGTCACTGGAGAGTGACCGCAGGGAAAACTGAATCCGATGCTCGAACGCATCGAGCGATAGATAGCAAGCGAAACATCTGTCTATTTGGCGAGTCGTCGACTTGGTGAATGCAATCTAGCAATCGATCACCAAATCACCCGCTCGCCAAATGATCCGATACACGCCCGCAGACCGCTTTATCTCAAACAGCATCGTCTCGGTTTGCAGCACGACTTAGTAAGTTGCCGCTCGGCGTGTTGCAAATCCAAGTTCGTGGGCATCAAGAGGTCCCAGAACCGTCTGAGCGAGACGGGCGCGGCGGGACAGTCCACTCTGGCCCGCAGCCTTCAAGGAGGTTAGTGTTAGTCATTGTGAACGGCCCTGTCAGGATAATGCTTCGCGACCAAGCAGAGATGCTAGAGTTACGGCGTCGGCATGAAGAAGAGCCTGCTCATCGCCGTCGCGACCGCCTGCACCATTGCCATCGCAGCAGCGCAGGCACCGAACGCTCCCGCCTTCGATGTCGCATCGATCAAACCGGCCCTCGCCGGCGTCGGCGATCAGTACATAAGCTCGGTTCAGCCCGGCGGACGCTATATCGGTATGAACGTCACAACGCGCATGCTGATAAAGATCGCCTACGGCGTGCACGACAGCCAGATCATCGGCGGGCCCGCCTGGACGAACACTGATCGCTTCGACATCAACGCGAAGGCTGAAGGCTATCCCGACGCCGTGGCATTTCGCGACACGGCGCGACTGATGCTCCGACCGCTGCTGACCGACCGGTTCAAGCACGTTGCGGCGGGAGCAGCGCGAGCTTCCGATCTACGCGATGACGATCGCGAAACCCGGCGAACTCGGTCCGCGCCTGCAGCCAGACGACGGACGCGAGTGCACGACACCGAGGCCACCGATACCGATATCTTCGGTGTCCGGTGTCACGCCCGGTGCGCTGACCTGCGGCGGCGAGATGTTCGCGCCCGGGGTTCTTATGGGCCGGGCGTTGACGCTGTCCACACTCGCGATAACCGCCACGCGATTTGCCGACCGCGTCGTCGTCGACGAGACAGGACTGACTGGAAAGTTTGACTGGCACATCCTCTGGCTTCCCGACGACATCGGCTTGAGCGGAAGATCGATCGACGGCCCGTCGATGTTCTCAGCGTTCCGCGATGAGGCCGGGCTGAAGCTCGATCCGCGCCGGCGCTTTGTGGAAGTCCTCATCATCGATCGCGCCGAACACCCGGAACCCGACTGACAATCACGCAGAACCCAGGCCGCGAGAGCACGTCGGATCTACTACTCGTTATACGCTTCGAGGAGATCAGGAATGCGTGAACTGCTCAGGAGGCTGTTCGGGCGACAACCGGCGCCGGAGATCGACACGCCCAGACGAGCCGAACATCGAGCGTCTCTCGAGAGCCCCGGGGACTTCGACTGGATGCTCCCTCCGAGGACAGTGGTCGATCCTGCAGCGTGGGACCGATACTGGCACGATCAGCTTTCTCACGGAGTCGCTGGATTCGTGCACTTGTTCATTCGTGACGGCGAACTTGTCGATGCCATGCGCGCCAATGGCTTGAGGACGGTGCTGTGTGTCGGTAATGGCATTTCGCAGGAACCGCGCGCTCTGGCTTGGGCCGGGTTTGATGTCACCTCGGTAGACATTTCACCCTTGGCAGCGAAGGTGGCCAGCGATGCTACGCCGCCGGACGACTACTTGGCAGAGCTCATTGACAGGCGGTCAGGCGGGTTAAACGGCCGTCTGGAGTTTGTCGTCGGGGATATCTGTGATCCGGCCTGTTGCCCGGGGCCGTACGACGTCGCGATCGACCGCAGGACACTCCAGTTGTGGCCGGACGCAGACCGACCGATGGCCATGCAGGCGGTCGCGAACCGGCTGGCATCGCGAGCGATCTTCTTCAGCCAGTCGCACGACGGCGGCTGGAGACCACCCGCGCCGCGTCAGCACGCAGCCGAACCCTGGTTTGTGGCACAGGGATGGGAATTCTGGCGGCGCGATGCGCCGCTGAGCGGGCGAGTCGCGTGGCTGAGCACGACCACGGGATAATGTTGACGCGTGTAACCGGCGAAGCGACGGGCGCCTTCAGTAAGGTGTCCGTTCACAACCATCGTCGCACGCGTCGCTTGTAGCGACGCCATTCGTCACCAAACTGACGCTCCAACGCGGGTTCTTCACCGAACCTCACGCGCAAGAAAAACAGCGTCATGACGACGATGGCATACATCGCGTGCGGCAGAGAGTGAAAGCCAATCGCCCATCCCCACAGAATCAGAGATACGGCAACGTACATTGGGTTGCGCGACAGCTGGTAGAGTCCCGTCATCACAAGTGACTTTGGAGGAGACCACGGGGCCAAGGTGCCACGGCCGGCCGCATAGAAGCTACAGACACACCAAAGAAGCAACACGGTCCCAGTGACCACAAGCACGATGCCTGCGAGGTTGAGACGGGCTGCGTCGCCTCGAGGCATGAGCCACAGTGGCGTCACGAATGCGACCAATCCCGGCAATGCGAGAAACGCCACAAGCGCTTTGAGCAAGAGCACGCTTCACTTTACTGCCTCAAGGACGGATTGGTTCTGCACTGGAAGATTGCTGACGATTAACACCGATCTGGCGAACTACTTATCGAAGGCATACCGATTACCCGTTGGCTTATGCCTTAACCAGCCACCAGACGAGTACCGAGACGGCCAAGACGATCACGCTCGCCACGAACAAAAGCCAAAGTCGGCCCTGCATACGCCGATGCTACACACCCCGCCAGGAAATTGGTAACGAAAACGCCGATCTCACGACTGACTTCGTGCCGAGCGATCGGTCTATCCTTCGCGACTTCTCGTTACTTAGCCACGGGGCGCATTTGGTTCGGGCGTCGACTACCCGCTGCGGGAGTTCATCGAACCAGTTGGATGATCTCAATCTGCGAATTTGCGGTCGGCGCCGTCTGATCGGACGAGCGAGCAGAGGACGATGCCGTCCGCTTGTGCGTTCTAGTTGCGCCCTGGAACATGCCAACTCCTAAATGCGTGAGGTAATTCAGAAACAAGAGCGCGGCTCATTACGATCTAGTTGTTTGGTACTTATTGTAATTTTATATAGCTGCTACAGCTCTGCTATACGCTCTCAACCTCAGCCGTTACGCCTTGAGGGGAGAAACCATTGACACTTCGCCGCTTCGACTTAACAGCAATTTGTCTTCTTCTCTATCTGGGCCTTACGACATCGGCCTACGCACAATCTTCAGCTATTACGTCCATCGCTCCGAACTCCGCGAGCTTCGGTGAGTCAGTCACGATCACGGGGATTGGGTTCGGCGGGCCAGGTGTGCAGATCCGCGTGAACGGGGTGCCCGCGCCGCTGGTGAGCGGCACAGGTCGGCGCGCGACGTTCCTCGTCCCGGTGGGCATCAATACAGGACCAGCTATCGTCACCGCTACGAATCCTGGGGGCCATACAGGTTCGATTGCCTTCAATGTGAGTGGCGTCGTCACGCTCAGCCTTGACGAGGCGAATGCGAGCCAGGCGACCATCGGACCAAGCGGAGGCGTCGTGACCGCTACGGCAGGCGGCCGGACCTATCAACTCACGATCCCGGCAGGGGCACTCGCCAGCGACGAAGTCATTGTGCTGACCCCAATCACGACGATCAGCGGGCTGCCGCTCGACTCGCTTCTGGCGGCCGTTCATTTCGCGCCGGAGGGACTGCAATTCTTCAAGGCCGCGACTCTGCGAATCGAGCTGCCGCCGACAGCCAACACACACAACCTCATCGCGCTTGCCGGTGACGGCAACGGCGACAATCTGCATCTCACGCCCCTTCGACTCGACCACGGCGTGTTGGTTCCGGTTACGCACTTCAGTACGGACACGGTGGGAACCGCCTCTTCCATTGCCGTGCAACATGTGCCGCCCTGTACCAACGCGACGATCGAATGCACGTACCTCAACGAGCTCGCCATTAAGTGGCACGAGGCTGAGCAGAATATTTGTGGATCGGATTGTTCAACTGAAGCTGATTTCGAGTCGAAGCAGCCGGACATCAATAACGCCGACGAACAGGCCGACCTCGCCGTGTTCCAGCAATGGTTTGGCGCAGTGCTGCCAGTCATGAATGGCGACGGGTTGAGCAGCGATGCCGGTCTCAAAACCGCCGGCCGCGAATTCATGGCCTGGCGTGGTTGGGTGAACGCCAGCTCCTGTCCGGCGGTGCCCTTCTGCTCTGACGACCAGGGACTGGCCGAGGATATCGCGACTGGAACTGATGCGCTCGCGGCGGGGTATCTCGCCGCGATTCAGCGCGCGCATTCCGATTGTAACGATCATCGAGTTGCCGATCTCATCGCCGAAATCGATTCTTTCGGCCTCCTCGGCAAAGGCGAACTGCCAAACGACGACAACGCGCTGCGCGATCAATTCGCCTGTCAGCTCGTCCTCGGCGACACGCTGCCGAGCAGCGTGAAATCCGGCGACACCGTCACATTTGCAGCGACCGTCGGTTTGCGGACCGGCGGACCTGACGGGCTCGTCGTGCCTCTTCCGGAAGCAGATGTGACCATCATCGTTTCCAGCGGATGCGGCACGTTCGTGAACGGAGGCACTCGCACGGTAGCTGGCCAAACCGACGCGACCGGTGTCCTGTCGGAGTCCATCCGCTTTCCCTGCAGCGGCTCGACCGAAATCACGGTGGTCGCAGCTGATGTCTTCGACGCGAATGGAGGCCTGGTCGCTCTGGGCCACCGCATCGTCGCCGTCGCCAGCGTTTCTTCGTCCACGATCACGACGATCAGTGTTACCCCGGAGAATGCGACGGTGGTGGCGGGAGGGGCCGTCCAGTACTCTGCCCATGCCGACGGCGGGAGCGGACTGTTTACGTGGACCGCGACAGGCGGATCGTTCCCCCGGGTCCCGCGGCATCAGCAACGTTCACCGCCGGGTCCACGCCGGGGGTGTTCGGCGTCACGGCGACGAGCGTCGACGATCCGTCGCAGTCGCAGACGGTTGCTGTGACGATACTGCCGGGAGGTGGCGTGACGGGTCAGGGAAGCCAGGGCACTCTCCACTACCATGCAGGGACATTCGACAATGCCTCGGACTGCGGCAATGATTCGCAGTCTCCTGCCGGAGTTGCGTCATGGTCTGACTCGGGTAGCTGCAACCTCGACTTCAGCAACGAGCTGGGGAACGAAAGCGCAACGGCCAGCGGGGCGATCTCGTTTACGGAGACCGGTTCGAACGGAGTACTGAACTCGACGTCCGTGACGATATCGGGTAGTGCAGATGCGACTTCCAGTGGAGAAGCGCCACCGAACTTCACGGGGCAGTCAGACGCGGAGAGCGGAGGGACGTACACGCTTGACTTCTTTGTCAGCGCCCCGACCGCGATGGCTCTGTCGGGGACGCTGGTCGGCGGCGGCCATGTCTCACTGACCTGCGCGATCAGCAGCAGAGATTCAAGACTTGCTGCGATAGTCCTCGTTTCAACGGCCGGATCTTTCAATCAGAATGTCACGTTGTCGTCAGGAGTGCCCTGCCATTTGGGAGTGACTACTGGTGGTAGTGCGGGCGCTCCAGGCGGACCGGCCTCCGCTTCCGGAAGTGTCACCGCCAAGGCGACGTTCAATGCGCAGTAGAAGGCGGGGTAGTGAATAGCGGGCAGCACGAAAGCGGCGACCACACCGGCTGAGAGTGGTCCGTAGACACTCATGCGCGGCGCGATTTGATAGAGCGCCAAATAGCTGATGATGAAGCTTGGTATTCCGAGCAAGGCATCGATCCAGAGGTGACGCCGCGGCTGCCGCAAGATCGTACGAGGGGCCGCTCGCGAAACCAGTCACAGCAGACGATCGTGACGATGCCCAGGACGACGAGGACCTTCACGCCGCTACCTCACGACCGAATTAGTAGCGATAAACGCCGCAGGGGCGACCGATTCACGGTCGGCGTCGTCGAACCGGTGCAGCTGTCAGGGCTGATGACGTTCTTCTTCTCGATCTTCTACCTGCAGTGGGCGATCAACAAGTACGTCGGCGGACGCGCCTGTCTCAGTCAGTCTTCCGCCGGCCAATGAATGTGTAAAGAAGCGGCGGACCAGCAGACAAATGTCTCGAGCCGAAGCGACTACTCGAGCCGTGCGCCGCTGAGAGACAGGAATCCCCAAAACAAAGTTGAAAAGTGTGGCGTGCGCTGGCAGAGAACTTCTCTATAATCCTCGCCTCCGTCAGCACAGGATTTTGGAAAGGCGTGCGATGAGATCACTACATTTGAGAAGCACGCTCCCGATGCTCGCCGCGTGCCTGACTGTGTCGTCCGCTCCGGCGTTTGCTCAGGTCGTCGATTTGGTCGATGGGCCGGTGAACGTGTCCGTTCATGTCGGCCGGCCGGCCGCGCAAGGACCCGCCCAGAGCGCCTCGCCGTCGGATCAGGAGGAGCTCGTGTCGAGCGTCAGCGCGCTGTCCACGGGCCTGGCGTTCTACACGGCCAACTATGCGTCGCTCGCTGGCAAGCCGGTCCCGTTCAACATCGTCGGGACCGACCCGTCGTTCGGCGCGAGCACGACGTCGATTCCGACCGTTCTGGTGCCGCTGAAGTTCGTGTTCCCCAACGCTGGAAATCCTGCGCTCGACGGAACGAACGTCCTGCCGGCCGTGCAAAACTCTCCGGTCTTCCTGAGTACGAACTACAAGGCGGGTGCAATCGACCTCGGCGTGACGCAATACGGAGATGCGTTCCAGCGCGCGGAATTCTGGAATCTCCCAGGGTTCTCGCAGAACTATCACGTGCTCCTGGGAGCGCCGACCGTCGCCCCGACGGTGACGATCACCGTGCCGTCAGGAGCGGGCAACGCCTACTTGATGAGCAACGGGCGGTACATCGGCGTCCTGGACTTCGACTATTTCGACCAGGTGCTCGCGCCGCTCGTCGCGAATTATCAGGCCAATCAACTGCCGATTTTCCTGACCGACGACGTCTACCTCGCGACTGACGGAATCATCGACAACTGCTGCGTCGCCGGGTTCCACGCGTCGCAATCTGGATCGATCGCCACGGCCAAGACATGGATCTACGCGGCGTACGGGGAGCCGGGGACGCTGTCCGATCCGACCGGGGCGGGTTTCGTGGACGTCGTCGCCCTCAGCCACGAAGTCGCCGAGTGGCTGAACGATCCCTTCGTCGGAGCGTTTCAAGGCGTCAACTGGATCCCGCCCGCTGTGCTGCCAGGGCAGGGCGGCGCGTGCATCGCCAACTTCGAAACCGGCGATCCGCTCGAAGCGGTGCCGTATACGTTCACGAAGGTGACGAACGGCACCACCTATCATCTGCAGGATGAAGTGACCCTGCCGTGGTATCTGCATTCGGCGCCGTCGTTCTCCGTCAACGGCTGGTATACGTTTCAGAATCTTTCCGGCGTTCTGCCGCTCGTCATCAATTCCCCAGCGAGCATCGCCGGTTCGTATACAAACACCGCGACGCTCGCGTTCGCGCCCGTGAACGCCGCGGTGACCGGCAACATCGTGTACGTCGGCCGGGGCTGTCCCGCGGGATCGATCAGCGCAGGCAGTCCCGACGATCCGTACCTGACGAATCCCAGCGGCAAGATTGCCCTGATCGATCGCGGGGCCTGCGGCGTCAGCCTGAAAATCGATCGCGCCGCGAAGGCGGGTGCAATCGCCGTCCTGATTGGCCTGGTCGCGCCGGGCGATCCTTTCTCGTTCAGCTACGCGGGCGGAACGTCGTTCGTGCCATCGCTGGTCATCCCGCAGACGACCAGCACGCTGATCAAGACGACGCTCGGGTTGTCGCCGGTCAACGGGACGCTCAGCCCGGCCAACACCATTCCTCCGTCGTTCTCGTCGCTGTGCGGCCCAGGCTAACGCGGGAGACTCGATGATCATGCGAACCTTCCGACAATTTCTGCTGCTGGTGATCCTGGGCGGCGTCGTGGCCAGTACCGCGTGGGCCGCCGATCCGGCCAGCTGCAACGCCGGCTTCACGGTGTGCCAGATTCGCGAGAACGTACTGCTGCAGCTGCCGGGGTTGGCCATCGCGGGCGACGTGGTCGTCCAGGAACCCGGGTCGGCGAACGTGAGCGATGTCTTCCGGGTCTTCAACAACGTCGTCGACACCGGCGGTGGAACGGGTCTGGGCAATTTGGCGATTCTGTACAGCGGCGACGACAGCATGGCGCTGCCCAACCCGTCGACGTACAGCGCCAACGCCGTCGTCATCAAAGAGGCGGCCAGCGGTCCGACATCGTATGTCGGCAACGGCACGACCTACAGCCTGGATACGGGTGCCTCCTCCTCTCATCTTGCCTACACCGGCGACACCACGGCCGATTACCACGATCCGGCCACGTTCTCAGCGATCTTGACGCAGGCAGGTGGAGCGTTCGTACCCAACGCGACGGTGAAGTTCACGGCGGGTTCTCAGAGCTGCAGCGCGACGACGAATGCGTCGGGCGTGGCGAGTTGCAGTGTGGTGGTGAACCAGGCTCCCGGAGGCTACACGGTCACGGCCAGCTTCGCCGGAATCTTCGGCGCGAACGCCGCGACGAGCGCGTCGAGCGGCTTCAGCATCACGAAGGAAGAGACCACGTTGTCGTATACCGGCGATGTGGTCATCGCGAACGGCGGCACCGCTCAGCTCTCGGGTGTGCTGCGCGAAGACAACACGACGCCGATCGCCTGCCGGACGGTGACGTTCACGCTCGGCGCCCAAACCTGCAGCGGCACCACGGACGCGAATGGGAAGGCCGCCTGCACGATCAGCCCCGTCGCGCAGCCGCTGGGACCAGGCGTGGTGAGCGACGCCTTCGCGGGCGATGCGTTCTACCGTCCGGCGTCCGCCAGCGCGAATACGCTGCTCTTTGCGTTTCCGGCCGGTGGTGCGTTCGTCCTTGGCGATGTGAGCGCGCAGCCAGGCACGCATCACGTGTTCTGGGGCGCGCAGTGGTCGTCCGACAACACGCTGAGCGGCGGATCGGCGCCGAACAGCTTCAAAGGCTTCGCCGACAGCGTGTCTTCCGGAACACCCAAGTGCGGCGCCACCTGGACGTCCGGGCCTGGAAACAGTTCGAGTCCTCCGTCAACCGTGCCTGCGTACATAGGCGTCCTGGTGTCTCCATCGGTCACGCAGTCCGGATCGACGCTCTCTGGCACTGGCGTCGCCATCGTCGTCGTGAAGACCGACGCGGGATACGGCGGAGATCCTGGACACACCGGCGCCGGAACGATCATGGCGTCGTTTTGTCATTGATTGAAGCGCCCGCGCGATTCTGAATCGGATCATTTGGCGACGTGGTGATTGGCGATCGATTGCTCGATTGCGTTCACCACATCGCTGAATCGACAAAGAGACAAATTCACAACCCGAGCCGCAGCCCGCTGTTTTTGTGACGTGTGTGAACGTCACAGGAATAACACAGAATCAATCAGGTCACCTTTCATCGATCCGCTCTACGATCGCGCTCGCCATCACGGCTGTGAGCGAAACGATGAAGAGATCGATTCTGGTGGCACTGGTCTTCGTTGTCTTTGCCCGGTCCGCGTTCGCGCAGGACGCGCCAAATGCGGCACGAAGGATCGAAATCTCGTATACGGGCAATCTGCGCTATTTCCTGGGTCTTGGTTTCGTGAGGAAGGGCGGCTCGAATCTTGGCGGAGCCTGCGTTCAAGTCTCCGTCAGTGTGACGCACGATGCGGCGGTCGTAGGCGAGGTGTGAGGGACCCATCAGTTCGTGACTCCTCTGCGCTCACCACAGAGCGATGACGGCAGTCGGCACAGCCGATGGCCGCTGTCCGAGTCCGGCAAGCAGCGGGCGTCGAACGAGGCTATGGGCAGGGCGGTTTCGCTGGCAATTCGGGCTTCTCGTTTGCGGCCGGCGGTGGTGTGGACATCAGCCTGACGAACTGGCTTGCGTATGAGATCGCTCGGGCCAACTACCAAGTGACGCGAGTCAGTGGAACCACCGTGAATGGCCTTCGGTTCGGCACAGGCCCCGTGTTCCGCATTGGTGAGATGGCGGATGAATGACGATCCCGTGTTGAGTCGACTCCTAATGGTAAACAGCGAATCTGGCAACCGATTCAGAGACGAAATCGCTCCACACTACGCGACTACTCGTTACCGATTCCTCTGACTGCGCTTTCGTGGCAATGTCCCTTCCGATCACACACCTGACGTTTGCGTTCAACGGTTCTGGACGCGTTTCTGAGGAGCCTGATCAAGTGCAGGATCACCGGAGAAGAAGTTTGAAGGCAGCAGGCGAAAGCCCGCTCGATACGCCGGCATGATCGGCCAGTCTTCGGTGCGAGGTATGTGCGTGATGCCGAGCGTGTACCACACGACGACATCCTGACCCTCAATCGAGCGATTGGCTTTTGTCCAGCCGGGCAGTCCTTCTTGCGTGTGGCCAAGATTGACGTACTCGCCCGATGCGAACATCTCGTCGGGACTGTACGGTGTGACCCACACCTGCGCATTGATGAATCCGGCCTTCTGTCTGACGTCTGATTCCGGACCGGCGAATGGCGGCGAGTTCTCGCCAGGCACCAGCGCATATCCCGTCAACTGACCAAGCGCATTAGTCGCGGTCATATTCACGACTTTCCATTTGCGACTTGTCGTCAGGTTCAAGTTCCGTTGTGCCTCCTGTTCGGTGCGAAGAGGATGCTCGGTCATGGAAAACCACTCCCCTCGCGGATTGGTTGCGCTGACCGGAACGCTTTCGGTATTGAGTTCAAGCACCGCATTGTCTTGTGGTCCGTCGATATCGAAATCGAGCCGGAAACAGAAGAAATGCTGATGGTTCGGCGCGTCAACGCCACCGGCGACGAGATGGCCGAACATCGGATGATCCAGATGCGCCGCGCCGTCGTCAGTCGTTTGCGCTGTCCTTCTGAAGTTCATCAAGCCTGTGAGCGCGACTTCCACTTCAATGGTTCCGTCCTCACCGAACACCCAGTTGAACGCATAATCGTAGTTGTCAATCGTGGCGTACGAGGACAGGACGAGCGTCCGCGCTCGTCTGGCTTGCGATCCGTGCCGCCAGAGGAGACCGGCATCGCGCTCATAGATCGCGACGGCGCGCGGAACATCGACAGGCGTGCCGTGATCGTCGCTGATGACGGCGTTTGCGAAGACGGCATTCGTTGGCGCGTCGGCCTCCCGAACGGCCGACGTGCGGCCGTAGGTCCCCAGCCCGTAGTCCCCTTCATCTCGGGGATACCACGTGCCAAACGACGGGTCACCATACGGCGCGATCATTTCCGAAATGGACGCACGATACAGGATGGACCGCCACCGCCCGCGGTCGTCATACGCGATGTCGAACAACTCGAGGCCACGACGCGGATGCATGCCGTAGTGCAAACGCCAGTTGTGCCATCGGATTTCGGAGCCGTCGATGTCGAAACTGACGCCTTGCGGCTGGACGACCCTCAGTGCGCGAAGTGTAGGCTCCCTGTGTTGAGCAGACGTGCCCGTGATCTTCTTCGGTGGTAGCGGGGCCTCGGGTGCCTCTTCAAACTTACTGACCTGGCCCTGCGTGAGATTGACCTCAACAGTCAGGCCGGTGATGAAGGGCGTTGGCGAGGCGTCATCTCTCAGAAGAAAGAGCGCACCCACGAAGCGATCGCCGTTGCGTTGTTCAAGCTTTCTTGCCTCACCCACCCGAGCAAGAATCGCGATACGAGACAAATCGGTGAAGCCTCGCTTGTGTGCGACGGCTTCCCAACGGCGGTCTGCCCTCACGATCTCGTCGACGCGGCTCACCGTAATGTGGCGTAGCGGAGGATCATCAGGCTGCAGGTCATTCCAGGACACGACGGCGCGGCTTTCCAAGTCCACGACCGCTTCGCTCGCGACGCTAGTCGCCCAGTTGTAGAGAAGCGCAAATCCGGCGCGGCGTGCGTGGCCTTCGGCGAGTTCCGCCAGCACCTGGCTCTTCGGCGGCTCTTTCAGATAGACCGTCGCAAACCTGATATCCGGTGTGACCTTGCCTGTGCCTTTGAGCACCGCGACAATCGTGGCGATTTCGGGTTTGCTCAACGGATCAAGAGGATGAGTTCGAGCCGTTGCGTTGGCGGGAGTGGCGAGTGCCGGCACAGATGACAACATGGACGTGAGCGTGAAACAGAGCATCGTAAAGCGGTGCCGCGAATGTGTCATGTGCTATCTCCCGTCGCCCATCGCTGCAGCGACAATCTGATCTCGTTCCAACGCCCTGTGTCGGTGCGATAAGCGAAGTGGCGGAGATTATAGGAGACGTGCGAATTGCGGGGGATCTGTAATGGAAAACGCCGATCTGGCGACCGATTCTCGAGCCCGAAGGCTTTCTTCAGCCATGCGACCACGGCCATCGCCTTCACACGCGGTTCGAGGGAGCCCCTCCCTCTTCGCCAACTTCTGAAGTCCGCCGGTGTTTTTTCAGTTCTTGCCTACTCGTTGAGAAACGCTGTTCGGAAGCGCAGTGGTTAGAAGACCACCGACGAGATCGGACCGCAGCGCCGGAGTCGCGCGCAAGATCACGCGGGCGTGTTTCCAGAATCGTCCTTTGAAACAGCAGCGTCGAGCCGGCGCTGGAGATCGGTCATGTGCGCGAGTTCAGCTTTCGTCTTCCTTCGCTTGCCCATCTGCCCGAGGATGACGAACAGATTCACCAGCCCGCCGACGATCCAAAACTCGGCGAGGTCCGAAGCCGCCATGTGAACGCCTCGACTCGCCAGCGCGTGAGCGAGCCCCTCGTAGACCAGGAACAGCACGAACGCACTTAGGAGCACGCTGATGGCGGTGCCGAGGGCGATTCGCTCCAGCTCCCGCCGCAACCTTTGAACGTACAGCGACACGTAGGCGGCCGTCGTGTACTCAGCCGGCTCCCAGACTCGACGTGTGCTTCGGATGCTCACGATCCAGAGTGCGGCGATGCCCGCCCACGTTCCAGCCGCCAGAATCAGCCAGTAGATTTGATCCAGGACAGGATGGACGACGGCGCCGGCTACGACGGCGCCGCCCATCGCGATTGTGACGACGGTCTCCGCCGTGCGCAGCGTCTGCATGCGCGCCGTCTGGCGTTCCACTCGCTGAATGAGCTGGACCGGCACAGCGGGCGCAGACGTCCACTGCTCGCGCCACACCGCAAATTCGTCTCGCATATTCATCGCTCTACCTCCATCAGGCGCCGAAGCATCTGGCGGCTCCGGTTCAGGCGCACTCCGACATTGTTTTCGTGAATCCCGACCACGTCCGCGATCTCGGCGTAGGTCAACCCCTCGAGGGCGAGCGTCACGACTTGTCGGTACTCGACCGGCAAGCGGCGAATCGCCGCCGCGAGCTGCTCGTGCTTCTGCTTGAGCAACAGATCGGATTCCGGGTCTGGCCTCAGGTCCGGCACTTCGACATCGTCCACAGGCGACGCTGGCGGGCGCCGCTTCGCGAGATGCGACATCGCGCGGTTGTGTGCGATGCGGAAGATGAACGTTCGCTCGGAGCTGTCACCGCGAAACTGGGGAAGGGCCTTCCAGATCGCGAGGGAGATCTCCTGGAAGAGATCGTCGCGGTCGCTGACCGTGTCCGCGTAGCTCGCCGCCAGGCGAAGCAGCGCGGGTCCATTCGCCATCAGGAGTCGATGGAATCGCTCTTTCACGCCTATGTAGTCCCGTCTCCGAAGGAATCCTTACATTCTGAGCGACGCCGTGTGTCGACAGGCGGGATGGCGATCGCCGCCAATGAGGCGGAACCTATCGTTCGCCAAATTGCCGGGAGGGGCTGGTTCTGAGGGATTAGTAATCACAAACGCCGATGTGGCGACCGATCTCAGCCGCGAAATCACTCCACACTACGCGACCACTCGTTACTAATTGCCCGACACAGTGGTTCGGTGAACCACCGATCTATTCGGTCTGTGTGTGTTCGGACGCTTCCTCACACGAATCGCATGAATGGCATTCATGACGTCACGGGTTCCGACGCCCATCTGGCCGCGCGTGCAGACGGATGCAAATTCGCTGTCGTTTGCTTGTTGCGGTGCTAGGCTCTCCGTGTTCCATCAAAAGTGATTCGAGCGCGCCAAGGCCGTGATCGGACAGGAGGCAAAGTGGAGAAGACGATCAACAAACTGCTCGCTGCCTATGATTCCGGCGCAATAACCCGAAGGCAGGTCATAAGCGGCTTGGCTGCATTGGTTGCCACAGCTACCAAAACTTCAGCCGCGACCCTGACCGGAGACGCACTCGATCATGTATCGCTGCTGGTTGGCAACCTTGATCGCTCCACAGCGTTTTACCGTGACGTGCTTGGATTGGTCGTAGCACCCGGTGCAAGACCCGACGGCTCGGTCAGGCTGAATCTGCCCAAGGGCGGTTACCTCACGCTGAGGCAAGCTGCGCCCGTCAGGGTCGACCACTTCTGCATCAGATTGAACGGTTTCGACAAAGACGCGATAACACGAGAGCTGCGGGCGCGCGGAATCGTCCCAATCGATGAACCCAATTTCACCGGAACTGGGGCGGGATTTCACATCATGGACCCTGACGGATTCAGCGTGCAGTTGGTTTAAGAGAGGACGCTTCTTCGTCGTTCCTGCGGTCAAACAACTTCAGCATTGGGAGAACCCGCCTGTGGCCCTGCTTCGTCGGCATGGATTCGGATTTGTTCTCGGGTTCGCCGCCGCGTGTCTCGCAGCGTCGAGCCTCAACGCTCAGCTTCGTCGAACGGGGAAGACCGCTACTCTCCTGACGACGGACTTGGCCGGTTGGTGTGATGGCAAAGAAGTGACTGTGGAACTGAACGAGTTCGGTCCGGGAACGAGCGGAAGGCACTACCATCCCGGCCACTCGTTCACATGGATTCTCGAGGGGGCCGAGACCTACGTAGCGGACGGAAAGCCATCAAAAGTCGTCCGGTCCGGCGACGTGCTTCACGAAGAGCCTGAGCAAGTGCATAGGGTCGATAACGACGCGCCGGTTAAGCTGCTTGTCTTTCGCGTCGTCGAGAAAGGCAAGCAGGTAACCGTTCCAGTGCCTTAGCTACCGCGTTTGACGAATGCCAGCGGCTTCCGCTCGTTCAGCTCGTGTCGCAGCTGCGTCGTGGCATTCAGGTGGGTATCGGTCGTCGTCAGCGTCGAGTAATGAAGCACGTCTAGCTGTCCGCCTTTGTCCGTGAACTCTCGACAACTGGTCCCAACGCAGACCAACCGACAGTTCAGAAAACCCTGATTTTATTGCCGTGAGTTGAGAGGAGCTGTTGCCCCTCCCAACCCTGCATGACTTTCAAGACCACCGCCGCAAACCATCACTAACGATAAACGCCGATCTGACGACTGATTTCACGCAGGACGGTC
>Ga0126369_10001188_pt1 | contig 17897 bp, 18 predicted proteins | sample PanSoiMetaPlot_1_FD_109646 | JGI IMG/M metagenome (GOLD analysis project Ga0126369, IMG submission 109646) | Tropical forest soil microbial communities from Panama - MetaG Plot_1 | ecosystem: Environmental > Terrestrial > Soil > Tropical forest > Bulk soil | place: Panama | collected 2016-02-17 | reverse complement strand
TTCACGTCGAGACACGGGATGAGACGACGGGCGAGCATCAGCGATCGCCTGCGGCCTCGAGTGCGTCGGAGAGTCGGATGGCGCCGGTGTAGAGCGCGCGGCCGATGATCATGCCCGCGACGCCGTCACTGGCACGGGCCGTGATTGCCCGCACGTCGTCGAGCGAGCCGACGCCTCCCGAGGCGATCACCGGGATCCCCGCCGCCCGGGCCACCGCGCTGGTCCGGTCGAGGTTCGGCCCGTGCTGCGTGCCGTCGCGCGCGATGTCGGTGAAGACGATGGCCGCCGCGCCGAGCGCGGCCATGCGGCGCGCGAGGGTCAGCGGGTCGAGCGGCGCCGCCTCGATCCATCCCGCCACCCGGACCTGGTCGTCCCGCACGTCGAGCCCCGCAACCACCCGCCCGGGATGCCCCGCGAAGAGCTCCTCGCTACGATCCGGATCCTGGGCCGCCGTGGTGCCGACGACGATGCGCGCCGCGCCGCAGGCGAGGGCCGTCTCGATCGCCGCCCGGTCCCGCAGGCCACCTCCCACCTGCACCGGGATGTGGACGGCGGCACAGATGCGCGCCACCAGCTCGTGCTGGACCGGACGCCCCGCCCGGGCGCCGTCCAGGTCGACGACGTGGAGCCAGCGGGCGCCGGCGGCCTCGAACCCGCGCGCCACGGCGACCGGGTCGTCACCGTACACCGTCTCGTGGTCGAAGGCGCCCTGCAGGAGGCGAACGCAGCGCCCTCCTCGCAGGTCGATCGCCGGATAGACGGTCATCGCCGCGAGCCCGTCAAGCGCGTCCGGCGGTCTGCCGGACGAAGCTGTCGAGCAATCGGAGACCGACCTGCTGGCTCTTCTCGGGATGGAACTGGCAGGCGAAGATGTTGTCAAGCGCCACGCTGGAGGCGAACTCGACCCCGTACGTCGTGGTGGTGGCGATCACGGCCGGATCGCTCGGCACGGGGTAGTAGGAGTGCACGAAGTAGGTGTACGCCCCCTCCGGCAGGTCGCCGAGCGCGGCGACGCGGCGCGCGACGTGGAGCCGGTTCCAGCCCATGTGGGGGATCTTGTGCTCCGGTCGCGCCGAGAAGCGGAGGACCCGGCCGGGGAGAATGCCGAGACCGGCGACCCGTCCGAACTCCTCGCTCTCCTCGAACAGGAGCTGCATGCCGAGGCAGATGCCGAGGAACGGGCGCCCGCGTGTGATCGCATGCCGCACCGGCTCGACCAAGCCGAAGGCGGCGAGGTTCGCCATGCAGGCCTCGAAGGCCCCGACCCCCGGCAGCACCACCCCGGGAGCTTCGGCGATGCGGTCGGGATCGCGGGTCACCTCGGCGGCGTGGCCGAGGCGTTCGAACGCCTTCTGCACGCTCCGCAGGTTGCCCATGTCGTAGTCGACGATCGCGAGCGGCCGCATGGGGTGGTCCTACAGGCTTCCCTTCGTCGAGAGAACGCCGGACAGGCGGGGGTCGCGCTGGGTCGCGAGATCGAGCGCCCTCGCCAGCGATTTGAAGATCGCCTCCACGACGTGATGCGGGTTCCGGCCCGACGCCATCCGCACGTGGAGGTTCAACGCCGCCTGGTTGGTGAAGGCGAGGAGGAAGTCGTGGATCAGCTCGACGTCGAAGCGGCCGATCTTCGCCTGCTCGATGCGGACGTCGTAAACGAAGAACGGGCGGCCGGAGAGATCGACGACCGTCGTCACCAATGCCTCGTCGAGCGGCACCGTCGCCTCGCCGAAGCGTCGGATGCCGGCCTTGTCGCCGAGCGCCTCGCGAAAGCCCTGCCCGAGGCAGAGCCCGACGTCCTCGACCGTGTGATGATCGTCCACCTCGACGTCGCCCCGAGCGCGTACGGTCAGGTCGAAGAACCCGTGGCGCGCGAATATCTCGAGCATGTGGTTGAGAAACGGCACCCCGGTCTCGACCTCATAGGTGCCGCGGCCGTCGACGTTGAGCGTCACCCGGATGTCGGTCTCCGAGGTACCGCGGCTGACGGCCGCCGTGCGACCTCCGTGGCGCGCCGGTGCGCGCCGGGCGCGAACTGCCATCAGGCTACTCCTCTCACGCGAGCGCGGCCCTGGCCCGCTGGCCGCCGCCGTCTCGCCGCCAGACGCTGCTCGACAGCACGTCCATGCGCATCGAGCCCTTCGAGTCGAGCGAGTCGCACCACCGCGGGGCCGAGCCGGGCGAGCGTCCCCGGCCGGGCCGCGATCACGCTCGTGCGCTTGACGAAGTCGTAGACTCCGAGGGGCGAGCCGAAGCGCGCCGTGCCACCCGTCGGGAGGACGTGGTTCGGTCCCGCCAGGTAGTCGCCGAAGGCCTCGGGCACATCCTGGCCGAGGAACACGGCGCCCGCGTGACGGACGCGGCCCACCCAGCGCCCGGGGGCGCGCAGCGCCAGCTCGAGGTGCTCGGGGGCGAGCCGGTTGACGATCGCGAACGCCTCGTCGAGGGAGCGTACGACGAGGATCGCGCCGAAGGCAGCGAGCGCCCGTGCCGCGATCGTCCGCCGCGGCAAGACGGTGAGCTGGCGATCGAGCGCAGCGGCCACCCGGCGCGCGAGTCCGGCGTCGGGCGTGACACAGACGGCGGCGGCGAGCGGATCATGCTCCGCCTGTGCGAGCATGTCCGCCGCCGCGAACTCCGGGTCCGCGGACCGGTCGGCCACGATCAGCACCTCGCTCGGGCCCGCGATCTGGTCGATGTCGGTCTGGCCATAGCAGAGGCGCTTGGCCGTCGCGACGTAGATGTTCCCCGGCCCGACGATCTTGTCGACGCGGGGCACCGTCTGCGTGCCGTAGGCCAGGGCGGCGATAGCCTGCGCGCCGCCTACGCGGTACATGGCATCCACGCCCACCAGGTGGCAGGCGGCCAGGATGATGGGAGCGGGGCCGGGCGAGACCGCGATCACCTCGCGCACGCCCGCGACCCGGGCCGGGATGACCGTCATCAGGACCGTGGACGGATAGAGCGCCCGCCCGCCCGGGACGTACACGCCCACCCGTTCGAGCGGCGCGACCCGCAGACCCAGGCGCGCGCCGCTCGGATCGCGGAACGACCACGAACGCTCGCGCTGCCGGCGATGAAAATCCCGGATGCGGCGGGCGGCGAGCGCCAGGTCCCGGCGTACCTGGCCGGGGAGCGCACGGTACGCGGCCGCCATCGCGGCGGGCGCGACGCGGAGCTCGCGCGGCGCGAGCCGCACCCCGTCGAGCTGCCGGGTGAGGGCGAGGAGAGCGCGGTCACCCCGTCGGCGGACAGCGGCAACGATGCGTCGTACCCGCGCCTCGACGGGAGCGCCCACCGTGCCGCCGCGCGCCTCGAGCCGGGCGAGGTGGCGGCGCGCGCGCCGGCTCCCGGCGGGACAGATCAGCTCCGCGGCGCTCCTCACGATCGGCGCGTCTCCCGCACGACGTCGGCCCCGAGGGCCGAGAGTTTCGCCTCGACCCGCTCGTAGCCGCGGTCCAGGTGGTAGACGCGGGACACCCGGGTGGTGCCACGGGCCGCCAGGCCGGCCAGGACGAGGCACACGCTGGCGCGGAGGTCGGTCGCCATGACCGGCGCGCCGGAGAGGCGCTGCGGTCCGCGCACGACGGCGCGGTTGCCGTCGACCCGGACGTCGGCCCCCATGCGGACGAGCTCCTGCGCGTGCAGGAAGCGGTTCTCGAAGATCGTCTCGGTGAGGGTGCTGGTCCCGGTGGCGCGGGTCATGAGGCTCATGAACTGCGCCTGCAGATCCGTGGGGAAGCCGGGATAGGGCATCGTGCGCACGTCGACCGCCCGCAGCGGACCATCCGGCTCGACGCGCACTCCGTTCTCGCTCTCGGTGACGACCACGCCCGCTTCGCGCAGCTTGCCGGTGAACGCTTCCAGGTGATCGGCACGCGCGCCCGCCACCCGGACCGCTCCACCCGTCATGGCGCCGGCAACCAGGTACGTGCCCGCCTCGATGCGGTCGGGGATGACGGTGTGGACCGCCCCGGCCAGCTCGGGGCGGCCCTCGATGGTGATCTCGGACGTGCCGGCGCCGCGGATGCTCGCGCCCATGCGCTCGAGCGCGAGCGCCAGGCAGACCGTCTCTGGCTCGCGCGCGGCGTTCTCGATCACCGTCGTGCCTTCGGCGAGCGCACCCGCCATCAGGAGCTGCTGGGTCGCGCCGACGGAAGGGAAATCGAGCAGGATCTTGGCCCCGCGCAGGCGTTCGGCCTGTGCCTCCACGTACCCCTCGTTGATGCGAAGCTGTACCCCCAGGCGCTGTAGCCCGACCAGGTGAAAGTCGACGGGACGCGCGCCGATGGCGCAGCCGCCGGGTGTCGAGACGCGCGCCCGGCCGAAGCGCGCGAGCAACGGGCCCAGGACGAGGAAGGACGCGCGCATCGTCTTGACGAGCTCGTACGGCGCTTCGCTGCAGGCGATGTCGCGGGCCTCGATGATGACCTCGTGTCCGTCCGGGCTCCGCTGGGCACGAGCCCCCAGGTGCCGGAGCACCTGGAGCGCGGTCGCAACGTCGGCCAGCATCGGGACGTTCTTGATCACGCAGCGCTCGCCGGTGAGCAGCGTCGAGAAGATGAGCGGTAGCGCGGCGTTCTTCGAGCCGCTCACCGCCACCTCGCCCTCGAGCGGTCGCCCGCCCCGGATCACGATCGTGTCCATCACCTGCTCTCCCTCCTCTCCCTGCCCCGCCTCGCCACCAGCACGCGCTCGATGCCGGCGTGGTCCTCAACCGTCCGCACGTGTTCGTATCGCCCGTCCCGCACCACGGCCGACCGCACCGCGTCGGCCTGTCCTGCCCCCATCTCGGCAATCAGCCAGCCACCCGGCACGAGCACCTCCGGCGCTCCCGCCACCAGCCGCCGCAGCACGGCCAGACCATCCGCGCCGCCGAGCAACGCGCGCGCCGGCTCGTGGTCACGAACCTCCGGCAAGAGACCAGCATGGTCGCGCTCGGCGACGTAGGGCGGATTCGAGGCGACGACGTCGATGCTCACGCGACGGAGCGGTGCCAAGAGATCGCCGCACACGAGCCCGACGCGGGGAGCATGGCGCGCCAGGTTGGCCCGCGCGACCGCGAGTGCCCCGGGATCGACTTCCGTCGCCCAGACCTCTGCCTCGGGGCACTCCCGCGCGAGCGCCAGGGCGATCGCCCCGCTCCCCGTACCGACGTCGACAATTCGGCGCCGACCACCCCCGACACGCAGCACGGTCTCCACCAGCAGCTCGGTTTCGGATCGCGGGATCAGCACCCGCGGATCGACGGCCAGCGGGAGCGACCAGAACTCCCGTTCGCCGACGATGTACTGCACCGGCTCGCGCGCCACGCGACGCGCGAGGAGGACTTCGAACGTCGCGGCCTCGGGAGCCGGGAGCAGGTCCCGGCTGGCGGCGACCACGCCCGCCCGGTTCGTGCCGAGCGCGTGGGCGAGGAGGACCTCCGCGTCGGCGCGCGGCTCGGAGACCCCGGCCGCCGCCAGGCGCGCGACCGCCCGGGCGAACTCGGCGCCGACGGTGGGAAGCGCCGCGGCGGCACCCATCAGCCGGCGGCCTGCAAGGCCTCGGCCTGCTGCTGGGTCACGAGCGCGTCGACGATGGCGTCGATGTCGCCGTCGAGGATCCGCTCGAGCTGGTGGAGGGTCAGGTTCACACGATGGTCGGTCACTCGGTTCTGCGGGAAGTTGTAGGTGCGGATCTTCTCGGAACGGTCGCCCGATCCCACCATGGCGCGCCGGTTCGCGGCGATCTCCGACTGCTGCTCCTGCCGCGCCCGCTCGAGCAGCCGCGCGCGGAGGATCTTGAGGGCCTTCGCCTTGTTCTTGTGCTGCGACTTCTCGTCCTGGCAGGTCACCACGAGCCCCGACGGCAGGTGGGTCACGCGCACGGCCGAGTCGGTCGTGTTGACGCTCTGCCCCCCGGGTCCCGAGGAGCGGAACACGTCGATGCGGAGATCCTTGTCGTCGAGCTCGACCTCGACGTCCTCGGCCTCGGGCAGCACGGCCACCGTGACGGCGGAGGTGTGGATGCGGCCCTGCGTCTCGGTCACGGGCACGCGCTGGACCCGGTGCACGCCACCCTCGAACTTGAGCCGGCTGAATGCGCCCTTGCCCTGCACGAGCGCGATCGCCTCCTTGAAGCCGCCGAGCCCGGTCGGGCTCGAGGAGAGCACCTCGACGCGCCACCCCTGCCGCTCGGCGTAGCGCGAGTACATGCGGAAGAGCTCGGCGGCGAAGAGGCTCGCCTCCTCGCCCCCGGTGCCGGCGCGGATCTCGAGCACCGTGTTCCGCTCGTCGTTCGGGTCCTTGGGCAGCAGCAGCCGACGCAGCGTCAGGTCGAGCTCCGCCAGCCGCGCCTCGAGCGCGGGGAGCTCGTCCTTGGCGAGCTCGCGCAGCTCATCGTCCTTCTCGCGCAGGAGCTCGCGATGCTGCTCGATGTCGTCCGCGAGGCGCCGTCGCTCCCGCCAGCGGGTGACGGTCTCCTCGAGCTGCGCCCGCTCCTTGGCGAGCGCCACGTAGCGCCGCCGATCGGCGAGCACGGCAGGATCACTTACGAGCCGCTCGAGCTCCTCGTAGCGCCGCTCGACCTCCGCCAGGCGATCGAACATCGTCATGTCAGGCCAGCGCGGTCGAGGAGCGTGCCGCGCGCGGCCGCGCCTGGCGGCCGGCGGTCACGTCACGCCGACGTGGCGCCGCTCCCTTTGAGGCGGCCGTACTTGCGCTGGAAGCGTTCCACCCGGCCAGCCGTGTCGACCAGCTTCTGCTTGCCCGTGAAGAACGGATGGCAGGCCGAGCAGATCTCGACGTGGATGGTCTTGAGAGTCGAGCGCGTCTCGATGGTGTTGCCGCAGGCACAGACGATCGTCGCCTTCTCGTACCGCGGATGGATGCCGTCCTTCATGGGAAGGGAGAGGTATAACATCGCGGTTCCACACGTGCAATGAACCGTCCGCCTCGGTGGTGGGCAGGCACCCCCCGTTCGCCGCTCGTGGAGAATCCCCCGGGGGAGCGGGCGATAGTCGGCGTAAGCTCGTCCGGGCGGATTCACAGCGCGCCCGCCGCGGCGTTAGGCCGTCGGTCGGCTGCGCACGCGATCGACGGCCACCTGCCAGCCGCGGTAGAGCGCGTCACGCGTGTCCGGTCGCATGCGAGGACGGAAGGTACGATCGATCCGGCGTGCGCGCGCCAGCTCGCCCTGCGAGCGCCAGAAGCCGGTCCCGAGTCCGGCCAGGAAGGCCGCCCCCATGGCCGTCGTCTCGACCACCCGGGGTCGCTCGACCGGAACGCCGAGCAGGTCGGCCTGGAACTGCATGAGAAATCCGTTGGCGGCCGCGCCTCCGTCGACGCGGAGAGTGCTGATCGCTCCACCCGCGTCGCCCGCCATCGCCTCGACGACGTCGCGGGTCTGGAAGGCGAGCGACTCGAGCGCCGCGCGCACGACGTGCGCACGCATCACGCCACGCGTGAGCCCGAGCAGCGCGCCGCGCGCGTCGGGATCCCAGTAGGGCGCGCCGAGCCCGACGAAGGCCGGCACCAGATAGACGCCGAGCGACGAGTCGACGCTCCGGGCCAGTCGCTCCGACTCGGCGGCCTTGCGCAGCAGCCCCAGCCCGTCGCGCAGCCACTGGATCGCCGCGCCGGCGATGAAGACCGAGCCCTCGAGCGCGTACGCCGGAGCGCCCCGGGCATCGCACGCGATGGTGGTGAGCAAGCCGTGCTCCGAGCGCACGGGCCGGGGCCCAGTGTTGAGAAGAAGGAAGCAACCCGTCCCGTACGTGTTCTTCGCCATCCCGGCGTCGACGCAGCCCTGGCCGAAGAGCGCCGCCTGCTGATCGCCCGCGATGCCCGCGATGGGGATCGGCGCGCCGAGGACGTCTGGGGTGGTCCGACCGAACTCGCCGCTCGAGGGATGGACGGCCGGCAGGATGGCCTCGGGCACCTGGAGGAGAGCGCAGAGCGACGGGTCCCAGGCACGAGCGTGGATGTCGTACAGGAGGGTACGCGAGGCATTCGTGGCGTCCGTCGCGTGGACCTTCCCGCCCGTCAGGCGCCACACGAGCCACGTGTCGATGGTCCCGAAGCACAACTCGCCCCGCCGCGCCCGCTCCGCCGCCCGCGGGACCTGCTCCAGCAGCCAGCGGAGCTTCGTCCCCGAGAAGTAGGGATCGAGGACGAGCCCGGTCTTCTCGCGCACCTGGGCCTCCGCGCCCTCCGCCCGGAGCGCTTCGCAGAGCGGCGTCGTCCGTCGATCCTGCCATACGATGGCGCGATGTACCGGCTTGCCGGTGGCGCGGTCCCACAGGACCGTCGTCTCGCGCTGGTTGGTGATGCCGAGCGCGGCGACCTCGCGCGCCTGCACGCGCGCGCGCCGGCACGCCTGCCGCAGCACGCGGAGCGTGACCCGCCAGATCTCCTCCGCATCGTGCTCGACCCATCCCGGCCGGGGATAGTGCTGCTTGAACTCCGAGTACGCACGGCCGACGATCCGGCCCGACCGGTCGAAGACGAGCACGGTTGAGCCCGTCGTCCCCTGATCGATCGCGACCACGCACCGGGGCCCGCGGCTCATGCGGAGGCCTCTCAGCCGAGGAAGATCGACCGGCGACGCCGAAGCCCTTCCAGGACGAGCCCCTGCAACCGCTCGCGCACCTGATGGCGGAGACGACCGACCCGCTCGGCGCGGCCGGCGTCCTCGGGGCCATACGACGCCGCCACGTGCAGCGGCTCGCCGAAGTGGAGCGTCCACTTCGTGGGCAGGGGGACGAGCGTCGGCGTGAGCGGGAGCGTGGGCAGGCCGAGGAGCTTCCCCGCGGCGTCGAGGCGCGCCACGACGGGTTGCGCCTCCTCGGCACCGATCACGGCGACCGGCACGATGGGCGCGCCGGTTTCGATCGCGACGCGCGCGAAGGTATCGGTGAAGCGGCCGAGCCGGTAGCGACCTCGGAAGCCCCGCCCGAATCCGTGCCGGCCCTCGGGGAGGACGATCACGGCCTGCTCGCGCGCCACCAACCGGCGCAGATTGACGATGGTCGCGGCCGTGGCCCCGCCCTGATGGAGGAGCCGGCCGAGCAGCGGCAGCTCGAGGAACCACCCGTCGACGAGCGGCGCGGCCTCCCGGTGCGCTGGGTGCGTATGGCGGAGGGCGTCGGCGATCACCAGGGTCTCGTAGGGCAGCGGCCCACCGGCTCGGTTCGCGGCGAGCAGCACGCGCCCGCGGGGCGGGACCCGCTCGAGACCGACCGCCTCGACACGCCACCAGTAGCGATAGAGCGTGTGGAAGAACGACGGCGGAGCGCTGCCCAGCTCGGCGAGCGCGCCCATCGCGTCGTGCAGCTTCGTGCGGCGCAGGCGGGCCACGGTGGCGAGCGTCCCATCCAGCGCCGAGCGGAGGACGCCGAGGGTCGCATCGCCATCGAGGCCGCCCGTGGTGAGTGCCTCTTCGACCTTGCGCTCGAGCGCACCGAGCGGATCGGAGGGCGCGCTCGGAGGAAGCGCTCCGCCGCGTCCATCGCCGAACCGGAAGGATTCGCGATCGCCCTCGGACATGGGACGCCGAAGCTAGGAAACGCGCGACCACCTGTCAACGCGCGGGAGTATGAAATTGACACCCCGTACGACGCGCGGCTATGAGGCGGCCGTGCCGTCCCGGTTCCCGCTCGCCGCCCAGCGCCTGGTCGTCGTCACGGGAAAAGGCGGGGTCGGCAAGACCACGGTGACCGCTGCGTTCGCGCAGGCGGCAGCCGCCGCGCGGCGGCGCGTGCTGGCGGTCGAGGTCGGCCGCGGGCGGCTCGGGGCGTTGCTCGGCGCCGGGACGCTCACCCACGAGCCGACCCGTGTGGCCCCGCGGCTCTCCGTCGCGCGCCTCGAGGCGGACGCGGTGCTGGGTGACTTCATCCTGAGCGCGCTCCGTCTCCGCGTGCTCGCGCGCCGCCTCCTGGAGAGCACCACCTTCCAGGTGCTGGCGGCCGCGGCGCCGGGGTTGCCGGAGCTGCTCGTGCTGCATCGCGTGGCCGGCTGGCTCGAGGAGCGGCGTCTCGGACGTGCGACGTATGACCTCATCCTGCTCGATGCGCCGGCATCCGGGCACTCCCTGCCGCTGCTCGCGGCGCCGCGCACCCTGGGAGCACTCGCCCGCTTCGGTCCGGTCGCCAAGCTGCTGCGCGAGATGGAGCACGTGCTCCGCGACCCCGCCACCACGCTCATCGGCCTGGTGACCACGCCCGAGGAGCTGGCCGTGCGCGAGACGCTGGAGCTGCACCGGGAGCTGCACGCCGGCCTCGGGCTTCCGGTCGCCCCCCCGATCCTGAACGCCATGCCCCGGCGGCGCTTCACGCCGACCGACGAGGCCGCGCTCGCGGCCCTCGACCCGGACGATCCACACGTCGTCGCGGCGCGCTTTCACCTCGAGCGCCGGCGGCAGGCGGAGCTGCAATACGCGACGCTCCGGCGGGCGCTGGGCGTGGCGCCCGTTCGCCTGCCTCTCCTCTTCCCGCCGCCGGAAGCGTCCGACGGCATCGACGACCTCGCCAGCGATCTCGCCCGGGCGGCGGGCCTCGCCGCATGACGTTGCTCGCCCGGGCCCTCGAGACGAAGCGCATCGTCCTCTGCGTCGGCAGCGGCGGCGTGGGGAAGACCACCACCGCGGCCGCGCTGGCGGTTGAAGCCGCACGGCGCGGCCGCCGTACGGCCGTCCTGACCGTCGACCCGGCCCAGCGGCTGAAGGATGCCCTCGGGCTCGGCAGCCTGGAGGCACACGCACGGCGGGTGCCACTCGGCAGCGTCGGGGCGCGCGGCGCGCACCTGGACGCGCTGCTCCTCGACGTCAAACGCACCTTCGACGACCTCGTGCGAGCACTCGCCTCGACGCCGGACCAGGCGGCGCGCGTGCTCGAGAACCGTCTCTATCAGAATCTCTCCGGCACGCTCGCGGGAACCGCCGAGTACATGGCCGTCGAGACCGTGTACCGCCTGGCCGAGGAAGGCGGCTACGACCTGCTGGTGGTCGATACGCCCCCGGCGCGCCACGCCGTCGACTTCCTCGACGCTCCCCGCCGCTTGCTGGCCCTACTCGACTCCCGCGCCTTCGCGATTCTGAAGGACCCGACCACCATCCTCCCCGCCGCCGGATCACGGCTCGCCCATCTCCTGCTGGCGGCGGTGCTGCGTGGCCTCGAGCGCTTCACCGGCCTCGGGCTGGTGCGCGAGGTGGGAGAATTCGTGGGTGCGATCGATGCCCTCACCGGCGCCCTTCGTGAGCGCGTGCGACGGGTGGCGGGGCTCTTGCGCGCGGAGAGCACCTGGCTACTGCTCGTGACCGCACCGGAGCCACGTCTGGTCACCGAGACCGACACCCTCGTGCGCGCGCTCGCCGCGATCGACCTGCGCATCAGCGGGATGGTCGTGAACCGCACGCTGCCGCGGACGTTGTTCGGGAGTACCACGCCGTCGACCGCACCGCCCGTCGGGCTCTCGCCCAAGCTGGCCGCTCGCCTGCGCCGCGGCTACCAGGATCTGCGCGCGCTCGCTGCGCACCAGGAAGCCGTGCTCGCGCCGCTGGTCGCGACCGCCGGCGCGCCGGTGGTCGCGGAGGTGCCGCTCTTCCCTGCCGATCCCGGCTCGCTGGCGGATCTGTTGAAGATCGGCAGCCACCTTTTCCCCGGCGGAGCGGCCACCGGGGTGCCGGCGCGCGGACTCGGGCGGTGAGGGTGCCGCCTCTTACTCATGCGAGTCGTGCGCGTCATCCGTCGGCGGCTTGCTGCTCCGCCGGCGGGGTGGCCCACTCGCCAGCAGGCGGTCGACCTTGATGTTCAGGTTGACCAGGCTCCCCTGCATCGCCTCCATCTTCGTGAGCAGGCGATTGACGTCCTTGCGGGACGGCATGTTGAAGAACCCGAGGAGCAGGTGCATGTTCCGGTCGAGCCGGCCCTTGGCCTCGAAGGTGCGCTGCAGCCCCCACGACAGGGCATCGGCAATGCGGGGATTCCCCAGCACCGCACTGGCGAGTCGCGTGAGCCCCTCCTCGCCGAGGCCATACAACCACTTCAGTATGGGCTCGTCCTCCGCACCCCGGTCCTCGCACGGGCACTATAGAGATGCGTTCGCGCGAGCGTCAATCGGCGTTCGGGGCGGGCACGACGAGGCACGATGACACTGGCGACCATCATCGGCTACCTGAGCGGGCTGCGCTTCGTCGCGCCCGACCTGGATGGACCGACCGTGCTCGGCACGGCCCTCGCGCTCCACGTCTGCGAGGCGACCGTGTGCCGTCTCTTCGCCCACAACAACGGGTACCCGAAGAACCTCTGGACGCTGCTCGGGTTCATCGGCGGGCTCTGGGCCGTGGCCGTCCTGATCCTCCTCCCGCGCCGCGGCGACGGCGAGCGGTCGTCGCCCCGGCCGTTGCCGTGACGCCCGGGCCGTCCTCCACCACGACCGAGGCGACCGCGCCGGTGCGCTCGTGGCTGAGTGCCACCAGCCAACGGACCATGCGACGCTGGCGCGCGAGCTCCGCCGCGCGTCCATGGAGAACGAGGCGCGGCGGCTCGCCCTCGCCACGCACCACCTCGAAGTCCTGCCAGGTCACGCCCGCGCTCCAGCCGGTCCCGAGCGCCTTCATGGCCGCCTCCTTGGCCGCGAACCGCGCCGCATAGCTCGCGAAGCGGGCCCGCCCCCGCGCCTCGCAGTACGCCTGCTCGGCGACGGTGAAGACGCGCGCCCGGAAGCGGGCGCCGGTGGAGGCCTCGAGGGCGCGGCGGATACGCCCGACGTCGCAGACATCGACGCCGATCGCCATGATCACCGGATCACCGGGTCACCGCGCTCCCGCCGCGATCAGCACGCGCCGCAGGTGTGACAGGTAGCGGTGTCGCAGGGCGACGTCTGCAGCTCGGCGAAGGCCTTGCGCCGCTCGGCGAGCAGGTAGCGCTTGTCCACGGCGTGGTCGATGAAGTCCCAGGGCAGGAGCGCGTCGGGTCGATACGACCGATGGACGACACGGTCGGGATCGATCCCCTCCCCGCCCCCGCGCAGCGCCTTCAGGGTGGCCCACCACGCCTCCGGGGTAGCATGCAGCCGGGCCAGGATCGCCGCCGTTCGCCGATCGCCGCGCGAGAGGAGCGTCTGCAGGTAGGCCTCCCGCGGACTCTCGGTCTCGACCGTGACGCCCGGGATGGTGCCGAGGGTCCGGCGCAACGAGGTGAGCTTCTGCTTCAGCGTCGGCAGCGACTCCATCGGCTCCCACTGGAACGGCGTCCACGGCTTGGGAACGAAGGGGTTGATCGAGAGGAGGATGCGTCCCACCTTCGGGCGGCCGCCCTGCATCAGCCGGCCGCGCACCTTGCGCGTGAGGTCGACGATGGCGGCCACGTCCTCGTCCGTCTCGGTCGGGAGCCCCACCATGACGTAGAGCTTGAGCGCCTCGACACCGCCACCCACCAGCCAATCCGCCGCCCGCAGGATCTCTTCCTCCGTCAGGTTCTTGTTGATCACGCGCCGCAGGCGCTCGGAGCCGGCCTCGGGCGCGACCGTGACGGAGCGGTTGCCGCCCGCGCCGAGCGCCGCCGCGAGCGCCGGCGTGATCACGTCGGCCTTTAACGAAGACGGTGACGCGCGGCCGCCTGCTGCGGCGATCTCCTGGCAGAGCGCAGCGATCCCCGGCTGGCTCGCCATCTCCGCTCCCACCAGGCCGATCGTGGATCGCTCTGCGAGACCGCTGGCGATGGTGGCGCGCAGGGTATCGGGGCGCCGGTAGCGGACGGGACGGTACATGAATCCTGCGGCACAGAAGCGGCACCCCCACTCGCAGCCCCGGTTGGCCTCGACCAGATACATGTCGCCGAAGACGGCTTCGCGCGTCAGCACCTCCGAGCGCGTAGCAAAGCGGTCGAGGTCGGTGACGAAGCGCCGCTCGACGAGCCCATCGCCCGGTCCGTCGTAGCGGAAGGCCACGAGATCCCCCGCCGCATCATACTCCGGTGTGTACCGATCGGGGCGATAGGCGCCGCGCACCGCTTCGGCCCGTGCCAGCACCTCGTCGCGGCCGGGCCGGCCCGCCACGGCCCGATCGAGGAACTCTCCCAGCATCTCCTCGGCCTCGCCGATCAGGAAGAGATCGACGAACTCGGCCAGTGGCTCGGGGTTGAGGAAGGTGGCCGGGCCGCCCGCCAGCACGAGCGGCGCCGCGGGACCCCGTTCGCGTCGCCAGAGCGGGATGCCGGCCAGGGCGAGGCAGTCCAGCACGTGGAGATAGTCGGTCTCGAAGGAGAGCGAGAACGCGACGATGTCGAAGTCGCCGACCGGGCGATCGTGCTCCAGCGAGCGCAACGTCGACGGCCAGCCGCGGCGCGGCCCGTCGGGTAGAAAGGCCCGCTCGCAGGTGACGCGTGGATCCTCGGCGAGCAGGCGGAGCACGGCCTGGAACCCGAGGTTAGCCATCCCGACTGCATAGGTATTGGGATAGACGAGGCAGATGGAGAGGGTGCCGCTCGGCCCAGCAGTGAAGAGACGGCGCTCGGCGGCGAGACGGGCGAGACGCGCACTGGGATACGGCATGCCGGGGGTCGCGGCACTCATACCGCGCCCCCAGCGGAGCCTCAAGCCGGTTAGCGCGCTACGGGTTGCGTCTCGGAGACGGTCTCAGGCGGCCCGGCCGGATCGTCATGAGTCGGCTCCCCGGCGGAGGAACGTCGGGACGTCGAAGTCCTCCTCGCTGGGCTCTTCACCCGATCCGCGCGACGCCGCAGACGCCGGTTGAGCAGCCGTGGCGCGCGCCGGAGCACCCGGCGCCTCACGCTGTCGTCGACGCTGCCAAGTCGGCACCTCGAGCTCGTCTTCTCCGCGCCGCGCGGCGCGGGCTTCGGTGCCCCCGGGCCGCTGACTCGCGTCGATCTGCTCGCCGAAGCCGGTGGCGATCACCGTGATCCGCACCTCGTCGCCCATCGATTCGTCGATGACGGCGCCGAAGATGATGTTGGCATCCTCGTCGGCCTCCTCCTGGATGAGCGAGGCCGCCTCGTTCACCTCGTGGAGCGAGAGGTCGGGACCGCCGGTGATGTTGATGAGCACGCCCCGCGCCCCCGAGATGGAGACGTCCTCGAGGAGTGGGCTCGAGATCGCCTTCTGCGCCGCCTCGATGGCGCGGTTCTCGCCCTGGGCAATCGCCGCCCCCATCATCGCCATGCCCATCTCGCACATGATGGCCCGCACGTCGGCGAAGTCGAGGTTGATGAGACCATGAACGGTGATCAGGTCGGAGATGCCCCGCACGGCCTGGAAGAGGACATCGTCGGCCTTCTTGAAGCTCTCGAGGATCGACGAGTTCCGCCCCGCGACAGCGAGCAAACGCTGGTTCGGAATGGCGATCAGGGTATCGCAGCTCGCCTTCAGATCGCGCATCCCCTCCTCGGCTTGCTTCATCCGGCGCTTGCCCTCGAAGACGAAGGGCTTGGTCACCACGCCGACCGTGAGGGAGCCGAGTTCCTTGGCGATCTTGGCGATCACCGGTGCGGCCCCGGTGCCCGTGCCACCCCCCATGCCGGCCGTCACGAAGATCATGTCGGCGCCCTCGAGCACCTCCCGCAGGCGCTCGACGTCTTCCTGGGCGGAGCGTTTTCCCACCTCGGGATTGCCCCCCGCACCGAGGCCGCGGGTGAGCTTCTCCCCCAGCTGGAACTTGATGGGCGAGAGGCTGGCGCGCAGAGCCTGCGCGTCCGTGTTGGCGGCGATGAAGTCGACGCCGGGTAGCCCGGCAGCGATCATCGTGTTCACCGCATTGCCACCCCCGCCCCCGACACCCACCACCTTGATCCGGGCCCCGCCGCTGGCATCGACGAACTCGATCATCACCGCCTCCTCCACACCAACCGGACCCTCAGAAGAACTCCCGCAGCCACCCCATCATCCGCTCCCGCACCACCCCGAGCTGCCCGCGCATGCCGTCCCCGTGACGCATGCGGGGGTCCTGCTTGAGCCCGTGAAGTACCAGACCGACTGCCGTCGAATACATGGGACTCGCCACGACGTCAACCAAACCGCTCAAATGAAGTGGCACTCCGAGACGGACGGGAAGCCGAAAGACGCGCTCGGCAAGGCCGATCACCTGCTGCATCGCCGCCCCTCCACCGGTCAGGACGATGCCCGCGGTGAGCACGTGGGCGCATCCCGCGCGCTCCAGCTCTCGCTTGACGAAGGTGAAGACCTCTTCCATGCGCGGCTCGATCACCTCCGCGAGCGCGCGCCGCGAGAGGTGATGCGCGTCGCGGCCTCCCACCCCGGCGACCTCGACCACCTGATCGGCGGGCGCGGTGGCGGTGATGGCGCAGCCGTGGCGCTGCTTCAGACGCTCGGCTTCCGCGAACGGCGTGCGGAGCGCGGCTGCGAGATCGGTGGTCACGTGGCCGCCCCCCACCGGAAGGACGGCGGTGTGGCGGATCGCTCCCGCGTGCACCACGACCACGTCGGTCGTTCCCCCGCCGAGGTCGAGGAGGGCCACGCCGAGCTCGCGTTCCTCGGGGGTCAGCACCGCCTCCGTGGCCGCCAGCGGCCCGGCGAGCACGTCGCGCACGTGGAGACCGGCGCGATTGCAGCACTTGATGAGGTTCTGGCCCGAGCTGATGGCGCCGGTGACGATGTGTACCCGCGCCTCGAGCCGGACGCCCGCCATGCCGATCGGCTCGCGGATCCCGTCCTGATCGTCGACGATGAACTCCTGCGGGAGCACGTGAAGCACCTGGCGGTCCACCGGCAGCGCGATCGCCCGCGCCGCGTCGAGCACCCGCTCCACGTCGCCCCCGCCCACCTCACGGCTCTTCACCGCCACCACGCCGTGGCTGTTGAAGCCCTTGATGTGGTTTCCCGCCGAGCCGACGATGACCGAGCGGATCTCGCAGCCCGCCATCAGCTCCGCTTCCTCGGTTGCCTTGCGGATCGCCTCCACGGTCGCCTCGATGTTGACGACCACGCCCTTGCGGAGGCCCTTGGAGGCCGAGGAGCCGATGCCCACGATCTCGGTGCCCTGCTCGGTCAGCTCGGCGACGATCGCCCCCACCTTGTAGGTGCCGACGTCGAGTCCGACGATCAGGGGTGGGCGTCTCGCCATCGCCTCACACCCCCCGCCTACCGCGGGTGCGGAGCGACGCCGGCTCCGGCTTGGCGGCGTGGGTGCGCACGATCACCTCGTCGTCGAAGAGCAGGCTCACGCCGGCGAGCTCGCTCTCGCGCCCGACCCACAGCGGGAGGACCCGCGGCAGGCGCGCCAGCTTCGTGCCGAAGTCACCCCAGCCGAGCTCGATCGGCACCTGCGGCCGGACCGGGAGGAGCGTCAGCCCGCGCACGTGGTCGACGTGGATCTCCGACACCGCCGTGACCTCTTTGCTCCGGCCGGCGATCCGCAGCAGTCCCAGCGCCCGGCGGATCGCGCGTGGCCCGAAGGCGTCCCCGCCGGCGACGTCGGCCGGCGCGAGGCCCGTGATGTAAGGGAAGTCACGCGCGTCCCCGCGAGCGACGCCGAACAGCCGGCCGTGCCGGCCGACGAAATACAGCGCCGGTTCCGATCGTCCGCTCGCGACGGCGAGGATGGCGACCGGTCGCTCCTCCCGGAGCTGGATCACCACCCGATGGGGCAGCTCGCGACGGACTGTGGCCGAGCGAATCCAGGGCCGCGCCCGCAGCCGCTCCTCGGCCGCCTGGCAGTCGACGTCCCAGATGCTGATACCTGGCTCGATGCCGGCCAGGCTCCGCACCTCGTCCGGCGCCAGCCGCGCGTGTCCGCGCACCACCACGTCGTGGACGGTGAAGTACGGATGGTGCCGCAAGCTCTCCCGCAGCCACGGCCAGCCCATCACGCCGAGCGCGCAGCCGAGCACCAGGCAGACGGCCCACACCAGGCCCGCCGGCGTCGCCCGCCGCTCGCGTCGCCGCGCC
>Ga0126369_10001187_pt1 | contig 17907 bp, 13 predicted proteins | sample PanSoiMetaPlot_1_FD_109646 | JGI IMG/M metagenome (GOLD analysis project Ga0126369, IMG submission 109646) | Tropical forest soil microbial communities from Panama - MetaG Plot_1 | ecosystem: Environmental > Terrestrial > Soil > Tropical forest > Bulk soil | place: Panama | collected 2016-02-17 | reverse complement strand
GGGGGTCATGGCTCCGGTGCCTCCATTCGACGTGGAGGCCGGTTGGGCCGCATCCCCCGGATGGGATGAAACGACCCGATTCATCCGATCAGGAGGATGTGGGACTGCCGGCCCTGGGCCAGCCTGGATCCAGGAGGTCTCATCGCATGCAGGTGAAGCAGGAACGGCCGGCGACGGCCGTCGACTCCCCGGACGGCGCCCGATTCGACCGCCCCGGCGACGTGCTGGTCGCATTCGGAATCACCGGCGACCTGGCCAAGCAGATGACGCTGCGCTCGCTCTACCGGCTCGATCGCCGGGGGCTGCTGAACACGCCGGTCGTCGGCGTGGCGGTGGACGACTGGACCACCGACCGCCTCCGCAAGCACGCGCACGACGTCATCGCTGCCAGCGGCGAGCAGATCGACGAGTCGGTCTTCAAGCGCTTCGCGGCCCGTCTCGACTACGTGCGCGGGGACTTCACAGACCCCGGCACCTACCAGCGGCTGGCCTCAGCCATCAGCGGGGCCCACACCCCGGTCTACTACCTGGAGATCCCGCCGTCGCTGTTCGGCATGGTCGTCGGCGGTCTGGCGGACGCCCACATGATCGACACCGCGCGTGTGGTCGTCGAGAAGCCGTTCGGCCACGACCAGTCGTCGGCGGCCGAGCTGAACGCCCTGATGCACAGGTACGTGGACGAGCGGCAGCTCTACCGCATCGACCACTTCCTGGGCAAGATGGGCCTGCAGGAGCTGCTCTACCTCCGGTTCGCGAACTCGATGCTGGAACCGCTCTGGAACCGGGACCACATCGATGCGGTCCAGCTCACGATGGCCGAGAGCTTCGGAGTCGAGGACCGCGGCCGCTTCTACGACGCCGTCGGCGCCCTTCGTGACGTCGTCGTGAACCACCTGATGCAGCTGGTCGCGGCCACGGCGATGGAGGCCCCCGCCGGCGACGACGCGACGACGCTCAAGAACGCCAAGTACGCGGTCTTCCGCAGCATGCCCGACGCCGACCCGGCACACTACGTCCGCGGCCAGTACGACGGCTACCGGTCGATCGAGGGCGTGAAGCCCGACTCCACCACCGAGACCTACGCCGCGCTGCGCCTGGAGATCGACAACTGGCGCTGGGCCGGGGTCCCCTTCCTGGTCCGCACCGGCAAGCGAATGCCGATCACGCAGACCGAGGTGCGCCTGGTCTTCCGGAGGCCGCCGCGGCTGGGCTTCGTCGAGCATCGCGGCCGGCTGTCCGAGGCCGACCAGCTCGTGATCAAGCTCGACCCGAGCACCGGAGTGCGGCTGCGCCTGGACGCGCACCGCGCCGACCAGCAAAACCCGGGGGCCGTGCACCTCGACATGGAGTTCGCCCAGCAGGGCGGTGAGGCGCCGACGCCCTACGAGGTGCTGCTGAACGCAGCGATGCGGGGCGACAGCACCAGCTTCGCCCGCCAGGACAGCGTGGAGGAGAGCTGGCGTGTGCTCCAGCCCCTGCTGGACAGCCCGCCGCCGGTCGAACCCTACAGGCCGGGGACGTGGGGGCCGCAGGCGGCCGACGCCCTGACCGGCGGGCACGGCGGTTGGCACGGCCCATGGATGGCGGACGAATGAACGCCGAGAACCGCTACGACGTGATCGTCATCGGGACCGGGGCCGGCGGCGGCACGCTGGCCCGCGTGCTCGCCCCGTCCGGGAAGCGCGTCCTCCTGCTGGAGCGCGGCACCTGGCTGCCACGCGAGATCCAGAACTGGACCACGGCCGACGTCTTCGTCGACAACCGGTACATCTCGCCCGACACGTGGCGCGACCGGGACGGCAAGACCTTCCAGCCCCAGGTCCACTACTTCGTCGGCGGCGCCACGAAGTTCTACGGAGCGGCGCTGTACCGGCTGCGACGGGAGGACTTCGGCGAGCTGCGCCACCACGACGGGATCTCACCCGCCTGGCCGATCGGCTACGACGATCTGGATCCCTACTACACCCGGGCCGAGCACCTGTACCAGGTCCACGGCGCCCGCGGCGAGGACCCGACCGAGCCAGCCGGCTCCCCGTACCCGTTCCCCCCGGTATCGCACGAGCCGCGCATCCAGCGCCTCTCCGACGACCTCGTCAGGGCCGGCTACCACCCGTTCCACGCGCCCTGCGGGATCATGCTCAACGAGGCCGACCCGCCCTTCAGCACCTGCATCCGGTGCGCCACCTGCGACGGCTTTCCGTGCCTCGTCCATGCGAAAGCGGACGCGGAGGTGGTCGCCGTGCGGCCGGCCATCGAGTATCGGAACGTGACGCTGCTCACGGGCGCCGAGGCGGTCAGGCTGACCACCAACCCCGCCGGAACGGCGGTCACGGAGGTCGTCGCCACGATGGACGACGGCCGGCGTGAGACGTTTTCCGGCGACATCGTCGTGGTCGCGTGCGGCGCGGCGAACAGCGCCCGGCTGCTCCTGGCCTCCGCGAACGACCGGCACCCGCACGGGCTGGCCAACGGCTCCGACCAGGTCGGCCGCAACTACATGTTCCACAACAGCCAGGCGGTGCTGGCGCTGTCCACCGACCCCAACCCGACGATCTTCCAGAAGACGCTCGCCGTCAACGACTTCTACTTCCGCGGGCCGGACTTCGAGTACCCGATGGGCAACATCCAGATGCTGGGCAAGTCGCAGGCCGAGATGTTCCGCGGCGAGCGGCCCGGCGAGACGCGGCTCGCGCCCACCTGGAGCCTGCGCGACATCGCCCACCACGCCGTGGACTTCTGGCTTTCGACCGAGGACCTGCCACGGCCGGAGAACCGGGTCACGCTCGAGCAGGACGGGAGCATCAGGCTGAGCTACGAGCCCAGCAACGACGTCCCCGCCAGCCGGCTCTACCAGCAGATGAAGTCGATGCTCGGCCACCTGGGCATGCACCCGGATCACCTGATCCCCCGCCACGCGTACCTGGCGACCACCATCCCGATCGCGGGTGTCGCCCACCAGGCCGGCACCTGCCGGTTCGGCACCGATCCCGCGACCTCGGTGCTCAACGTCAACTGCCGCGCGCACGAGGTCGACAACCTCTACGTGGTGGACACCAGCTTCTTCCCGAGCATCGGGGCCGTGAACCCCGCGCTGACGGCGGCCGCCAACGCGATCCGCGTGGGCGACCATCTGCTGGACCGCCTGCACGCGCCCACGCCGGCCGAGCCGGAGCGAGTGGAGGCGACCCGATGAGCAGAGACGGCTCCGTCACCTCCCGCCACCGCGTCGTGGTCGTCGGCGGCGGCTTCGGCGGGCTGTTCGCAGCGCGGCGGCTCCGCCGGGCGCCCGTGGACGTGACCCTGGTCGACCGGTCCGCGAACCACGTCTTCCAGCCGATGCTCTACCAGTTCGCCACCGGCATCGTGCCTGCGGCGACGATCGCACCATCGCTCCGGGGGATCTTCCGGCGGATCAAGAACGTCCGGGTGCTCCTCGCGGAGGTCGTCGGCTTCGACCTGGACAAGCGGGTGGTGCGCGCCCGGTCTCCGGACGGCGCCCAGATCACGCTCCCGTACGACTCGCTGGTCGTGGCGGCCGGCTTTCAGACCTCGTACTTCGGTCACGACGAGTTCGCGCCCCATGCGCCGGGGATGAAGACCATCGAGGAGGCGGCGACCGTCGGCCGCCGCATTTTCGGGGCGTTCGAGATCGCCGAGGCGTGCGAGGACCCCGACGAGCAGCGGGCCTGGCTGACGTTCGCGATCGTCGGCGCCGGGCCCACCGGCGTCGAGCTGGCGGGGCAGGTCCGGCAGGCGGCCAAGCACACCCTGCGCAGCGAGTTCCGCCGCATCGACCCGGCCACCGCCCGCGTGCTGCTCTTCGACGGCGGGAAGGAGCCGCTGGCGACGTTCGGCGACCACCTGTCAGGTCGTGCCGCGCAGGAGCTCGAGAACCTGGGCGTCGAGCTGCACATGGGCTGCCTCGCGACCGCCATCGACGAGAACGGCCTGGAGGTGCGGTCGACCGACGGCCGGGTCACCAGGCACGAGGCGCGCACGGTCGTGTGGACCGCGGGCGTGACGGCCTCGCCCCTGGGCCGGATGCTCGCGACCGCGGTCGGCGCGTCGACCGACCGCTCCGGACGCGTCGAGGTCCTGCCCGACTGCACGCTGCCTGGCCATCCGGAGGTCTTCGTCATCGGCGACATGATGAGCCTCAACAAGCTGCCCGGCGTCGCCGAGGTCGCGCTGCAGTCGGGCATGCACGCCGCGCGCACGATCCGCCGCCGCCTGAAGGGCAGCGAGACCAGGCCCTTCCGCTACGTGGACCTGGGGAGCATGGCGTATGTGGGACGCGGGCACGCGGTCGTCGACTTCCGCGGCCTGAAGCTGAGCGGGTTCCTGGGCTGGCTGATGTGGCTCGTCGTCCACCTGACGTTCCTCACGGGCTTCACCAACCGGCTCGCGGCGCTGTTCAGCTGGGGTCTCGCGCTGACTGGAGAACGGAGGGTGCGCGTCCTCAGCGCGTCGGACATCTCCCGCCCCCCGCGCGCGGACAGGACGCCGGCGGCGGCGACCAGCGATCGACGATGAGCGCCTGGCACGACCGGGCGTCAGGCCTGCTCGCCGGTGCTGACGCCCGACAGCGCGCCACCCAGGCGCGTGGCCTCCGCGACGCGGTCCTGGGGGACGCCGAGCTCGCTCAGGACGCCGCGGTCGGCCGCGGCGCGCAGGGACAGCAGCGGCACCGCGTAGTGGGCGGCGACCGTCTGAAGTGCGTCCTGGCGCGGCCAGTCGAGCAGGCCGGGCGCCGGCTCGTCGAGGTGCGCGCCCCGCCCCGTCGCCAGCCGCCAGAGCGCACCGAGGCGGGTCAGCAGCCGCGCCGACCAGGGCCACGGGCGATCCGTGAACAGGCACCGCACCGCCGCCCGCTCCGAACGAAACCCCTCCGAGCCGTGCAGGGCGACCGTTCCCCAGCCGGAGATCAGGCCCATCACCTGCCACGGCGGCTCGATGGCCGGGCAGACCCTGCTCAGGCTCTGCTTGGGGCTCCAGACGGCCCAGAACCCGCACAGGCAGTGCTCGCCCGGCGACCTCCGGCAGATCGAGTGGGTGGCGGCCAGGCAGCGGGCGCCGTTCTCGCCCGGTTCCCAGCTGTGGTCCATCACCAGGGACCGCAGCCGCCCGTCCTGGAGCCTCCAGATGCGCCAGCCGACCACCGGCTCGCGGGACGCCATGCGGCAAGGCTGTCCCGGCGGGCCGCGGGCGGCGGTGTCGACGGGCGCCCGGCTTCGACAGAACCCGAGAAGCCGACCCGTCTCGGGGACGCGCGCGGGTGTGAGCGCTTTGTTCAGGGTTTCGCGATCGACGGGGTGAGGGTCGGGCCGGGAAGCCCTACCGTCGGAGAAAGGCGCCGGGCAGGCGGACGCTCGCGCTGTACCGGCCAGGGTTGGCCCGGCTCGGGGTTGGGCCAGGGAGTCATCACATGGCGAGTACGACGGGCAACGTGGGCGGCTACGACACCACCGCCGGCTCGATGGCCATGCCGCAGACCGGCTGGGTCCTCTTCTCGGGAGTGATGATGCTGTTCTCCGGCATCTGGATCGCGTTCGAGGGTCTCTTCGCCTTCTTCCGCTCCACGTGGTTCATCGGCAACGCGGTCTTCGGGTCGTTGTGGATCTGGGCGATCGCCTGGCTGGTGTTCGGGATCCTGCTGATCGCGGCGGGGTCGGCGGTCATCGGCGGTCAATCGTGGGGGCGCTGGTTCGGCATCGTCGTGGTGTCGCTCGCCCTGCTCCTGCACATGCTCTCGTTCGCGACGTATCCGTGGTGGTCGGCCGTGATGATCGCCGTGGACGTCCTCGTTCTCTTCGGACTGACCGCCCGCTGGCAGAAGTCCGAGGGCGCGCCGATGTACTAGCGCAGCGCAAACCTTCCTCTCCCCCCATGCTGACCGTACTGTCCGCCGGGGTCCGTCCGGCTCCGGCGGCAGCGGTTCGTCTGCGGGGAATACGCAAAACGTTGCGCAAACCATCACACGAACGAGTGATGCGTAGGACAGCTTGAACGTGCAATCATTTGAGCCGACCTACCAGCGCCCACTTGTAAAGGGAGGACCGCGTTGGAGGTCACCTGTGCGCCGCCCGCGACCGAGGTCGCGTGTCTGTACGGCCGTGACCAGGAGCGGCATCAGCTCGACCAGCTGATCGGGGCCGCGGGACTGGGCCGCAGCGGTGCGCTGCTGCTCCAAGGTGACGTCGGAACCGGCAAGACGGCCCTGCTCGAGTACGCACTCGCCAGGGCCGGCGGCATGGCGGTGCTCCGCTGCCAGGCAGAACGGGCCGAGTCGGAGCTGCGGTTCGCCGCGCTGCACCAGCTCCTGCAGCCGGTGCTCGGGCTGGTGGACGAGCTGCCGGGGCGGCTGGCCGAGCCGCTCGCGGCCGCGCTCGGCGGCAGCGCCGGCGGTGGGATCCCCGACGGGTTCGTGGTGGGCGCTGCACTGCTGGCCCTCCTCACGCGAGCGGCGCGCGAACGACCGCTCCTGTGCGTGGTGGACGACGGCCAGTGGCTCGACCGCGCCTCGGCGGACGCGATCTCCTTCGCCGCGCGCCGCGTGCACGACGAGGGGGTGGTGCTCCTGGTCGCGGTTCGAGACGGCGAGGGGCGCACCTTCGAGCCCGCCGGCGTCCCCGTGCTCAGGCTCGCCGGTCTCGACCCGCGGGCGGCTGCGCGGCTGCTCGCGGAGCGGGCCGGCGGCGACCTGGTGCCCGAGGTGACGCGGCGGCTGGTCGAGCACACGGGCGGCCTCCCACTCGCTCTGGCCGACGCCGCGGTCAGCCTCACGCCGGCGCAGCTCGCGGGGCGGGCCCCCCTCTCGCTGCCACTGCCCCTCAGCCCCCGTCTCCGCGACGCCTTTCTGCGCCGCGTCCGGCGCCTGCCGGGACCGACGCAGCGCCTCCTGCTCCTCGTCGCCGCTGCGCAGCCGGCTCGGGTCGACGTGGTCGCCGAAGCCTGCGCCGAGCTGGGGATCGGGCTGGCCGCGCTCGCGAACGCGGAGGCCGCGGGCATGGTCCACATCGACGAGACGGTCGTACGCCTGCGCAGCCAGCTCGTCCACGCGGCGGTGTACGCGGAGGCGCCGTTCTTCGAGCGCCGAGCCGCCCACCTCGCGCTGGCCCGGTCGCTCGGCGAGGACGACGAGGACCGGCGCGCCTGGCACGAGGCCGCCGCGGCCCTGGTGCGGGACGGTCGAGTGGCGGCCGATCTCGAGCGTGCCGCGATGCGCGCCGGCGTCCACGGCGACCCGGCGGCCAGCGCGGACGCGCTCCAGCGCGCCGCTCAGCTCACACCTCACGGTCCGGAGCGGGCCCGGAGGCTCACCGCGGCCGCGTCGGCGTGCTGGTTCGCCGGCAGGTCGGTGCAGGCGCTGGAGCTGCTGGACCGGGCCGAACGCCTGCGCCCAGCGCCGCTCCTCGGCGCCGACGTCGCCGAGTTACGCGGGGTCATCGCGCTCCGCAGGCACGACCAGGAAGGCGCCCGCGACGCCCTGATGGCCGGGGTCGACCTCGTGGCCGCGGAGCATCCCGACCGCGCGCTGAAACTGCTGATCCGCGCGAGCCGCGTTGCGGTCGCCGGGTTCGACGCTGCCGGCGCCCATCTGGCGGCCTGCCGGGCCGCGGCCCTGAACGGAGGACACGGCGACGGTGTGGCGCTCCTGAAGGGAGTGGCGCGCGTCATGGCCGGCCGTATCGACGAGACCTCGCGTGTGGCCGAGCGTGCCATCTCGATGGCGCTGAGCCCGGCCTGGGGCAGCGGTGACCCGGAGGGCGCGAGCACCTGGCTGCTGGGGCTGGCCACCTGGCTGTCTGCGGGCGGCGACCTCGGGCCCGAGCTCCTCGCCTCCGCTCTCGACCTGCTGGGGGGCGAGGTGGGCCGCCTGCGCGCCCAGGCCAACGCCGGCGCGCTGCCGGCCGTCCTGGCCAACCTGGCCTGGCTCGAGGTCTGGGCGGACCGCTTCCAGGCCGCGCACGCCAACGCCTCCGAGGGACTGGCGCTGGCGCGCAGCCTCGGCCAGCCGTGGGTCGAGGCGGGATGCGCGAGGACGCTGGCCATGCTGGCCGCCATCAGGGGCGACGAGGAGGCCCGCGCGGCCCTCTGCGACGTGCTGCACCACCCCCCCGGGGTGCAGTGCGCGCCGATGAACGCGGGTGCGGCCACCTGGGCGGCGGCCCTCGCCGACCTGGGCGCCTGCCGGTTCGCAGAGGCGCAGACCCGCCTGGAGGACCTGACGCCGGGCCGCCGGCTGGGCCATCCGTGGCTCGCGCTGTGGTCGCGGCCCGATGCGGTCGAGGCGGGCGTCCGGACGGGCCGGCTGGGGCCGGCCCGCGCCGCCCTCCAGGTCCTCGAGCGCGCGGCCCGTCCCGACTGGCCGGCGCCCGCGTCCGCCCTGCTGGCGCGCAGCCGGGCACTGCTCGCCACGGGCCGCGAGGCCGACCATCACTACGGCGCCGCCCTGGCGATGCACGCCGAGGCGGAGCGTCCGTTCCAGCAGGCGCGGACGCGCCTGTTGTGGGCGGAGCACCTGCGCCGAAACCGGCGCCGGCTGGACGCACGTGAGCAGCTGCGCGCCGCGGTGGAGACGTTCGAGCGCCTCGAGGCGCGGCCCTGGGCCGACCGCGCCCGAGCCGAGCTCCGTGCGACGGGCGAGACGGTTCGGCGGCGCGACGGCTGCCAGGAGCGGCTGACGCCGCAGGAGCGGCGGATCGCGGAGCTCGTGGCCGACGGCGGCAGCAACCGCGAGGTCGCCGAGCAGCTCTTCCTCAGCCCTCGAACGGTGGGCTACCACCTGGCCCGCGTCTACCAGAAGCTGGGTGTGTCTTCGCGCACGCGGCTTGCGGCGTTCCTGCGCGAGGACGAGCTGGCCGAGGCGACGGAGGTCGGCCAGCGCCAGAAGGGCCTGTCGGGCCGCGCGAAGACGGAGTTCCGGTCGCGCTCGCAGGCGGCCGCGGCGGCTCCCGAGCGCGAGGTCGGTGACGTCGTGCCGCTGCCGGTCGGTCACGCCGAGCCCGGGGTCCTCCCGTCTGCCGGGCCTCGAGCGTCGTGATGGATCCGCAGCCGGCGAACGACGCGACGTTCGCCATCGGTGAGGTCGCCGACATGCTCGGGCTCTCGGCCCACACGATCCGCGCCTGGGAGCGTCGCCACCTCTTCGCGAGCCCGATGCGCACGTCGGCCGGCCAGCGGCGCTACACGGCGGAGGACGTGGAGCTGCTCCGTCAGATCAAGCACGGCCGGCACGCGCTCGGCTTCTCGATGCGCGTGGCGACCATGGCCGCGCAGGGGCTGCTCGTGCCCGAGGCCCGCGAGGCCGACGTCATCGGTCCGGCGACGGCGGCCGACGCGGAGGAGCAGGTCGACCCGCTCCGCCGGATCGTGGACCTCGTGTCGGACGTGGTGATCGTCGTCGACGAGGAGGGGCGCATCCGCCACGCCAACACCGCGTTCGTGCGCTTCTGCGACGTGCTGCCCGGCCGGCTGCAGGGCATCCACTTCCCTGACTTCGTCGACCCCTTCGATCGCGCGAAGGCGGTCCGAGCGTACCAGCAGCCCATGCGGCCCCGGCGGGGATGGGAGTTCGGCCTGCGCACCAAGCGGCGGCGTGCCCTCTTCGCGTTCGACTGCTGGCCGCTCACGTCCGTCGACGGGCCGGTGCTGGTGCTGATCGGCCGCCAGGTCGAGACCGCGCCGCCACCGCTGGAGCGCGTGGGCGCCGACCCAAGACCGGGACTGGACGGCGCCGCCGAGGCGGCACGGCGAGAGGCGCCTCCTCCGGTGTGGGCGCTGCTCGACGGGGTGGCAGATCCCGTGCGCACCTTCGAGCTGATGCGGCCGTGGCTGGACGCCACCCCGCTGGGCGTCGTCCTGGCCGGAACGGACCAGGACCTGACCGCGCTGGCCGTGAACGACGCCTTCCGACGGCTTGCGCCGCCCGGTGCCCACCCGGTCGAAGGGCGCCCCTGGCGCGAGCTGGCGCCGGCCGGCGACGCCGGCCGGCTGGTCGCCACGGCCAGGGAGGTGGCCGGGAGCGCGCAGCGGCGGACCGTCACCGGCCTGCGGCCGCCCTGGGAGGACCACAGCTCGCCGCCGCCCATCGTCTGGGACGTGGAGCTGTGCCCGGTCACCGAGGTCGGGGGAGCCGTGACGAACCTGCTGCTCACCGTGCGCGACGCGACCGAGGAGGTCGCCACCGCGCGGCGGCTCGAGGCGCTGGCCAGCAGCGCGGCGGAGCTCCGCCAGGCGTCGGACGCACGCCAGGTGATGGCGGCGGCCGCCCGCCACGCGCGCTCGCTGCTGCCCACCACCGACTCGCTGGTCGCGGCGATCCGCGGCGGCGATTCGCGGGGGCTGAACGTGGTCGCCGCCGACGGCGTCTGGGCGCACGCCGGCCGGGACGCGGAGGGCGAGCTGCGGCTGGCGCTCGTGCGCGAGGTGGTCAGGACGGGCGCGTCGATCGAGATCGAGCGCGCCGGCGCCGCCGAGGCCCTGGAGACGATCCGGATCGTGCCGCTGCGGGCGAGCGAGGAGCCGCCCGAGGCGAGCCGGGTGCTCGGCGCGGTCGCGTTCTCGCGCGCCGACGCCGGAGCCTTCTCGGCGGCCGACCGGCTCCTGGTGGACGAGTTCGCCGGGCGACTCGGGATGGCATTGGGCCAGGCCGAGCTGCTCGGCGGCGCCGGGTCGCCGGTCCGGGCGATTCGCCGCCGGGCGAGCTCCACCCCCGGCGCGTAGGCGTTTCCCACCGCCCCCGAGTGGGGCCGCCTCACACCCTGGCTGGACAAATCGCTGTCAGGAATGGCGCACAACGATTCGACAACCTCACCAGTTCGTGCCGGTACCGGCCGTGCGCCCCGGGGCTAGCCTGAACTTGACCGAGGTGATGACCCAGACGCGACGCCTCCCCCACCGCGTCGTCCGCACTGACCTCGTCGAGCGGCTGCGGCGTGCCCAGGACGTTCGGGTGGTGCTGCTCGCGGCCGGCGCGGGGTCGGGGAAGAGCACCTTGCTCGCGCAGTGGGCCGAACGCGACGGCAGGCCGTTCGCGTGGGTCACGCTCGACGACGGCGACGACGATCCCGGGGTCCTGGCGGAGGACATCAACCGGGCGCTCGAGGCCGTCGACCTGTGCGCGGAGGACGAGCCGCTGCGCGACGGTCCGGTGGAGGTGCGGGGGCCCGTCGCCCTGTCGCGGCCGTGGCTCGCCCTGGCGGCGCGGGCGCGCCCGTTCGTCCTCGTGCTCGACCGCGCGCACGTGCTGCGGTCCCAGCGCAGCCTGGCACTGGTCGCCTCCCTGGTCGAGAACCTCCCGCCCGGCTCCCAGGTCGCGATCGCCGCACGCGGGGAGCCCGCCCTGCCGCTGGCGCGCTGGTCCGTCGAGGGTGACCTCGTCCGCATCGGCCCCGAGGAGCTTGCGATGTCGAGGCAGGAGGCGAGCGTCCTCCTCGCGCCGTACGCGGACCTCACACCGGGGGAGCTCCAGGTGCTGCACCGCCAGACGGAAGGCTGGGTCGCCGGGCTGTGCATGGCGGCCATCCGCCTGCGGGAGGGCGCCCCGGGCGAGGCCTGCGCCTTCGGCGGCCACGACCGGCTGGTCGCCGACTACCTGCGCGACGAGGTCCTGGCGCCGCTGGGCGACGAGCGCACCAGGCTGCTGGTCCGGACGTCGATCCTCGACCGGCTCTCCGGGCCGCTGTGCGACGCCGTCCTGGAGCGCAGCGGCTCCGCGGCGGCTCTGCGCGAGATCGCCGGGCTCGACCAGCTCGTGCAGCCGCTCGACGGGGTGCGCGGCTGGTATCGCTGCCATCCGCTCCTGCGCCAGGCCCTCCGCGCCGAGCTGCGGGCGCAGGGGCCGGCGGTCGAGGCCGAGCTGCACCGGCGGGCGAGCGCCTGGCACGAGGCCCAGGGCGACCCCCACGCGGCGATCGGGCACGCCCGGGCCGCCGGCGACGGCGAGCGCGCCGGAGACCTGGTGTGGGCCAGCCTGCTCCCTTTGCTCTGCCGCGGCCAGCTGCCGACCCTCGCGCGGTGGCTCGCGGACTTCGACGAGGGCGAGATCGCGGCGATGCCGGCGCTGGCGCTGGCGGCAGCGTGGTGCGACCTGGATCGGGGCGACCTGGCGGCGGCGCGCCGTTGGGCCGCGACCGCCGAGGGCGGCGTCCGCGAGGGGCCGCTGCCCGCCGGCCCGGCCACCGTGGCGGCGGCGGTCGCGACGCTGCGCGCCGTGGCCGCGGCGGAGGGGCTGACCCGCATGGCGGAGGACGCCGGCCTCGGGCAGGCGGGCGACCACACCGCCCGGGCGTGGCGGGCCGTCTGCGGGCTCCTCGGCGGCGTCGCCCTCCGCCTCGGCGGCGACCTGGCGGGCGCCGTCGCGTGCCTCACCGCGGCCGAACGGCACGCCGTCTCGGCCTCGGCTCCCTGCCCGCGCGTGCGGGCCCTGGCCCACCTGGCGGCCATCGCGGTGGAGGCGGACGACTGGGACGAGGCGGCGGAGCTGGTCGCGCGCGCCCGGATGGCGGCCGAGCGCGACGGCCTGCAGGACGAGGCCTGCCAGATCGAGGTCTGCGCCGTGTCGGCACTGGTGCTCGCCCGGCTCGGTCAGACCGGCGACGCCGCTCGCGACGCTCGCCGCTGCCTGCGCCTGCTCGCGACGCAGGCGTACGTCGCTCCCTGGCTCGCGGTCGACGCCCGCATCCTGCTGGCTCGGGCCAGCCTGCTCGTGGGCGACGCCTCGGCGTCGCGGGCGCTGCTCCGCGACGGCCGGCGGGTCCTGGCCAGGATGCCGGACGGCGGCGAGCTGGGACGGCGGCTCGAGGACACGTGGCGGCGGCTCGAGGCGTTTCCGCTCGCCGGCATCGTCGCCGCCGCGCCACTCTCGCGGGCCGAGCTGCGCGTGCTCCGGTTCCTGCCCACGCACCTCACGTACCGCGAGATCGGCGAGCGGCTGCACGTCTCGCAGTGCACCGTGAAGAGCCAGGCGCTCTCGACCTACCGCAAGCTCGAGGTCTCGTCGCGCAGCCAGGCGGTCGAGCGAGCCATCGCGCTGGGGCTCATCGAGGCGGCCGAGCTGGCCTGAACGCGGTCTCAGCGGGACCGCAGGCCCAGGTTGCCGACAACCAGCGCGACGACCGTGACCAGGTAGAGCTGGCCCGTCAGGCCCTCCAGGACCGCGAGCGCCCGGCCAACGCGCAGGATCGGGACGTAGTCGCCGTATCCGACCGTGGCCAGCGTGATGAAGCTGAAGTACGTGTAGTCGGACGTGTTCGCCGTGGCATGCCCCGAGAAGTAGGGCGAGCCTGCGATCTCGGAGACCGCCGACGCCAGGTTGGCGAAGAACATGCCGAGCACGATGTAGATGCACAGGGCCGCCATGACCGACTGCGCGCTGACCCGCAGGTTGCGCCGGAACTCCACCAGGATGGCGATCGGCACGAGGACGAGCAGGCCGGCGCTGGCGAGGTCGGCCGCCCCGCCGGCGAATCGCTCCCCTGGATATGCTGCCGCCGCGGCAGCCACCGTCACGACGATGGCACCGAGCCCGAGGCCGACGAGCCAGCGGTCTGCCCCGGCCCGGGCGAGCGCCGTGAGGACGGCGCCGCCCTGCAGCAGGGCGCTGACCACCCTGGCCCACCCGCCTGCCGGGGCGATCATGGCGAACGTGAACGAGGCGGTGAGGAGCACCAGCACGACGCCGTACCGGTAGAACGTCTCCCGCTCGCGGCGCTCGGCCGCAGACCACCTCACTCGTCGTCAGTTCACCCGATCCGCGACGCGGCGGCATCATCCCAACCGGATGAATTGGAGGAACGCGGCCCGGCGGCGCCCCTCGGGTCAGGCGGTCACCTCGTAGAAGAGGGTCGCCGGGTCGTCCAGGTCGTGGAGCACCACGCTCCGGAAGCCGGCGGCCCGGCACAGGTCCTCGACCGCCGGGGGCGGCAGGCCCACCGTGCCCAGGCCCTTGCCATCCGGCTCGGAGAGGGCGGACGACATGCAGCTGGCGACCGAGTAGCCGTAGAGCATGGCGAGCAGCGGGTTGCGCCGGTTCCCGGACCAATCGCCCGTCGAGCGGATCTCGCGAATCAGCCAGGTGCCGTCGGGCCGGATCGCCCCGTGGACGGCGCCCGCGACCACGTCGGGCCGCGTCATGTCGTGCAGGCAGTCGAGGGTCATGACCAGGTCGTGGCCGCCGTCGGGTGCCAGCTCCTCGCCGCGGCCGACGCGGAAGGCGACGTTGTCGAGCCCCGAGTCAGCCGCCGCCCGCTCGGCGTGCTCGATGGCGAACGCGGAGAGGTCGACGCCCTCGAAGCGGCTGGCCGGATAGGCCGCGGCCAGCGTCAGCAGCGCCGCGCCGCCGCCGCAGCCCACCTCCAGGACGCGGGCGCCGGCCCGGAGCCGGTCGTCGACGCCGTCCAGCGCGGGGATCACGCGCTGCACCAGCGCCAGGCGGGCCCACGGCTCGGACTGGCGGGCCAGGCGGTGCGCCGACACCCGGCCCATCTGGTCGAAGGTCAGGCCGACGCCGGTGCGAAACGCCTCCGCCAGCGCGTCCACGATGGCGGGCGGGGCGATCCCGCCGCTGAACGCGCCCGCCGCGAAGGCCAGGCTGTCCTCCTCCCTGGCCAGGACGAGCGCGCCCTCGGCGCTGAGGGCGAACGAGGTCGCGTCGTCGTTCGCCTCGAGCAGGCGGGCGGCCGCCTGGCCCAGCAGCCACTCCCGCACCCACCGCTCGGCGAGCCCGGTCGTCGCGGCCAGCTCCGCCGGCGTGACCCAGCCGGCTCCGTCCATGGCCCGGTACAGCCCCAGCCGGTCGCCCAGATGCACCATGAGCGAGACGACCTCGCCCTGCTTGTACTGCCACACCCGGAGGGCGAAGCGGTCGACGTCCTCGCGGTCGGGGATACGGGTCTCGCTCATGGCTTCCATCATCGCTGGTAGAGAGCCGAGAGCTGGCGGGCGAGGTCGGCCAGTCGGTCCCGCAGGTCCTGGGGCGCCAGCACCTCGACCGCGCCGCCGAAGGCCGTCACCGCGCTGATCGCGGCCTCGCAGGCCGGGAAGTCGAGGACCGCCACGCCGTCGCCCGGCCGGTCCACGACTTGGTCGCCGAACACCCGCGTGAACTGCCCGGACACGGCCGGGTCGACCCGCACCGTCACCGCGACGCGCTCGGACCGGTCTCCGCGGAACCGCCCGACCTGGGCCTCCCAGGCGGAGCGGAGGTCGAAGCCGGGCCGCCGCTCGAACGTCTCGCCGGTCACCTCCGCGTCCTCGATGCGCGACACCCGGTAGACCCGGGGGCCCCCGCCGACGCGCGCCAGCAGGTACCAGTTGCCCGCCTTGGAGACCAGACCGTAGGGCTCGACGACGCGTTCGACGACCCGGTCCAGCGCCCGCCGGTAGCGCAGCCGGAGGCGCTGGTCCGACCAGAGCGCGTCCTGGACGCGGGCCAGGTGCGGCGGCACGGGCGCGGTCGGGAACCAGCGGTCGGCGTCGATCAGCACCCGCTCCTGGAGCCGGCCGCCCCGGCTCGGCCCGGCGGCCACCGCCAGCTTCCGGGACGCCTGGTCGAGCTGGGGAGCGAGTCCGAGGTCGGCCGCGGGACCACGCCCCCCGAACGCCAGCAGGGCCTCCAGCTCCGCCTCGGTCAGGCCGGTCAGGTCGGTGCGGTAGCCGCCCAGCAGCTGGACGCCGCCGTTGGGGCCGCGGTCGGTGACGACCGGGACGCCCGCGCCGCTGAGGGCGTCCAGGTCGCGGTAGACGGTGCGCCGGGAGACCTCCAGGCGCTCCGCCAGGTCGCCGGCGCTCATCCGGCCGCGGGCCTGGAGCAGCAGGAGGATCGAGAGGAGGCGATCGGCGCGCACGCCCCGAGGATATCGCCGGGATGATGACAGAGGTTGTCATATACACCGGCTCACGCTGGGCGCATGGGAAACGCAACGAGCAATCCGGTCATCCACTTCGAGATCCTGGGTCAGGACGCCGGCGCCCTGCGGCGGTTCTACGCCGATGCGTTCGGCTGGCAGTTGGGCCCGGCCGACGACGGGCCGATGCAGTACAGCATGGTCCACCTCAAGGACCGCGGCGGCATCGACGGCGGGATCGGGAAGGCGCCGCAGGGGCCCGGGCACGTCACGTTCTACGTCGGCGTCGAGGACCCGCAGGCCGCGCTCGACCAGGTCGAGCGCCTGGGCGGCAAGACCGTGCAGCCGCCGGTGCAGATCCCGGGCGGGGTCACGTTCGCCCTCTTCGCGGACCCCGAGGGCCACGTCGTGGGCCTGCTCGCGGGCTGAGCCCGGATCGAGGGAGTGTCAAGCGGGCCGGGCACCCGCTTGACACTCGCGGCCACCCTCGGACAATGGTCCGCGATGGCCATAACTGCTGCGGCGCGACCGGCCGGACGAGCGATTCCGGCCGACTGGTACGACTGGCTCGTTCTCGCGACGACCACGTGGCTGGTGGGGGGCGTCTACCTGGATGCCTGGGCCCACGCCCACATCGTGAAGCTGGAGACGTTCTTCACGCCCTGGCACGGCGTCCTGTACAGCGGCTTCGCGGCCTGCGCGGTGGTCCTCGGTGCGCGCTGGCTTCGCGACCGGACCCTTCCCGACGGCTACGGGCTGTCTCTGCTCGGCTGCGTGTTCTTCGCGGTGGGGGGCCTGGGCGACCTGCTGTGGCATACGTTCTTCGGCATCGAACGGGCGATCGCCGCGGTGCTCAGTCCGACGCACCTCTGGCTGATCGTCTCCGGCACCCTGATCGTGACCGGGACGGTGCGCGCGGCCCGAGCCGGCGCCCGGCGGCGCGCGCCGGTGCTCGCGGTCCTGGGTGCCGCGGTGGCGTTCGCATACCTCGGCGTCGTCACCAGCTTCGCGCAGCCCTATCTGGACCGCGTCGCCGCCAGCTTCGAGCGGGGTGCGATGGGCTACGACGAGGCCGTTCGGATCGGGCTCTTCGGCGTCATGCTGCAGTCGGCCCTCCTCGTGGGCCTGGTCCTGAAGCTGCGGGAGCGCTTCGAACTGCCGTTCGGAAGCCTGACGGTCATCATGGGCGTCCAGGCCGTTCTGCTGGCGCTCGCGTACACCGTCGACTACATGGTGCTGATCGCCGTGCTCGGCGGGCTGGCCGGCGACAGCTGGCTCCTGGTGCTGCGGAACCGCCCGGCCGTGTTCGCGTTCGCGCTCCCCGCCACGCTGTACGCCTTCTACATGACGTCGCTGGTGCTCGTGTACGGGACGTGGTGGGAGGTCCACGCCGTGACCGGGATCGTGGTGGTCGCGGGCCTGACGGGCTGGCTGGTCCAGTTCCTGATGCGCCGCCCGGGGGCGCCGGTCAGCCAGCCGGCCGTGTAGGCGACAGCCGGTTCGGCGTCAGGACCTCGGCGCCGCTCTCCGTGACGAGGACCGTGTGCTCGAACTGGGCGGACCGCGACCGGTCGGCGGTGATCGCGGTCCACCCGTCCTCCAGCACCAGGGCGCGGTAGGTGCCGGCGTTGATCATCGGCTCGATCGTGAACGTCATGCCCGGCTCCATCGGCCGCCGCTGGTCCGGACTGAAGTGGTGCAGGACCTGCAGGCCGGTGTGGAACATCGGCCCGATGCCGTGGCCGACGAACTGGCGCACGACCGCGTAGCGGAGCGCGTCCGCGGTGACCTGGATCGCCCTGCCGATGTCCGAGAACGGCGCGTTCGGCCGCACCGCCGCGATGCCCGCGTTGAGGCACCGGAGCGCTCCCCGCACCAGCCGGCGCGCCACGGGGTTGACGTCGCCGACCAGCACGGTGGCGGAGCAGTCGCCGTGGGCCCCGTCGCAGAACACGGTCACGTCGATGTTCAGGGTGTCGCCCGACGCCAGCGGCCGGGCGTCGGGGATGCCGTGGCAGATCACCTCGTTCACGGACGTGCAGATCGACTTCGGGTAGCC
>Ga0126369_10001186_pt1 | contig 17913 bp, 12 predicted proteins | sample PanSoiMetaPlot_1_FD_109646 | JGI IMG/M metagenome (GOLD analysis project Ga0126369, IMG submission 109646) | Tropical forest soil microbial communities from Panama - MetaG Plot_1 | ecosystem: Environmental > Terrestrial > Soil > Tropical forest > Bulk soil | place: Panama | collected 2016-02-17 | reverse complement strand
GATGTTCAGCGCATTGTGATGGGTGGTGAAGGGGCGAGCGTTCGCGCCTGAAATCAGCGGATGCATCATCGGGGTCTCAACCTCGATAAAATCCCGGGCGTCAAAAAACTCGCGGATCAACCCAATCAGCTCGGTTCGCTTCCGGAAAACCTGCTTGATTTCTGGATTGGAGATTAAGTCGAGGTACCGCTGCCGGTAGCGCGTCTCCACATCCACCAAACCGTGCCATTTCTCGGGAAGGGCTCGCAGGGATTTGGTCATCGGGACAAAGTCGGTCGCTTCCAGCGTCAACTCCCCGGTCTTGGACCGAAACGGCTTTCCCGCCACCGCGACGATGTCCCCAAGGTCGGTGAGGCGAAATAACTCGTAGGAATCGCCGAGCAAGTCCTTTTTGAGGTGTGCCTGGATTTCACCGGATCGGTCTCGCAGTTTGATGAACGCCGCTTTGCCGAAAGAGCGAAGCGCAATGACTCTGCCGGCGACCTGGTACGTTGGGCGCTGGGAACGCTCCAGCTCTTCAGCGCTCTGGTTTCCATGGGCGTTGATCACCTCCGCAGCCAAGTGCTTGGGCCGCAGCCCGTTTCCCCAAGGGTTGGCGCCCAGCTCCCGCCACTTTTGCGCCTTCTCCAGTCGCGACTCGTAGATTTCGTGTTCTTTTTTGCCTTCGCCAGCTCCGGATCGCGGGTCTGTCATATGGGCCAAGGCGCGGAACGCTAACACCGCAATTGCGAGCTGCTCAAGCTTCCGGCGGCCCGCGGTTGGGATCCTTGATCCCCATCAGCTGCGCGGTGATGAACTCCTCAATCGCTCCATCGAGCACCGCGTCGACGTTGCCGCTCTCAGCTCCGGTGCGATGGTCTTTCACCAGCCGATAGGGAGCAAGCACGTAGCTTCGGATCTGCGAGCCGAAGGCAATGTCTTTCTTTCCCGCCTCGACTTGCTCGCGGGCGGCCTCCCGCTTCTCGAGCTCCAGCTCGTAGAGTCGAGAGCGAAGGATCTTCCAGGCGACGTCGCGGTTGGCGTGCTGAGAACGCTCGTTTTGAACGGCAACGGTGATTCCAGTGGGCAAATGAGTCAGTCGCACCGCTGACGAGGTCTTGTTCACTTTCTGGCCACCGGCGCCCGAGGCTCTGAAGACGTCGGTTCGAACGTCTTTTTCCGGAATATCAATCTCGATCCGATCGTCCACCTCGGGATAAACGAAAACCGAGGCGAACGATGTCTGCCGTCGGGCGTTGGCGTCAAAGGGGCTGATTCTCACCAATCGGTGGACTCCGTTTTCTGCCTTGAGGTAGCCGTACGCGTATTCTCCACGGACCGAAATCGAGACGTTCTTCAGACCAGCTTCCTCTCCCGCAACGTAGTCGGTGATCTCGACCTTCCAGCCCTTCCGCTCACAGAATCGGCTGTACATCCGCAGCAACATCGCCGCCCAATCCATGGAATCGGTCCCGCCTGCGCCAGCGTTGATTTCGATGAAGCAGTTGTTGCGATCTTGTTCTCCCGAAAGCATCGAAGAGACTTCCAGCGAGGCGGTCTCGGCGTCGATCTGCTGCAGGGCATGCTCCGCTTCGGTGACCGCCGAGGCGTCGTTTTCCGAGCCAGCAAGCTCAAGGAGCACCTGCGCATCCTCCAAAGCCTGCTCGGTACGTTCGAACCGCGAGATCAGCTGTTCGAGGCTGGCTTTTTCCTTGAGAACCTGTTGCGCCTTGACGTTGTCGTCCCAGAAGTTCGACTGGGCAGAGTCACGCTCGATCAGCGCGACCCGGGAGCGCTTGCGATCGATGTCAAAGATGCCCCCGAAGGACATCCAGTCGATTCTTGAGCTCGCCAATTCTTTGGTTTGTATCCACGGCCACAGATCTTCTCCCGACAGTGCTCTGACCACAAACTAGCAGCGCTTTTTGTTTGCTGCATGCTTCTGCCCGCGTGGTGCTCGACGGGCTGAAATCAGCCCTTCGCCGCCGATCAGTTTGCGCTCCAATGCGGCCATTTTCACAGCATCCTGCCGGCGGTGGTGATTGTAACCCAAAAGGTGCAACATCCCGTGCGCCAGGTAGCGCTCCAACTCGCGCTTGACGCCGCGTTCGCCGACGTACGCCTTCGCGGTATCCAAGGAGACTACCACGTCTCCCAAAACGCGGAGCGCCGACGGCGCCACGGGGGTGGGTCCGCTGCGAAAACTAAGCACATCGGTGGGTCTATCCCGAGCTCGCCAACGCCGATTCAGATCCTGAATTTGCCCGTCGGTCGCCAAGCAAATGGACAGTTGACATCGGCGCAGTCCAAGGCTTGCAAGCGCCCGCTTGGCGAACCACACCAGGCCGGGCCCGAAGCGGTATCCTCCGGGATGGTCTACGCGGATCGCCACCTCATTGCGCGGCGACACCGGGCTACAATTGACCGGCGTTGCGCTTGATGTCCGATCGCGCCTCTTCTTTTCCCGCAATCGTCAATCCAGGTCTAATGGCTCCCGCCGAACCCGTCGAGGCTCGGCCGGGTTCCACCGCCGCGGGCGAATAGGCCGGTCGCGAGTGGTAGATTCCTTCGAGCGTTCTCACGAAGGACTGGGCGATCAAGTTTAGGTCCTTGAGAGTCAGATCGCATTCCTCCAACTGCCCCTCGGAGAAGATCAGGTTGATCATTTTCTGCACCAGCGCTTGCAGCTTGGCGGTGCTCGGCTCGGGCAAGGAACGGGAGGCCGCTTCAACCGCATCCGCAATCATCACCAGCGCCGCCTCCCGAAACTGCGGCTTCGGGCCGGGGTAGCGGTAAAGGGATTCTTCGATCTGTGGAGCGCCTTCCTTGCCCTCAGTTTCCTTGAGGGCCTTTTGGTAAAAGTACCCGACCAGGCGGGTCCCGTGATGCTGTGGCACCGCGTCCGCAACCAGCTTCGGCAGTTTGTATTGCCTGGCCATTTCCGACCCATCGGTGACGTGACGTTTGATGATCAAAGCGCTCATCGCCGGAGCGAGGCTGTCGTGCCGATTCTCCCCCTTCTGATTTTCGCCGAAATAGAGCGGGTTACGACCCTTCCCGAGATCATGGTAGTAGGCGCAGCTTCGAGCCAGAAGCGGGTTTGCACCGATCGCCTCCGCTGCACCCTCAACCAAGCTGCCGACGATGATCGAATGGTGGTAGGTACCGGGTGCCTGGACGATCAGCTCCTTGAGCGCAGGGTGGTTCAGATTCGCAAGCTCGAGCAGCTTGATGTCGGATGCGTAACCAAAGCTCGCCTCGATGAGCGGCGTCATCGCCATCACCAGCACCGGCACCGCGAGGGTATTCCCGATGAGGCTGCAGGCGGCCGTCAAGAGCCACTCTGGCGGGAGGCCCTTTCCCTCCGCCAGACCGAAGGCCACCACGGTCAGGAAGCCGACCACGCCGGTGACTGCTCCAGCCTTGAAAATGCCGACGCGATCATGGGCATGGGGAATCCGCTGCGCGGCCACCAGTGAAGTGATCAGGGAGTACACTCCGAACGAGAGTGAGTTGCCGAGCATTACCCCGGACAAGCATGCGAGCACCACCGTGAAGAACAATGCCATCTCGGCGCTCAAGATGAAGCGCGCCAGCATCCCGCCGGCGGCTACCGGAACCAAATAGTAAAGGGCCTCGACCGGGATCCGCGGGTACTTGTCATGGACAGCATCGGCGACCGCCACCCAGAGCTGGATCAACCCGAGCATGCCCAGCAAAACCATGCCCAAGAGCAGGGCGTCCTTGCGCGTGGGTCTAAACCGCCTAAATGCGGCCCGGTGAAACGCGTACGCGGCGCCGATCAGCAGCGCGATCAAGGCGGAGCCCCCCAGGTGGGTACGAAAGCGGTCCAACTGGTGGGTTTGGGCTCGCATCGCCCTGAGGATCACCAGGTGACTTTGGTTGATCAGCTCTCCATCGCCGATCACCCGTTGACCGCGCTTGATTTGGATGACCGCGTCCTTGACCGCCTCGGCTGCTCGCACCCTTCGATTCTCGGTTTCCGCGATGTTGATTGTCAGGTTCGGTCGAATCTGCCGCCGAGCCAAGTGAACAACGGCTCGGCGAAGGCCAGGGGGAAAGTCGGACGAGAGATTTCCCGGTACCGAGGCCATGCGTTCGATTTCGGCCTTGGCCTCCTGAACGTCCTTGATCACCGGCGGTACCACGGCGCTGACGTGCTCGGATTGGCTTCCGAGAATCCGCACCACGATTCCTTGCGCGCCCACCTGGGACAGCTCTTCACGGAAGATCGCCACCGGCGAGTTGTAGGCATGCTCGATCAGGGTCGAGATGGCTTGCTCCTGGAGCCGTCCAAAGTGCGCGGCCACCAGAGCGTCAAAGAGATCCTCGTCCAACGGAAAAAGTCGTTGCTCGAAGGTTCGGCGCTGAGAGCGGAGTCGATCGTCCAAGGATTGAGTAGAGGCTGCTTTGGGATCCGGCTTTCGAGTTCTTTTCCCGGTTGACGCGCCTTCCTGGCCCGGCGACGGATCCGGAGGCTTGGCACCGACCTCGAGCTCAAATTGGGCGATCACCTCGCGCATCGCCGCGAAGGCGTCGTGAATCGCCAGCTTGAGCTCGCCCACCAGCGCCGGATTGTAGTCGTAGACCGGACGGACGGCGGCACGGGCTTCCTGCCGACGCTGTTCGGTCAAACTCCGATCCACAATCTCGTAGTCGCGAGCCGCTTTGAATCCCGACGCGAGGTTGGTTCGAAAGGGCTTGCCCAGGTCGTCGGGTCCAAGCTCCGGGAGCTGCTGGCTGTACAACGACGGGGAAATCAGGAACGCGGAACCGGTCGAGATGACGATCAACAAGATGAGGTGGGTGATGCTGCCCCACCACCGAGCGCCGGAACTCAAGGGCTTGGTCCATCCTGAAGACGGAAGAGCGAGCTGCTCCGATTTTTGTTCCGGCATCTGCGACACCCTACGGGGTGACCGGCCCGCTTTCAAGATCGGGTTCGACGGCTTGTGGCTCAGTGGAAGCCGATGATTCCTGGGCCGTGGGAGCGAGCTCGCGATCGTAAGCGCGGATCACCTCTTGCACCAAAGGATGTCGAACCACGTCAAGCTCCGAGAATTCAGAGATCCCGATCCCCTCGATGTGCTGCAGGATCCGCCGCGCGTGCACCAAGCCGGAGACCTTTCCGGGAGGCAAATCGATCTGGGTGACATCCCCGGTGACCACCGCCTTGCTGTGGAACCCGAGCCTGGTCAAAAACATCTCCATCTGATCGATCGTGGTGTTCTGCGCTTCATCGAGGATGACGAACGCGTCGTTGAGGGTACGGCCCCGCATGAATGCCAACGGAGCTACCTCGATGACCCTTTGCTCCAGCAATTGGCTGCTGCGATCGGAGTCCATCAGCTCGTCCAGCGCGTCGTACAAGGGCCGAAGATAGGGATCCACTTTTTCGGCCAAGTCGCCGGGCAAAAACCCCAGCTTCTCCCCTGCTTCGACGGCGGGTCTGGCCAACACAATCCGCTTCACCTTCCGCTCCTGGAAGTAAGCCACGGCCATCGCCATCGCCAGGTAGGTCTTACCGGTTCCGGCCGGCCCGATGCCAAAGACGATGTCGTGGGCCCTCATCGCCTCCAGGTAGCGCTTTTGGTTGATGCTCTTCGGAACTATCTGGCGGTTGCCCACGCGAATCAGCTGCGGGCCGGAGATGATGTCCTGGAGAGTCTCGGTTCCGCGCGCCAGAACCTTGATTGCCTGTTCCACGTCCTGGCCCCGAACTGGATGACCTGCGCGAACCACGCCCTCAAGCTGCTCCAGCAACTTGGTGGCAAACGCCAACGCGTCCGGCGGCCCGGAGAGATGCAGCTCCGTTCCCCTCTGGCCAATCTTGACCCCGAGTCGCCGCTCGATGACTTTTAAGTTGGCGTTTTGCTCGCCGAACAGATTTCGGGCAACATCGTTGTCTGCGAGATCAATCTTTGCGCTGGCTGCAGACTCGATGGTACGTGGCCTCAAATCGCTTCGGTTCCCCTAGGCTTACTGAATCTGAACGATAAAGAAGATAAGCGCCCTGGGGGCCAAGATCTAGCGCAACGGGGGCAGCAGAATGAATTCCTGTTCCGATACCGGACGGTAATAGTAGTTCTCCCGCCAGGGGTAGCGAAGATCCGCTGCTTGCAGCAGGTGCGACTCCACCAGCGCCTCGAGTCGTTCGGGGAGGCGACCTTTTTCCCACCGATAGATTTCCAGAGCTCCGGCGATCCGGCTTAGCTGAGCATGAGCGACAAACAGTTGGATGGCGTGATCGGCATCTGCCGATGCGGCCGAACTGTGGAACCGAATTGCTGGAAGACTCAGCTGGGAGGCAAACAGTGCCACTGCGGCGAAACCCACCGCGGTCAGGCTGATCCGGATCCACCTGGCGCTTAGGCGGGTCGCCCACCCATCCTCGGCGGACAGGCCGGGCGGCAGCCGGTGACCCGGATCGAGCACCTGGAGGTATCCGCAGTTCAGGAGGTTTGCCAGCGCCTTACAGGTTTCGAACTGACCGAGACATGAGAGGTCGGTCAGTTTTTGAACGTCGCGGTCGGGTTGAATCAGGGCAAAGACGGCCCGCTCCGCCTCGCCAATCGGCTCCATCCCTCGGTCCGGCCCATCAAAATCGAGCAGGGTTTCCTCGGTCCCATCGGTTGACTCCCGGCGTTGCGGGACCGGCAGCTCTTTGAGCCTGCGAAAGAACATCCGCGGGCTGGTAACCCTTTTCTTGATCGCGGGCCACTCGTCGAGTTGGCGAAAGCCCTCCATCAACACCGCTTCCGCGCGCAGTGGGCGAATCGCCTCGGTGCTGGTGTCCACATCGCCCTGCTCGAACTGATAGGTACCGGCCCTGAGGCTGAAGAGTTCGTACAGTACTTCCGTCGCCTGAAGCTGAACCACCTGCTCGAATCGCTCGCGGCTCACCAGCTTTTCAGCAACCAAAACGTCGCCCAGCCTCATCAAGGTTCGCTTTTGCTTGTCCAGTGCGGCTGCGAGTTGCTCTTCGCTGACCAACTCAGCCTTCAGCAGCCACTTTCCGATCAGCTCCTTGCTTCGTTTCTTGACATCCTCGACTTTGATGATCGCGCCGTCGCGAAAGCCGATTCGTATCTCGCGTTGCTTCGCCCACAAGTAGAGAGTGCCGCTGCGCTGCTGCTGCCCAATGAATTGCAGGATATCCGCGATCCCGAAGTCCTTGAGAGTCCCCCTAAGCGCCATCTTTTGCTCCTCCGGCCGGGGTCATGCCAGTCGCCGACGGTAAAAGTCGCGCAGCGACCAGAGGTGCACCAAGATCAACATCACCAGCATCGGCGCCATACCGATCCAGGAGCGCTGCGCGACATAGGGCGCTCTCACCACCCCTTGATGAAACAGCACGCTGAAAAACGCGAACAAGAATAGAAAGGCGTAGCTGGCGCCGGCGATCGGCATTCCCTCGTACAGGTGACCGGCGCCCGAACACAGCACGCTAAGGGCGTAGGAAGTTCGCTCCAGGCGTAATTGATAGCGCGCGACTTCAACCTGCTTTCGAACTTTGTCCGCGGGCGCCACGGCCCCCTGGCGCGCAAAGACGTTGACGCACTGATTGCAGAACAAGCTCCCCATTCCGAGCTCCGGGTCGCATTTGCGACAGATCGGCCGACCGCACTTGTCGCATCCAGAGCAGGCCTCAATCGCCTGGTGAGCAAATCCAGTCGCCACGATCAATGCCGCCAGCAACCCGGGGTAAAGCCACGCCAGTGGCGGCGGGACATCGCCCAGAAGGCGTAACCGCAGCTCATTGGTCACCCGGGCCTCCTGATCGTCCGAATGAATCGAGCGGGCCAGATCCTCAAGTGCAAGCGGCACCGAGAGGAGTTCGCGATTGACGTAAGTGCTGCCGGGCGGCTCACGCTTCTCCAGCCCATTGGCACCGGTCGCCCGCGCCTGCCAGGAGTAGAGCCTGGACAGGTTGGAGGCAGCCGCAAGCAAACTTGGGTCGAATCGGGTGGCGCGGCGGAAGCTGTCGGCAGCGCCTGCGAAGTCACCTTTGGCAAACATCGCGTTGCCCAAAACGGTCAGCACGCGCGCATCGTTGTCCCGAGACAAGAGCGCCTTCTGCAGATGCTGAATCGCCTCATTGAGTCGCCCGCGCCGCAACTCGAGACGGCCCAAGGCAAACAACTCCTCAAACCCAGCTTTTCCATCGTCGGCTTTGCGCCGAATCCGCGATTCGGCGACCCAGGATTCCGGTCCGCCCCGTTCCAGGCGATAAATGTCCTCCGCCGGAGTACCTGCGAATGCGGTCAACCGGAGCAACATCGCCGCGAGGATCGGAATCCACCCAAGACTCGCGACCAGAATCCCACCGACGACTCGCTCCGAGGTCGGCAGATACAACGCCGTCGCTGCGAACAGGATCATAAAAAGGGGAACCCAGCCGAGCCGAAAGGCGAGCGGCACCGTCACCAGAATCGCCCCCAGAATCGCGGTCTGCCAAGGAGCAAGTCCGCGGGGGAACAGGTGGTGGAAATCGTGGACGAAATACCGCCAATGCCTCAGGCAGAGCGTGGCCAACACCGCTACCGCAGTGGCGATCAATGCCACCAGGGCCCCGGACCCCAAATCGGCGATCGCTCCGCGACGATATTGCGGATCGCGCCACCCAGCCTGCAGGCCCTCGACGATCTCATGTGTCCAATCGCGCACTGCAAGCGGGCTCGTCAGAAAATGGATTTTCGCCATCGCCCAGTGGATTGCCTGGGAGTCTGGATCCAGCTGGATGGCCGCCTTGGCCAAGTTAAGCGCCCCCGAGGGATCGTTGCGCTCCAGCCGAGCATTGGCCGCTCGCATCGCCGCGGCGCCGAAAGCATCGAGGTCCTGGATCGCCAGGTCCTCCTTCAGCGCCAGCAGTCTTTGGAGGGCCTGGGCGGCGGAGCCTGCATCGGATCCCTCGGCGGCGGTATGCCACGTTTTCCAGGCCGCTCGAATGCCTTCGGCAGAATCAGAAGTCGATTCGGCGGCAAGGCCCGAGCGGCTGGCTAACAGCAGAATGCACGCCGCCAATCCAGCGCGTGACCTGGAGAGTTTGCCCAGCCCCATTTGCCGTTGAAGCATGATAGGCGAGCGCGGCGCGGCCAACCAAAGCCAGAAGGCCGCTCAGACGGAAAGGGGTCGCCGGTGGAGTCAAATGTGCCGAAAGATGCGGGACGAGAGTTTCAGCAATTGGTCGAAGTGATGCAACGCCTTCGAGGTGAGCAAGGTTGTCCTTGGGATCGCGAGCAAACCGTGGCGTCTCTTCGGCCTTACGTGATCGAGGAAGCTTACGAGGTGCTCGACGAAATGGATCAGGTGGTCAGAGGTAGGCCTTGGGAGGGGCTGTGCGAGGAATTGGGGGACCTACTTTTTCAAGTCGTGTTCCAAGGACAGCTTGCGCGGGAACGCGGAGAATTCGACGTCGCGGACGTCTGTCGAACGGTCCGCGAAAAACTGATCCGGCGCCACCCACACGTATTTGGCGACTTGGAGGTCAGCGACACCGAAGAGGTCCACCAAAATTGGGTGAAGCTCAAGGCCGCAGAGCGCAAGGAAAAGCTCGGCCACGAAGGGTCGGTGTTGGACGGCGTTCCCTCCGCCGCACCGGCGCTCTTACGAGCTGAGCGGCTGACTGAGAAGGCTTCGCGAGTTGGATTCGATTGGAACAGCATCGCCGAAGTTCGGAGCAAAGTCAGCGAAGAAATCAAGGAACTCGACCAAGTGATTGCTTCGGGTGATCAAAGCGCCATCGAACACGAGCTGGGAGATGTCCTCTTTGCACTCGTCAATTTAGCGCGATTCACGCGGACTCCCGCCGAAGATGCTCTGCGCCAAGCCAATCGGCGCTTCTCCGAGCGTTTTCGATTCGTGGAGGAAGGCTTACGCCGGCGAGGCATTGCGGTCGGAAGTGCGACCTTGGAACAAATGGAAGAGCTGTGGCAGAGCGCGAAGCAGCGCGAGCAGAGCAAGAAGGATTCCTCGGCGCACACCCGAGAGGAGAGCTCTTGAAAAATCTGCTCGCTCACTTCTCCACAAGATCTGTTACGAATTTGGGGAGAACTCTGTGGAGATTCCCAGCCGTCAGTCGAATCGAGGCTGCCGAGTTCGTGGTTGCTGATGAATACCGCGAGCCGGTTTCGTCCGGACCTCGGGAGCTTAGCGGAGGGCGGCCTGATCTTTTCCACAGACCCGCTCGCGTAAGCCCTCGAACCTTGACGGGCTGGAGTGTCGCTGCTAGTTACCCGCTCCTCCTTTCCAGACCACGAGGTCAACGTTGGCGAACACCAGGTCTGCGCGAAAAAGAAACCGCCAGGCGCAACGCCGCCGGCTGCGCAACGCCGCAGTTCGCAGCGGCGTGAAGAGCGCTATCAAGTCGGCGCGAGAAGCAATCGTCTCCCGCGACCCACAGAAGGCGGCACTGGCCTTGCGTCAGGCGGTTCGCGCCATCAATAAGGCTGCTTCCAAGGGCGTGATTCATTCGCGCAATGCGGCACGCCGAGTGGCCCGACTCGCTAAGTCCTTGGCCGCTTCCCGCACTTCGACTTAATCGGCCTCTCAAGGCTTGCCGGAGTGAGCTTCCGAGCCTGTAAACGAAACTCCCAATCCTCTCAGCTCCTGGGACAGGGTTTCCCACACGCTTTGTACTCGCCGGCTTTGCGCGGACCGGGCAGTGCCGAATCCCAACGGTATCTCGATGAGCTCACCGCTTCGCAACTTCAGCCCTAAGACGTACCGTTTTTGAGCGAAACAGGCAGCCGCCGCCAACACGAACAAACCGGCAAACAGGAAGCGGAGGACCAAAGTTCCGGCGAGCGCCGCACCCGCCATCAGCAGAACTCCGAGGACAAGCGCCTCCCAGATTGGACGCTGGGCCAAGTAGAAGAATCGCAGCTCGGCCACCGGAATGATCATCGTCTTTCGGTGCGCTCCAGGGATCCACTCCAAACGCCTTTGTGAAAGACGAAGCAAGTGCCCCCTGCCCAGGTCGGCCTCAAGGAAGGGCTGATAGGCTTCGAGCAATCGATCCCGGGCGCTCTGGTCCTGAGCTTCCACGATGCTTTGAATCAAGAAACGACGAAGTTGATCAGCCTGCGCGGAACAAAGACCACCTTGCGCACCGTCTTGCCGGTCAGACTGGTGCGAACCTTCTCTTCGCTCTCGGCCGCGGCTCGCACCTCCGCTTCGCCGCTGTTCGCGGCGACGTGGATTTCCGCACGCAATTTTCCGTTCACTTGGACGGCATAGGGCAAGACCTCATCAACCACCAGCGCCGGGTCGAAAGCCGGCCAATCTTGGGCCGCGACCAAGCCCCGGAAACCGTAGCCGCTCCAAATCTCTTCTGCCAAATGGGGGGCAAATGGGCTGATGATCAAAGTCAGCAGCCTGACTGCCTCCGCCATGGCACCTTTCTCGGCGTCGGTTTGGGGTGAGCCGGTCGCATACAGGGCGTTGAGGAACTCCATGATCCCGGCGATTGCGGTATTGAACGAGAGCCGCTCGATCGCCTCCCCCACTCGCTTCACGCACTTGTGCGCTGCGCGTCGAATCTCCAGCGCGGTCCCGGTCACCTTCGGGCTGGGCAGAGTGGCGGAGCGCACCGACTGGTGTTGAAGCGCAAGCACCCAAACGCGCTTGAGAAATCGATGTGCTCCTTCGACCTGTTCGTCGGACCAGTCGAAATCCCGCTCTGGTGGGCCGGCGAAAAGAACATAGGTTCTGGCGGTGTCAGCGCCGTATTTCTGCACAATTGAAGCCGGAGTCACCACGTTGCCCCAGCGTTTGGACATCTTTCTGCCGTCCGGCCCATTGACGATGCCCTGAGTGATTAGCCGCACCACAGGCTCGTCGTTTTCGGTCAAGCCCAGCTCCTTCATCACCCGGCTCCAGAACCGAAAGTAGAGCAGGTGCATCACAGCATGCTCCGGCCCACCCACGTAAATGTCCACGGGCAACCAACGCTCGGCCTGTTGCCGCTCAAAGGGAGCGCGGTCCCAATGCGGGGACAAATACCGAGCGTAGTACCAAGCGGAATCGACGAAAGTGTCCATCGTCTCCACCTCTCGACGCGCCGGTCCTCCGCAGCGCGGGCATCGAGTCTGGACAAAAGAAGGAACCTTCGCCAGCGGAGGCTCTCCCTTGCCCGTGAGAACAGCCTGCACGTCGATCTCCGGCAGTAGCACGGGCAGATCTTCCTCTGGGACCGGAATGCCTCGTCGCTCCGGGTCGCACGCTTCGCAGTAGATGATCGGGATCGGAGTGCCCCAATACCGTTGCCGAGATATTCCCCAATCCTTCTGCCGATAAAGGACCTTGCTCTTTCCCGTACCCCGACGTTCGAGCTCTGCGGTCAAACGGCCCCTGGCCTCTTCAGAGGAAAGCCCGTTGAATCCGTCCGAGTTGGTGAGCACGCCGTCGTCCACGAACGCGGCCTCCAGTTGCTGCGAGTCGCCGCCCAGCTCCCCGACGGGAGCGATGACTCTTTGGATCGGCAGGTGGTATTTCTGGGCGAAGGCAAAATCTCGAACGTCGTGCGCCGGAACGGCCATTACCGCTCCGGTGCCATACTCGGCGACCACGAAGTTGGCGACCCAGATTGGCAGCTCCGCGCCGGTGAAGGGATGGATCGCGTACGCGCCCGTGAACACCCCCTCCTTCTCCGTCGCTTCCGCGGTACGCTCGACTTTGCCCAACCTTTGTACGCTGGCGGCAAACTGCGCCACCTGCTGCCGCTGAGCAGGAGGGGTGATCTTTAAGACCAGTGGATGCTCCGGAGCGAGGACCACGTAAGTACAGCCAAAAACGGTGTCCAAGCGGGTGGTGAAAACCTTTATCGTTGCATCGACCGCCTTGACGCGGAAGTCCAGCTCGGTCCCCGTGGAGCGACCGATCCAGTTTCGCTGCATCGTCACGATTCGGTCTGGCCACTGCGTCAGTCCATCCAGCCCTTCGAGCAGACGGTCCGAATACCGGGTAATTCGCAGGGCCCATTCGGGTAGCTCGCGCTCGATCACCAAAGAATCACAGCGCTCGCACCGGCCTTCCTTCACCTGCTCGTTGGCAATCACGGTCAGGCAACCGGTGCACCAATTCACGCGCCCCAACCGCCGGTAGGCCAGGTCCCGCTTGAGAAACTGGATGAAGAACCACTGGTTCCAGCGGTAATACTCCGGCTCCGCGGTCGAAATCTCCCGCGACCAGTCGTAGGAGTATCCGAGCGATTGAATCTCTTTCTTGATCGACTCGATGTTGCCTTGGGTGCGGATTGCCGGATGAACTCCGTCCCGGATCGCCGCGTTTTCGGCCGGCAGCCCGAAAGCATCCCAGCCCATCGGGTGGATCACATCGAAACCCTTCATCCAGAAGTAGCGCGCGTAGACCTCGCCGATCAGGTAATTGCGAACGTGGCCCATGTGCAACGCGCCACTGGGATACGGAAGCATCTCCAGTACGTATTTTTTTGGTCTGCCTGGTCGAGCGCCTGCCCGAAAAACGCCTTCCTGCTCCCAGCGGGCTTGCCACTTGCTTTCAAATTCCTCGGGTTCGTAGCGCTCGCGCATTGGCATCGGCGGCGTTCTTATCACTTTCTCTGCGAGCTTTCTGAGCACCTTCGATGATGTAAAGTGAAGCTCATGGCTCGGCCAATCGTTTCGATTCGCGAGATTTCTCGGTACGAAAATCAAGAGGTCGAACTGCGAGGATGGCTCTACAGCAAGCGATCTTCGGGCAAGCTCCACTTCCTTCAGATCCGAGACGGTTCCGGAATTATCCAGGCGGTGGTCTTCAAGGGGGATGTTACACCTGAGACCTTCGCCAAGGCGGATCACATTGGCCAAGAGACTTCGCTGCGGGTCCGTGGCCTGGTGCGCGCCGATAAGCGAAGTCCCATCGGTTTCGAGCTCGCGGTGAAAGATCTGGATGTGGTCCAGGAAGCCAAGGACTACCCGATTACTCCCAAAGAGCACGGCGTCGCTTACCTGATGGAGCACCGCCATCTTTGGCTGCGCTCGGTACGCCAGAACGTCATTCTGCGGGTGCGGCACACCGTGGAAAAATCGATCCGCGACTACTTCGATCTGAACGGATTCACGCTGGTCGACGCGCCGGTGTTCACCCCGGCCGCCTGCGAGGGCACCAGCACCTTGTTCGAGGTTCCCTACTTTGATCTCGGTAAGGCCTACCTTACCCAGTCCGGCCAGCTGTACATGGAGGCGGCCGCGATGGCCCTGGGCAAAGTGTATTGTTTTGGACCTGCCTTCCGCGCTGAAAAGAGCAAAACCCGGCGACATCTCACCGAGTTTTGGATGGTTGAGCCCGAGGTGGCTTACCTCGATCTGGAGGGTGCAATGGAGCTGGCGGAGGGGCTGCTCTGCTACCTGGTCGACCAGGCTCTTGCCAAACACGGATCCGAGCTCGAGACCGTACTCGAGCGGAATACAGCCGCCTTAAGGAACACGAAAAAACCGTTTCCGCGAATCACCTACACGGAAGCGGTAGAGCGGCTCCGCTCCGCTGGGCACCCAATCCAATGGGGCGACGACTTTGGCGGCGACGAGGAAACGGTGCTCGCCAACCAATTCGACCGACCCGTGATCGTGCACCGATACCCGGCGAGCTTGAAAGCTTTCTACTTCAAACGGGACGCGTCGGACTCCAAGCTCGCTCTAGGTATGGATATCCTGGCTCCGGAAGGTTACGGCGAAGTCGTGGGCGGCGGGCAGCGCGAGGATGATCTCGGAACGCTGGAGCAGCGCCTCGTAGAACACCAGCTTCCTCGCGAGGCCTTCACTTGGTACCTGGATTTGCGCAAGTACGGCAGCGTTCCGCACTCCGGCTTTGGCCTAGGGGTGGAGCGCACCGTCGCGTGGTTGTGTGGCCTCCATCACGTGCGCGAAACCATCCCCTTCGCGCGGATGATGGAGCGGATTACGCCTTAGGTGCCGCGCACCCCGCCCCGCTGTCGCAGCAAACCTTTCAAATCCAGAAGCAGCACCGGTCGATCGGGTAGTCCGGCCAGCCCGATCAGATACGGGTTCTCCCCCGGACTAACCAGGGAGGGCAACGGCGTCAGCTCGCTTCTTCGGACCCGCATCACTTCGGCGATCGCATCCACCATCATCCCGAGGCGGCGCGTGCCGATGCGGCAAAGCACGTACTTGGGACGTGGTCGCGGCAAAGCCTCGACCGAAAGGAGTTCTCGAAGATCGACCACCGGGACAATCGCTCCGCGCACGTGGATGACTCCGGCCGCAAACGGAGGCGCGCCCGGTATCGGAGTCAGTTCTGGCGAGTGCAGCACCTCCTCCACCCGCATCAGATCGATCGCGTACTTCTGCCGCCCGACGAGGAAGACGCACAGCCGCAGTTCCGAGTCGAGCGCGGAAGGATCAACGCTCGGTGATGCCGAGAACGCTGGCTCAATCATTCGATCACCAGATTCAGGTTGAGGAGCATGACAACGCCGTCATCAAGATGCACGAAACCCAACACGCAGTCACGTTCATTCTCAAACCCTGGCGACGGCGATTCGATTTCGGAAGGACGAAGACGAATCACACCAATGACTCTGTCGACAAATATTCCACAGTCGCAATTACGCGCATGGACGACCAGTATTCTCGCGGCCTTGGGAATTGCGTTGAGATCGGCCGCAGGACCCGCAATCTGGGCTGTCATAGCCGACAATCGAAGGCGCGGCTTGGCATTGTAGACGGGTAAAATGTCGCCCCGGAGATTCAAGATGCCGATGACGTCCTTCGGCCCGCCCGGCACCTCGGTGAGAGCGCGCACCCGAACGATTTCGCGCACCTCGTGAATCGGCAAAGCGTAACTTTGGGTTTCGAGACCGAACGCCAAATAGTAATCCGCGCTCTCACCGGCCTCGGTGGTTGCAGATGTTTCCGGCCCGAGCGACGCGTCTAAGCCTTCGGTTCCTTCCTCTTCCGGATGGTAAAAAAACCGTTCCAGCAACCGGTTGAAACGCGACACGCTAGTGCCTCAAAGGAATTGACTGCGCCGTTCCGAGTTGATGACCGACTCGAGCAACGCAATCAGGTCCACCACCAGTGCCGTGACCCGGTTGCCGAGATCCGTCGCTCCCACGACACCGGGCAAGTTGTGAAACGTCTCCCCCAGAGACTTGATCACGATGTCCTGCTGACCGAGCAGCTCATCCACCGCAATCCCGAAGTTCTGCTGCCCCACCCCCACCAGGACAATGTACTGCCGCTTTTGATCTCCCGGAGGCAGCCCAAGCAATTTGGCCAACCGGATCAAAGGAACGGCCCTTCCCCGAACCGCGATCGTCTCGCGCCGCTCGACCATCCGGATCTCGGCGACGTCGGCAGCGACCAACTCAATCACGCTATCCAACGGAACCGCGTAGGTGCGTTGCGCCGAGCGCACCACCAGCGCTCTTACGATCGCGAGGGTCTCCGGTAGCGTGATGGTGAAAGTCGATCCCTTCGAAGGCTCACTGGCAATGTCAATGGTGCCGGCCACTCGAGCAATGTTGGTTTTCACCACATCCAGGCCGACCCCGCGGCCGGAGAGCTCAGACACTTTAGGCGCGGTCGAAATGCCAGGCAAAAACACCAGGTTCTGAACCTCGCGCGCGTTCATCTCGTTGATCTGTTCGGGCGGAAGAATGCCGCGCCGGAGCGCGACCTCTCGAATCCGGGCGTGATCCAGCCCCACGCCGTCATCCGACACTTCGATCATCACCTGGTTGCCCCTCTGCATCGCCCGAACTGCGACCCTACCCCGTCGCGGCTTTGCGTGACGCTGCCGAACTTCAGGCATTTCGATCCCATGATCAATGGCATTGCGGATGATGTGAACCAGAGGATCCGACAACTCTTCGACGATCAACTTGTCAAGTTCCACCTCGCCACCGGCGATCGAAAAATCGATCTCTTTTCCCGATTCCCCGGCAATCCGACGCACCAGCCGAGCCAATTTGTCGAAAATCTGGCTCAACGGGACCATCCGCGCTTCCAGAATCCCCGTGCGCAGTTCGTCGAGGCGCCGTTCCAGGGTTCGGCTTTCACGGTAGAGCTCTTGGCCCCAAAGCGTCGCCAGCGGGCGGGCCCCACCGTGCCGCGCCGCGTCCGCGATTCGCTGAATATTGCTCTTGGTCAGCAACAGCTCCCCCACGGAATTCATCAGCGCATCGAGCCGACGTATATCGACCCGCACCGTTTGGGTGAGCGAGCGCAGCGATCTCTCCGGCCGAGGCTGGGGCACCTGCTTCATCGAGGCCGTTCCGGGGGCCCCCAACGAAAGCTCTGGGGTCTGCTCGATGGCGGTTCGCGAAGATCCTGGGTCCGACTCCACCCGCGCCAGCGGGCTGGGCGGTTCCGAGTCGATCTGGTCCGGTGGCCGCCGCCTCAACTCACTCAACGAAGCAGGTAAGCCATTCAATGCCTGCCGAAGCCGATCCTCGCCCGCATTGGTCCCGACGATCAACTCGAAGGCGATCCCATCGCTGTCGTTCGCGACCAAGGCCGGCAAAGTGCTGATCACTTCGCCGATTCCCCTCATGGCTGCATTGAGCTTGCTGAGCCCTCGATCGAAGTCCGAAAGAGCGAAGTTGGCCCCCACCCTCCACAGCTTGACTCCGCGGTGGAGATTTTCTGCGATCCGGTGCTCCTCATACTCGGTCAGCACATTTCGAATCTTCGGCTCGAGCACAAGCTCATCGAGAAGTTCACGGCGGTCGGGCTTACTCGCGGCGCTGAACTGCTGCAGCTTCTCCGCCAGCAATTTGGCTCGCTGCTTCGTCCCGGTGACGGGCCTGTCGTGGGCCAGCTCGTCCAGCGTTTCCTGGAAGAAATCCACCGCATCAATCAAGGTGTTGAGCACGGCCTCCGAAAGGTCCAGCCGTCCTAATCGAACGTTGTCCAGCAGATCCTCGCATCGATG
>Ga0126369_10001185_pt1 | contig 17916 bp, 14 predicted proteins | sample PanSoiMetaPlot_1_FD_109646 | JGI IMG/M metagenome (GOLD analysis project Ga0126369, IMG submission 109646) | Tropical forest soil microbial communities from Panama - MetaG Plot_1 | ecosystem: Environmental > Terrestrial > Soil > Tropical forest > Bulk soil | place: Panama | collected 2016-02-17 | reverse complement strand
TAGAGCGGAGTGCGATGGCCGCCGTAATGGAACATCACGTTCTCGAACACGATGCGCCCGCCCCTGATTTCGATCGGGCGCGCATCGACGGCATCGGCGATGCCGATCGCCTCGTCATGGATCGCGACAAGCTCTTCCATGTCGTTCACCGAACGCTGCAGATTGTTGATGTGCATGCCGATATCACGCAGATAGGCGTGGATGATGTAATAGCTGGTCAGCACATAGGTAACGTCGCCCGGCGAAGCGCGGCCTGCCATCCACAACAGCAGCGAGCCGCCGATCACGGATGCACGCAGGCCCAGCAGCACCGCGAGCTGGGCGGCGGAGGTGTAGATGTAGCGCAGCCAGGTCCGGTGCACGCGCCGGCGCCACCGGTTGATGACGTGCGCGAGCCGCACGTCCTCGCGCACTTCGGCGCCGAACGATTTCACCACGGCGTTGCAGGTGAGGGCGTCGGCCAGCGTGCCGCCGACCTTGGTGTCCCACGCGTTGGAGACGCGCGCCGCGGGCGCGATATAGAGCGTCGAGAACATGACTGTCATCGACACGTAGATCAGCGCGCCCAGCGCGATCACGAGCCCAAGCGAGGCCCAGTGCAGTCCGAGCAGGATCACCGATCCTAACAGCACCGCCAGTGACGGCAACAGCGCCATCAGGATGGTGTCGTTGAGTAGGTCGAGCGCCCACATGCCGCGCGTGATCTTGCGCACGGTCGAACCGGCAAAGCTATTGGCGTGCCAGTCGGTCGAGAAACGCTGCACGCGCATGAAGGCGTCGCGCGCGACGTCGGACATGATCCGCAACGTGAGCGGCACGATCGCCCGCAGTCCAGTGAACCGCAGGATCATCGAGAGCAGGCCGAGCGCAACGATGGCTCCGAAGGCCAACAAGGCGGCCTGGCGGGCAGCGGGTTCGGCCGCGCCACGCGTCAGCGCGTCGACCAGATGACCCGAGAACACCGGCATGAACAGGTCGGCCACAGTCGCCCCCAGCAGGCCGCCAGCCGCAGTGAGTGCAGCGGCCGGCTGATTGAGCCAGTGGCGAAAAACAAATGGAAGCACCACGCGTATCGCGGCGGGTCGCTTGTCGATTGCGGCGGTCATATCGTCGCCCGGTCAGGCTCAACGCACGCGCCGGCTCCATCAGGTGACACACGGCGGCACCAAGCCGAACACGCACGTCGCAAAGAAATCAGTGACTTAGCGGGAATTTGGAATTTGGGATCGGGATGTGAGCCCGATCGATGCTGTCGTAAGACGCCCTCAAAGGGCAGCGCCGGCTTCCAGAATGGGCTTCGGGCGCGGGGATACGATCTGCGAATAAGACATAATCATGCAAATCCTCCCCGGTTCGAGTGACGACACCCCTGCTTATAAATGCATCGGGCACATTTTGCAATTACAATATAGCGAGCCGACATCTAGCGAGCCGCCGAAAATGTTTGAGGGGCGCACAAGCGGCGTCTTACCACGTCGCCCGCTGTAGGGGCGACCCTTGTGGTCGCCCCATTCGTCGCATTCGGCAACAGGGGCGACCACAAGGGTCGCCCCTACATCCGTCGGCACGAGTCCATTGTTTGTGGCTTTTCGTGACGATCCGATCAATCCAGATCGGCTGAAGCGAGCGGTTAGATTAAGGCGCCGCCCTTATTCCGTCGCGCTCCGCCTCTGCCACGAGGCGGGCTGCATCCTCCGCGAGCAGATAGCGTTTCGCGACGAGACCATCGGCCGCCTTCCGGATCGCCGCCACGTATGTCTCCTTTGACGGATATCGTTCCTCGATCGAAAGCCTTGGATCGCCCGTCGCGATCCGTTCCACCCTGGTGGGTGCGAACGGGATGAAGCTGCCCTGAAGCGTGCAGAATCCATCCTCGTAGAAGCTCTTGTTGAACAGATTCCAGCCCGTATACGTGCCAATCGGAACCTGCACGAAGATGTTGCGGATGCCGTCGAGGTCGTTGCCGTCTGCGTCGACCTGCGCCACCAGCGTGCCGTACTGAGCCTGCGAAACCTTTGGCGGGTCCACAGAGATCAAGCCCGATGCCTGCTCGGAATGGAAATCTTCGCCATAATCTTGCGGGTGCAGCGGATTATGCAGGCGCAGAAACCGCACGGCCGGCCGCGAAACATCGCGGTATTTGTTGGCCGGAATTGGCGGGAAATGCACCTGATCGGGCGCCACCAAAGTTCCGGCCGCGATGGTCGGCCGCGCGCTCGGCGGCGGCTCCGTCCCGTTTTTGATCCAGGTGGCCAGGTTCTGCAGGAGCGCACGCACCGTCCAGGTGTGCGGATTTGGATTGGGCTGCTGTTGGCAGAACCCGAACGGCTCCTTGGCGGCAAGCGGCAACGGCGCCGCGCTATGCTGAGTGGAGGCCATGATGTAGCTGCGCACGTTGGGCGGCTCGATCAGGTCGTGCACACCAAGTGGATCGGTGAAGCCGAGCGATTGGCGCAACTCCCACATTTCGAGCGCGGTGGCCGCATGCACGATCTTCGGGCACGTGCTGGTCGCGGCGCAACGATCGAGAATGCCCCCTTTCGTACCGGTCAATGGATCGGTCTCGGCTCCATAGGCAAACGGAAAACTGGCGCCCGCATAGAGGCGGTCGACCTGCTCCGTTCCGGCAGCGCGGCCCGGTTGGCCAAAGCGAACGTTGAGCGGCATGAGGCCGCCACCGATGTGCGGAAACGCGCCGTCGAACACGATCTGGCCGCGTTCGCCGCGATTGAACCCGAGGTGGATGAACGTGCGCACAAAGCGGCCGCTCTGCGAGCTGCCCATCACGATCGTCTTGGCGTCCTTTATGAACACCGGATTGTCGCGGCCGGTATCGTCCTTCGGCTCCGCCTTCAAAAACGCACCGAGATCACGTGCGGCTGTAAAACCAAGGCCAAGCACAAGCGGATCCTTGGCGCGATAGGTCAGCTCATAGAGGTGGCCCGGCTTGAAACCGGCCGGATAGCAGATCTGCGTATCGCTCACCTTGAGGTCGCCTTGCGGGCAGGCGCCGAACGACCACTCGGTATTCGGGATTGGCACGCGCGGTTCCTGCTCCTTGGCGCGTACCGTGAGTGTCGGAACAAAACCATCAGCGAGCGGCGTTTTGTTATCCGTGCTGACCGTCGGATACGCCGCGGTGATGAGCGCCGTGAACCACCCGCTTGACAGGTTGAGCGTGGTGGTCGGCCTGACCGTCGTCAGCTCGCTGCGGACCAGTCCGGTGATCGGCGATCCATCAGGATGGTGGGCAACCGGCACCGTCATGGTCATGCGGTTGTTGCCCGGCAGTACATCGGGCTGCCACCCGAACCAGACCATGGTGTAACCTTGGCGCTGCAGAAAACCGTCGCCCGGGTTGGCGAGATCGTTGATCTCGGCAAGGTTGGGCGGAACGTCGGCGTTGAAAAGCTGGATACCACCCTTGTTGCCGCGATTGTGGATGTTGAAGAAGAGAATGCCGTTGCCTTTCGAGCGGTCGGCCGGGCGCAGGATGTCGATGCCGGTGACGTATTCGACCATGCCCTTCGCGTTTCGCGGCGCCAAGTCGATATCCTGGATGATCGCATTGGCCGGCAACTGCGGATCAACCTCGCCGTAGGCTTTGCCAATCAGTCGCTCATAGGCTCCCGTGGTGCCGAAGGCGCGGCCGGCGAAAGCTGGTTCAGTCTTTTGGATTTCGACACGGGTGATGCGCGCCTCGGCTGCTCCGCTCACAAGCATCGCGGCCGTGGCCAAGGCCAAAAGTCGCTTCGAATAAAACATGGTTGTCCCTCTTCGATACTGAATGCATTTCAGCACTTGCCAGGCGCCGGCACCCATCACCGCGCAATTTGAGTGGTGAGGCGCATCGCCTGCCCGCCGGCACTCACGCTGTTAGCTGCGAATGTACAGCAATTCGGCACATCCCACTGGCAGCTCGCATGTGAAAGCTACACCAATCCCCAGTGGGCCGGGAAGGGCCGCTCCCTCCGTATCGGGCATCCTGCGAACCCGATGGACGTTCGCGGCCGGTGCCCGCATAATGTCGCCGCGCCCATTTGACGGGCGCCGGCATCCTGCAAGCCGCAAACAATGGCGACAGACGGCGAAAAGGCACCAAGCAACCTGATCGTCGTCCGTCGTGGGGAGTAACGCCATGAATCGTCAATTCCAGCGCCGTCACGCCTTGATCTGCGTCGTCTTGGGGGCGATGTTCGCGCTCGCCCCCACCGCGGCGCCCGCGCAGGAAAAGCAGATTTCCGTCTGGTGGGTGAAAGGCTTCTACAAATCCGAGGATGATGCACTCTATGAGGCGATCAGGAAGTTCGAAGCCAAGAGCGGGATCAAGGTCGATCTCTCGCAATATGCCGTGCAGGATATGATCCCGAAGACCGTGTCGGCGCTCGATGCCGGGACGCCGCCGGATGTCGCGTATGCGGACGTCTATGATTTTCAGGTCGCCGGTAAATGGGCCTATGACGGCAAGCTCGAGGACGTCTCGAGCATCATAGAGTCGATGAAGCCGCGGTTCTCGCCGAATACGGTCGAGACCACGCTGCTCTACAATGATAAGGCCAGGAAGAAGGCCTATTACGCATTCCCGCTCAAGCAGCAGACCATGCATATCCAATATTGGATCGATATGCTGGAGGCCGCCGGCTACAAGGAAAGCGACATTCCGAAGAGTTGGAAGGACTACTGGTCGTTCTGGTGCGACAAGGCGCAGCCCGCCCTGCGTCGCAAGACCGGCAAGCGCGATTACGCCATCGGCATGCCGATGGGCGTCGATTCCTCGGACTCGTTCTACTCCTTCCTCACCTTCATGGACGCCTACAACGTCCGGCTGGTGGATGACGACGGCAAGCTGCTTGTCGATGACCCAAAGGTGAAGCAGGGGTTGATCGGCGCGCTCACCGACTATACGGCGCCCTATCTCAAAGGCTGCACGCCGCCGTCCTCCACGAGCTGGAAGGACCCGGACAACAACGTCGCCTTCCACAACAAGACCACCATCATGACCCACAACGCGACGATTTCGATCGCCGCCAAGTGGCTCGACGACGCCAACAACGAAGCGCTGCCGGCCGACCAGCGTGCGCAGGCGAAGAAGGCCTATTACGAGCTCATCCGCACCGCCGGCTTCCCCGACAAGCCGGACGGCACCCCGATGCGCTACCGCACCGCCGTGAAGGTCGGGGTGGTCTTCGCGGAGGCCAGGAACAAGGCCGGCGCCAAGGACTTCGTGTCATTCCTGTTGCAGGAGGAGAACCTCACGCCTTATGTGGAGGGCGCGCTGGGGCGCTGGTATCCGGTGACGACGGCTGCGCAAGCCCGGCCGTTCTGGACCGAGGACCGCCACCGCAAATCGGTGCACGACCAGTATGCGAGCGGCACTGTAACGTTCGAATTCACGAAGAACTACAAGTTCACCATTCTCAATAACGAGAACGTCTGGGCCAAGGCGATGAATCGCGTGGTCAATGAGAAGGTGCCGGTCGACAAAGCCGTCGACGAGCTGATCGCCCGCATCAAGCAGGTTGCAGGCTGATCTGCTGGTCGGTCAGGCATGTCCACAGTCGCCATCACGGCAACTACGCAAGCCCCGGCTGTGCCCGCCGATCGGGCGTGGCCGGCGGCGCAGTTCTGGGGCGTGGTGCTGGTCGCGCCCTACGTGCTGGTGTTCCTGGTCTTCGTGCTCTATCCGGTCTGCTACGGCTTCTGGATCGCGCGGCGGCCGGAGAGCTTTGCCCATCTGTTCGACGATCCAATCTTCGCCCGGTCAGTGGCGAACACGCTGGTGTTCCTCATCGTCGGCATCAATCTCAAGATGGCGGCGGCGCTCATGCTGTCGAACTTCTTCGTGCAGGCGCGGCGCTGGATCCAATGGCTGGCGGTCCTGTTCATCCTGCCATGGGCATTGCCGTCGATCCCGACCATCCTGTCGATCCGCTTCATGCTCAATCCCGAATGGGGCATCATCAATTCGCTGATCTTCCGTTTTACCGGCGATGACGGCCCCAACTGGCTCAATGATCCGACGCTGGCCCTGGCGCTGGCGATCCTGGTCCATATCTGGAAATCGCTGCCGTTCTGGACCCTGATCCTGATATCGGGCCGGCTCGCCATCGCGAAAGACCTCTATGAATCCGCCGCGGTCGACGGCGCCACTTCGTGGCAGATGTTTCGGTTCGTGACCTGGCCGTCCATGCGCACGCTTTATCTCACCTGCACTATCCTCTCGATGATCTGGACGTTGGGCGACTTCAACAGCGTCTACCTCCTCACCGGCGGCGGGCCAGCGGATCTCACGCACGTACTGGCAACGCTCGGCATCCGTTATCTGCGGCTCGATGAGGTCGATCTTTCTATGGCGGCCATCGTGGTGGCGCTGCCGCTGGTGCTGCCGCTCGTCTATTTCATGATGAGGCGGCTGTCGAAATGAACCCGCGCGCCATCGCGACAGAAGCCAAGCTGCTCCTGATCGGCATTCCGGTCCTTTTGTGGACGATTGTACCGGTCTATCACATGGTGCTGTTTGCCATTTCGCCGAAGGATTCCGCTTTCGCCGGCAATCTGTGGCCGGATCACCCGACGCTGAACAATTTCCTCGTGGTGTTCCAGCAGAAGCACCACTACCTCACCTATTTCTGGAGGCAGATGGGGAATTCTCTGGTGATTGCGGTCGCGACCGGCGTGATTACGCTCCTCATCGCGACCTGCGCGGCGTTCGCTATCAGCCGCCTCAAGGTCGGGGGCGGGCGGCTGGTCATGAACCTCGCGCTGTTGACCTATTTCATTCCGGCCGCGTTTCTCGCCGTGCCGATGTATCGCACCATGGGACTGTACGGGCTGCTCAACAGCCAGTGGGCGCTGATCCTCGCCATGGTGACGCTCGCCTCGCCTTACGCGATCTGGGTCTTGAAGCAGGCCTCCGACAAGCTGCCTGAAGAGCTCGACGAAGCCGCCTACATCGATGGCGCGTCCGCGCTGCAGTTGTTTCGCCTCGTATACCTGCCCCTGATGATGCCGTCACTGGTTGCGGTCGGCACCTATGCGTTGCTGCTCGCCTGGAACGAATATCTCTACGCCTTCCTTCTGCTGTCGAAGGACACCGAGGTCACGCTCGCGGTCGGCCTCGGCAATTTCCTCGCTGCCGACGACTCGCCCTGGGAGCTGTTGATGGCGACCGGGCTGATCTACGCCCTGCCCCCGGCCGCGATCTACTACGCCTTCAAGCGCTATATGGTGGGCGGATTGACCGAAGGTGCGGTAAAGAGCTGAGAGGCCGGTAATGCAGTTGCTGCGGATCGGGACGATCGGCACCATCGCCTTGAGCAACAGCGCTGCCTTTTCGAAACCACTTGCGAATCAAGACAGGTTTGAGAACTATTGTAGGTTGACATTTGTTCCCGCCAACCACATGGAGGGATGCTGGTGAATAGCAACCTGAGTTCCACGCTATCCGACTTCTCGAAGGGCCGGCGGCCTTCCGAGTCATCGAACGAGCGGCCTTCTAAACCGACCAAATTGAACCTGGCCACACGCGCGCGGTCATTGCTCGACAAGCTCCTGTCGTGGTTCCGCAAACTGGTCCGGCTCGCATTTGTCCGCTACCTGATCGCGTTTGTCATCGGTATCACCGCCACTTTGGCCTGGCAGTCCTACGGCAGGGGGGCCAGAGAGGCGGTCGCTGGGTGGTCCCCACACCTTCGCTGGTTGGCACCACCGGCAGCGCCCGTTCAGGTTTCTGCCGATCACCGCAAAGCGACGGCGGCAGCTCTCGCCGAGATGCGACGAACCGTCGACAGGCTTGCCACCGAGATTACCAATATGCAGGCGATCGAGCAGGGCCCTTCGGACAGGACTTCACCACGTCCGCCATCGCGGCCAGGGTCCCGGCGCCTCTGAGCTGCGGCGGTCGCGAACGCCACCGCTGCGCCCGCTGTCTTTGCGGGCACGAGGAGCAGTGCGCCGTTACGGCGTTTCTGTCGCGTTTGGTTGAAGTCGTGCGGGTTCATGACCAAACCGCGCTCATCCGTCAGAAGTCTTGCTTGTCCGCTTTCGGGACATCCGCCTCGTCGTTGGTATAATATTGGGCGCGGTTTTCGGCGCAGACCTGTTCAGCCATCTGAACGGGTCCCGGCACGTAAGTCAGGGTCGCGGTCCAGGGCGTTGTGAAGACGCCGTCATCTTCGATCGTCAGATGCAGCTGCAGGAACCTGCCGCGATGCTGGCTGAAGATATCGCCTTGCATCAGCCAATTCTCTTTCACGTTGCGATCGACTGCGTCTTTCACGTCGTCATAATCGCGCAGCCGATAGCGTTCCACCACATGCAGTTTGTCGGTGTAAGGCGTGCCGAACAGATCTATCATCGCATATTTGCGATCGGTCTTGACGCCGACGGTATCGATCACAAGGGTGTCTCCCTCATAGTGGCCGACGGAATCCCCATACCATGACGGCGTCACCGGCGCGCGGTGAGGCTCGTTCAGGCGCACCCGGCGCACTTCATGATTTTCATTGTAGATCATCGTGATCTTGTCGGGCTGCTGAATCATTTGCATCTGGCTGTTCTTCAAAACGAACGGTCCGGGCCGCGGCCAGCACTGGTTTGAAGCGTTCGGATAGGTAATACCGGCGAGGGAAATTTCGCCGAATTTCTTCACCACCGCTGCGGCCCAGGGCTTCAAGATCGGATTTTTGTAATCCCCGACCAGTTGGTCGTAGTTGCTGATACCAACTTTGCTCGCAGGCAATGCCGCCGAACCTGCCAAACCGGCGGGCCGCTGCTCCGGCCAGCGCGACAAGTTCGTTATCGGGCCAGGGCCCGAGGCCGGCGGTTCGAACCAAGGAAGGGCCGGATGAGCCCATACGCGCGAAAGGTCAGGAACAACTGTGCCACCGTCCGCGGTGCTCTCGGCCGGCTTTGCCGCCGAAGTCGTTTGCGCCGCGGCGGGCATTGCCGCCAGCGTCGCCGCTGCTAACAATACAAGGAATTCCCGCTGGATATGCATCGTCGACTCCCATTACTCGGTTTCGCTCACGCTGATCCGGTTGGGGCGCTTTTGATATGTTATTCGACAGGCGGGGCGCGCGCCAGTCGCTCGCTTTAGCCAATCTGAAGTGATCGGATCGTTACGAAAACGATAACAATGGACTCGTGCCGACGGAGGGATGATGTAGGGCGATCCTTGTGGTCGCCCGATTGCCGGACGCGACGAATGGGGCGACCACAAGGATCGCCCCGACAGGGGGCGGAGTGGGAGGACGCCGCTTGTGCGGCCCTCCAACGTTATGACTTGGTCGATGCTCCAATCGCTTCGGATTGGCTCAAGCGATCGACTACCGTAGTTTCGATGAAACCTTCCGCGCACCAGCGCGGCACCGGCTGATGGCCGCACACTGGTCCGTCTCTGGGGGCGAAGTCGGAGGATTGGAAGTGGCTGGACGCATATTGCTGACAATGGCTTGTGGTCCCTATGACCGGATGGAAGCTCTGGCACAGGGGTTTGTGCAGCCGGAGGGGATAGACCTTCGCTACCTCGCAATACAGTCGCCCCCGGAAATCTTCGCCCGCATGATCAAGACGCAGTCCTTCGATATCGCCGAGATGTCCCTGGCGCATTATTCGATCATGCGCACGCGCGGGACATTTCCCTTCGTCGCAATGCCGGTCTTCCCGTCGCGCCTGTTTCGGCACGGATACATTTTCGTCAACAGAAATTCGAGTATCGTCGAGCCGCGTGACCTGGAAGGAAAGCGCGTCGGGGTCCAGGAATACCGGCAGACCGCCGGCGTCTGGATTCGCGGCATTCTGCAACATGAGTACGGGGTCGATTTGCACCGCATCACCTGGGTGGAGGGGGGCGTCAACGAACCACGTCCGGCGGACCATGAAATGGATCTGCGCCCCGTTGGTGAGCTGAAGCTGGAAATGATTGGCCCGGGCCGGGTGCTGAGCGAAATGCTCGAATCCGGCGAGATCGGGGCCTATTTCGGCGCCCGGCGTCCGGCCGCGTTCGATACGGGCCGCAACGTTGCTCGCCTCTTTCCGGATTACCGCGCGAGAGAGAAGGATTTCTATCGCCGCACCGGCTTCCACCCGATCATGCATACGCTGGTCATTCGCGAGGACCTTTACGAAGAGCACCCCTGGGTTGCCGAGAGCCTTTACAAGGCGTGCCGGGAGTCGAAAGCTTGGGCCCTGAAACAAATGCGTTTCTCAGGCGCCCAGCGCAGCATGCTTCCCTGGCTGTTCGACGAGATTGCCGAAATGGATGAACTCATGGGGCGCGATCCCTGGCCGTACGGACTGGAAACCAATCGGAAGATGCTTGAGGCCTTCCAGGGCTATCTGGTGGAACAACGCTTCCTGGAAGCAGCAAAGCCGATCGATGAGCTCTTCACGCCCATTGTCGATTGGAGGGAATGAGCATGGCAATGGCTACAGCATCGACGAGGGCCGCCGGCTTCACATGGCCCAATAATGACCTTTCACGCGCGCCCTACCGCGTCTACACCGATCCGGACCTTTATGCGCTGGAGCGGGAGCGCATCTTCCAGGGGCCGACATGGAATTTCCTCGCACTGGAATGCGAGCTCCCCAATCCGGGTGACTACAAGGCGACCTATGTGGGTGATGCCCCTGTGATCGTGGCGCGGGCCCGGGACGGATCGATCAGCGCCATGGTGAACCGCTGTGCGCACAAGGGTGCGCTCGTCTGCTACAAACGGCGCGGCAATGTGCGCGAATTCATCTGCGTCTATCACAATTGGACGTATGACCTCGCTGGCAATCTCACCGGCGTCGCATTCAAAAGAGGGGTCGCAGGCAAGGGTGGGCTTGCGGCCGATTTCCAGCCGGAGCGGCACGGACTCGAAAAGCTGCGCGTCGAGACCTGTCGCGGGTTGATTTTTGGCACATTCTCAGACGATACCCCGCCGTTTGTGGCCTACATCGGCGCCGAACTCGCGGCAAATATCGACCGCGTATTTCCCAAGCCCCTCAAGGTTCTGGGCTACCACAGCCAGATCCTGCCTAACAACTGGAAGCTCTACGCGGAGAACAACAAGGATTCCTATCACGCGAGCCTATTGCACGTGTTCCACAACACGTTCGGCGTCGTGCGGCCCAACATGGGCGGCGGCGTGAAGATTTCCAACAGCGGCTGGCATCATCTCAGCTACACGCAGCGCGTATCGCTCGGCGATGATGAAGTCGCCCGCGAGAAGGTGCGCTCCCTGCAGGAGCAGTACCGGCTGAAGGACCCGCGCATGATGGAACACCGGCTCGAGCTGGGGGACAACATCACCAACGCCATCCAGACAGTGTTTCCGTCACTCGTCGTGCAGCAGATCCTCAATGCGCTCGCGGTCCGCCAGATCCAGCCCAAGGGCGTCGACCGGACCGAGCTTGTGTGGACCGTGCTCGGCTTCGAGGACGATGACGAAGCCATGAAAGAGCTGCGGCTGAAGGTCAACAATCTGGTCGGTCCCGCAGGCCTTATCTCGATGGAGGATGGCTGCGTCGGCGGCTGGGTGCAGCGCGCCGCGAAGGCCAATCCCGACGCCACGACGGTGATGCCAATGGGCGGACGCAATGTGGAAGCGAGCGAGGGATCGCGCATCACGGAGGCGGCCGTTCGCGGATTCTGGAAGGGCTGGCGCGAATGCATGGGATTCTGAACGGGAAAATGCAGACATGACGATCGACTCCGCAGCGCTCGACCATGACTTGGCGTTGCGCCTGCGCGTGGAGGATTTCTACGCCGAATACTCGCACACGATCGACGATGACCGGTTGGAAGATTGGCCCGGCCTGTTTACGGAAAATGGCACCTATCGCGTCACGACGCGCGAGAACTTCGATTCAGGGCTGCCGCTGGCCCTGATCTATTGCGACGGGCGCGGCATGATGGAGGATCGCATTTCGGCGCTGCGCACGGCCAATATCTACGAACCGCACGTTTATTGCCATCTTACCAGCGCCTTACGCGTGCTTGGCGCGTCGGGCGGCGAAATTCGCGCGCGCGCCAACTTCACCGTCCTGCGTACCATGCCGGAAGGCGACACGACGATCTTCGCCTGTGGGCGCTATTTTGATCGGCTGATCGAGGAAGATGGCCGACTGAAGCTCCGCGAGCGCCTCGCCGTATTGGATTCGCGGCAGGTGGACACGCTGTTGGTTGTTCCGATCTAGCTGTGAAGGGGGCTCGTTGTGGCAATCGACGGTGACGCCGCGGAACAGGTTCTGGCTCACATCGACCGCGATGAGCTGGCCCGGCTCGGCTGCGACCTGACGAGCATTCCGAGCCCGACCGGCCACGAGAAGGCGATCGCCGAATTCATCCTGGGATGGTTCGGGCGCAACGGGTTGAAGGCGGTTCGCCAGGACGTGGAGATCGATCGCCCGAACGCGGTCGGCATCCTCAAAGGCGATGGCACCGGGTACAGCCTTGCCTTCAACGGCCATACCGACACGAGCTTCACTGGGACGCGCGACGATCTCCGCATGGCGGCGAACCTTGAGCCTGACGACGAACTCCGCGGACGCATTGTCGGCGACAAGGTGCAGGGCCTTGGCATATCCAACATGAAAGGCGGCCTCGCGTCCTTCATGGTGGCCGGCAAGGCCCTGAAGCGCAGCGGCGTCAAGCTCAAGGGCGATGTGATCCTCGCGGCTGTGGTCGGTGAGATTTCCCGCACCCCGATCGGTCCGTGGCAAGGCCAGGAATATCGCGGCGAAGGCATCGGCACGCGCCATCTCCTGTCCCACGGGATGCACACCGATTACGCGGTCGTCGCAGACGGCTCGGACCTCAACATCATCTGGACTCAGGCCGGCGTCGTGCAGATCAAGGTCACCACGTTTGGCAAGGCAGAAGCCGCCTGGGGGACCAGTCGGACCGACTTTCCGATGGAGAAGGTCAACGCGATCGTGAAGATGACCAGGATCATCGATGCAGTGGAGCGGTGGGGCGCCGCGTTCGAGCGCAAATACGTCTATCAATCGCCCACCGGCCCGGTGCTTCCGAAGGTAAATATCGGCGCTATCGAGGGCGGCGCACCCTATCGGCCGAATTATTTCCCCGGCGTATGCGCAATCTATGTCGATGTGCGCATGCCCGCCGCAGGTGCGCCCCATCACGATCCAGCGCGAGCTGGAACAGGCACTCAAGGCGACGGGGCTCGACTTCGAGATGGACGTCTACAAATCGCTGCTCGGGCATGAGGGCAAGAACGTCGAGCCGCTGGTCAGGTGTGCCCAAGAGGTCCATCGCTACCTGTTCGGCGTGGACATCAAACCGGAATCGCCGGACCGCGCCAGCATATGGACCGACACCAACATCTACAACGAGTTGGGTATCCCGGCGATCAAGATAGGACCGCGCGGGCGGCGCATCAGTGCGCGCAACGAGGAGATCGACATCGACGTCATGGTCAAGGCGGCACAAATCTACGCACTGATGGCGCTCGATATCTGCACCCGTACCAGGGCGCCCGACTGAGCGGCGTCGCGGCGTGGTTGGTGGTTGGATGCCGACCGGCATGCATTGCCAGAGGTCGGCACCTTCAGGCGCGGCAGGACAATGCGGCGCGGCTTGCGTGTCGACGCAAAGCGCGTAAATTAAATCCCTGCTGCAGCCTGCTCCATTTTTCTTCCGGGAATAACGCGCTTGTCCAAGCTTTCACTGACCCTCGCTTGCGGCGACTACGAGATCGTGCGTGCACTCAGGGACCGCAAGGTTACGCCGGACGGCATCGACCTGAACGTGCTGACGGAGATGGATTCAACAACGCGACATTGGCGCTTCTTGCGAAACCACGAGTTTGATGCTGCGGAAATCTCGTGTTCGTCCTATCTGGTTGCCCGCGACCATGAATTGCCGGTTGATGCCATTCCGGTCTTTCCTCATCGCAGATTTCGCCACGGATTCATTTTCATCAACACCACCAAGGGCATCCGCGTTCCGGGCGATCTCGCTGGCCGGAGAATCGGGGTCAAACAGTTTCAGGCCACCGCCATCGTCTGGATGCGCGGCACCCTGCAACATGAATACGGGGTACCGCTGAACTCGATTGAGTGGCTTTGCGATCTCGATGAAACGATAGAATTTGTGCCGCGCGCTGATTTCAAGATCGAGCGCGTACCGGCCGATGCGTCGATCGAGCAGATGTTGGCCGACGGAGAGATCGATGCGCTGTTGCATCCTGATTTGATCCGCCCATTGATCGACAAGGATCCGCGCGTGGGCCGCCTGTTCCCCGACTATCGCCGCGAAGAACTGGCCTTCTACCAAAGGACCGGCATTTTTCCGATCATGCATGTTCTCGGCATCAAACGGCATGTCGTCGAAAAGCACCCATGGGTCGCCATCAATCTGTTCCATGCCTTCGACAAGTCCAAGGACCTCGCCATGAAGCGACTGGCAAACCCGCGGATTGTTCCGCTCGCCTTTTATCGCGAGGCCTGGGAAGAGCAGGAAAAATTCATGGGCCCTGACCCATGGGAGTACGGTCTAACCGACAAGAACCGTCATACCCTTCAGACGCTTGTGGCCTACGCTTACGAGCAAGGCCTGATCCGGCGCAAGCTCACGCTCGATGAACTGTTCCTCGACATGTTTGAGGGGCGCAAGCGGGGCGTCGAGTTCAGGATATGATTGGCAAGATCGAGAATGCAAAATTGAGATCGGTCATCAGGGCCGGCGCGCTCGAAGTTGTCCGGCGACTCGGTCCGACAGACCCGACTTGCCTCAGGATCGGGAGGAAATTCACATGGCATCTTTGCGCCCGAACACATTTCGCCACATGCCGATCAACGCACCGGCAGTCGTCATGACGTCCATCGTTTTGGCACTCCTGCTGCTTGCCGGCGCCTTTTGTTCGGGACCGCCTGCCGCCGCGCAAGCGAGCCCGCCGCGCGATGCGACCGTCACACAGGTGGCAAACGACCTCTATTTCTTTTTCGACTTCAGCGGGTCGAATTCGGTGTTCCTCGTCACCGAAGAGGGTGTCCTCGTGATCGACACGCGCACGCATCCACGCGACGGGCGCGATCTTCTCGATCGCATTCGCAAGGTGACCGACAAACCGATCAAATGGGTGATCAACAGTCATTTCCACGGCGATCATCACATGGGGAATTCCGTATTCAAGGCACTCAATGCCACCTTCGTTGCCCATGAGGAGACCGCGCGCCTCATGCAGCAGGTTCACTCGAAGGAAATGGCGCGGCGGGTCGACGGATTCAAAAGCCGAGGCTACGACCCGGACGAAGTAAAGCTCGTAGCGCCCGATGTGACCTTTGACAGCAAGATGACCATCCGTCTCGGTGGACGCGAAATTCGCTTGTTCTATCTCGGGCCTGGCCAGCAGGCGGGAGATACCTTCGTCCACTTGCCGCACGTGCGCGTGCTTTTCACGCCCGGCGCGTTCGCCAAGCACAGCATGCCGAACATGGCGTTCACGCCATCGGTAGACAACTGGATTGCGCTCCTTGATCGCATTGCTGTCATGGATGTTGATACCATCCTGCCGGCACATGGTGACCTCGCGAGGCGTGAAGATGTCAGGGAGTTGGCCGCGATGCTGGCTGACGAATACGCGACCGTGAAGGATGCCGCGAGTCGCGGCGTCGACCTCGATCAAGCAATCAAGACACTGACCTTCCCGCAGTACAAGGACTGGCGGAACTATGGTCGGCTGCATGGCGAGATCAAAGCGCTCTACGAGCTCATTCAAACCGGGAAGCGGAGCTATTTCGATTAGGTGCCCCACTCCTCAAGTGCGAGAACATAACTCTGACCTCATACGGCAGTAGCTGGCTGCAAAGACTTGTTCGGAAATGATCGACGTTTCATAAAGCGCTGGCGCGCCGTGGCGGCGGGAGGAGTGGATTTCTCGCATGCGATCGGGGCAGCCAAGCTTCGTCGAGAGAACAGGATATGACGATCATCATCACCGACGAGGATGTGAGAGGGTTGCTGCCGATGCGGGAGTGCATTGAGGCGATGCGCGTTGCCTTCGCGGATCTCGCCCGTGGCGCAGCCGTTAACCGCCCGCGCGTACGCTACCTTGCGGAACATCCCGACCCGCAACGCAAATATCTCGCCAATGTGCATGTCGGCGCCGTACCGTCCTGCGGCATAGCCTGCGTGCGGGCGGGCTCGCAGGTCATCAGGCCGCCGAGCGCTGCCAATGATCGGCGGCTCTATGAGAATCCCCGGCCATTCAATTGGGGCATCGTCATTCTCTACAACATCGAGACGGCCGAGCCGCTGGCACTCATGCACGAATTCCTCCTCTCGGGCCTGCGGGTCGGCGCCACGACGGCCATGGCGATCGATCAGATCGCGCGCGCGGACACAGCGATGCTCGGCTTGTTTGGGACCGGTAAGCAGGCGCGCTGTGCGCTGGAAGCCATCCAGCTTGTACGCCCGATCAGGCGCGTCAACGTCTACAGCCCGACCGCCGCGCATCGCGCTGCGTTCGCCCGTGACATGAGTCGCGACGGCATTGAGGTGGTCGCCGTCGAGGACCCGCGCAATGTCGTCGCCGGTGCCGATATCGTGTGCTGCGCCACGACCGCGATGCGGCCGGTGTTCGACGGCAACTCACTGGAGGAGGGGCAGGTCGTCGTGTCGATCGCCAACTCGGACGTCACCAACAAGCGCTCCGAGGTCGACCAGCAGACTTATAGGCGCGCAACCACCGTCATCATCAATGACTGGGAAAGCGTGATCGAAAACGATCAGACCGAATTACTCGACCCGATCAAGGGTGGCGTCATCAGCAGGGACCAGGTCCATGAGCTCGGCGACCTCATCCTCGGCAAGGTCCGGGTCAGCCAGCCGCCTCGTCAGGAACCAGGCCAAGGGATCATCTATTACAAGAACAATTCCGGACTCGCGATCCAGTTTGCCGCGGCGGGAAGCATCATATATCGCAAGGCTCTGGCTGAAGGCGCGAACAAGACCATTCCGACCGAATGGCTGGGCAGCGATTTGTCCGCCTACTATCAGGCCGGGTTCAGGCCGTCGCCGTGACGGAGAGTTGTTCATGAAACGTCGTCCGCTCCTGACAATGCTTGTTGCCGCAACGCTGCTTGGCGCCGCCGGGTGGCCAGCCGCCGCCGACGTAGCAGACTTCTACCGCGGCAAGCGGATCAACTTCGTCATCGGCTACGGCACCGGCGGAGGCTATGACATCTATGCGCGTCTGTTCGCGCGATTTGTCGGCGAGCACATCCCTGGCAATCCCACGGTCGTGCCGCAGAACATGCCCGGCGCCGGCAGCCGGCGCGCGGCGAACTGGCTCTACGCGGTCGCCCCAAAGGACGGCACCGCAATCGCATGTCTTGGCCAGGCGACGCCAACCGACCAGGCGCTCGGCCAGCCCGGCATTCAGTTCGATGCCCGCAAGTTCAACTGGATCGGCAATCTGGTGGTGGTCAACAACATCATGTTCGTATCGGCCGCATCCGGCGTCGCGACCATCGATGACGCCAGGAAGAAAATGCTGGCCATCGGCGCTAGCGGGGCGAGTTCCCCGTCGGTGCTCTATCCACTGGTGTCGAATAACCTGCTCGGCACCAAGTTCAAGGTTGTGCCGGGCTATTCCAGCGGCAGCGACATCAACCTGGCGGTGGAGCGGCGCGAGCTGGATGGCCGTGGCAGCGATTCCTGGGCGTCAATGAAATCCACGCATGCCGATTGGCTACGCAACCACAAGGTCAACATCCTGTTCCAGGTCGGTCCGCGGCGCGAGCCGGACTTGCCCGACGTCCCGCTGTGGAGCGAACTCGCCGGAAACGAAAGCGAGCGCCAGGTCCTGGAAATCCTCTCCGGCGATGTGGCGGTTGGGCGACCGATTCTCACCGCTCCGGATGTTCCATCCGATCGCGTGAGCGCGTTGCGCAAGGCCTTCGAAG
>Ga0126369_10001184_pt1 | contig 17918 bp, 15 predicted proteins | sample PanSoiMetaPlot_1_FD_109646 | JGI IMG/M metagenome (GOLD analysis project Ga0126369, IMG submission 109646) | Tropical forest soil microbial communities from Panama - MetaG Plot_1 | ecosystem: Environmental > Terrestrial > Soil > Tropical forest > Bulk soil | place: Panama | collected 2016-02-17 | reverse complement strand
GGCGCAGCTCGCATGGCTGAAAGCCGCCCTCGACAAGCAGCCTAAGGACGCGCGGATTCTGGTGTTCACGCACCGCCCGCTCTTCGACCTCTATCCGCAGTGGTACTGGGCGACCACCGACGGCGCGAAGGCCATCGAGATCCTGCAGACGCACGATAACGTGACCGTGTTCTACGGTCACATCCACCAGGAGCATCACTTCAAGACGGGCGCGATCGAGCATCACGCCGCGAAGGGGCTGATGTTCGCGCTGCCGGCCCCCGGCTCCCAGCCAAAGCGCACGCCGGTCGCGTGGGACCCGCAGGTGCCGTACAAGGGCCTGGGTTTCCGCGAGATCGACGCGGAAGCGAAGCCGGTGAAGTATGAGATTACCGAGCTGCCGGTCGTAAAAGCATGAACAGCGTGCCTTCGCTCAAGCGCAGAGCGCTTTTCGGCGCGATCGCTGCCAGCGCGGTCGCGGGCCTCTGCGGGACCATCGCGGTTCGCGCGTTCGCCGACGAGCGCGTGATCCCCATCCGGGCGCACAAATTCACCTACGAGCCCGACGAGATCGTGCTCAAGCTCAACGAGCCGGCGATCCTCGAATTCACGAGCGCGGACGTCGTCATGGGCTTCAACGCGCCCGACTTCAAGGTGCGCGCGACGATCATTCCGGGGCAAACTTCGCGCGTGCGCATTGTGCCCGACAAGACCGGCACGTTCGTGTTCCACTGCGACATCTTCTGCGGTGACGGCCACGAAGACATGGACGGCACGATTCGCGTCGAAGCGTAAGGCGACGTTCAACCCGACCCAGTTCCCCACACTTCCCGCGCCACCTCGACGATGAGGCGCAGTTTTTGCGCCTGCGATTCGCGGGCGATCTCGTTGCCGTGGACCGTGCTCGAGAATCCGCATTGCGGAGAGAGGCAGAGCTGCTCGAGCGGTACGATCTTCGCCGCCTCGTCGATCCTGCGCTTCAAATCGGCCTTCGACTCCAGCTCGCCGAGTTTCGTCGTGACCAGTCCGAGAACGACCGTCTTGCCCTTCGGCACGAAGCGCAGCGGCGAGAAGCCTCCCGAGCGCGCGTCGTCGTATTCGAGAAAGTAGCCGTCGACCTTGAGCTCGTTGAAAAGCACCTCGGCGACCGGCTCGTAGCCACCCTCCGCGACCCAGGCGCTCTTGAAGTTGCCGCGACAGAGGTGGGTGCAGATGGTCATACCTGCCGGCCGATCGGCGATTGCCGCATTGATAAGGCTCGCGTAGCGCCGCGGCAGCTCGTCCGGATCGTCGCCGCGCTGCCGCGCGCCTTCGCGCATCTTCGGGTCGCACAGGTAGGCGAGATTCGTGTCGTCGAGCTGCACATACGTGCATCCCGCACGCGAAAGCGCGTGTAGTTCCTCGGCGTAGGCCTTGGCGACATCGGCGAAGAACGGCTCGAGATCGGGATAGACATCGCGGCTGATCGCGCCCCGTCCGCCCCGGAAATGCAGCATCGTCGGCGAAGGGATCGTGACTTTCGGCGTGCGCTTGCTGGCCGACTTGAGGAATTCGAAGTCGGCGACCTGGATCGGATGCGAGTGACGAATCTTGCCGGTCACGTGGAGAACCGGAGGCGCGAAGTCGATCTCGCCCTTGGCGCTGTGGAAATGCGCGGTCAAGCCGCCGCGCGTCTCCACGCCGTCCAGTTGCTCCAGAAAGTCGATGTGGAAATACGTGCGTCGGAACTCGCCGTCGGTGATGCCCTCGAGCCCGATGTCCTCCTGCATGCGCACGACATCGCGGATCGCGCGGTCTTCGACTTCGCGCAAGGCGGCCTTGTCGATGGCGCCGCTCTTGTGTCGCTCGCGGGCATCGAGAAGCTCCTTGGGGCGGAGGAAGCTGCCGACATGGTCGGCTCGGAAAGGGGGGCGGTTTCGTCGAGTCATGAGTTCATTATCGGGCCGGGCGCGCGCTGTGAAAACCCTGGCCGGCTTGAGCCAGCCGCTGCAGCAGAGGCGCGGGCGTCCAGTATTCGGCGCCGAGCCGCTCCGCGAGAGACTCGATCCGCGCCAGCACCTGGGGCAGGCCGAGCTGATCCGCATAGTAGAGGGGCCCGCCGCGGAACCGCGGGAAGCCATATCCTGTCAGCCAGACGACATCGACATCGGAAGCGCGGCTGACGACGCCCTCGTCGAGGATGCGCGCAGCCTCGTTGATCATCGCGAGCAACGCGCGCTCGACGATCTCCGTAGGGGCGACCGTGCGACGCTCGATCCCGGCCTTGCGCGAGTGGTCGATCAACAGCGCTTCGACCGCGGGATCGGGTCTTGCCTTGCGACTCCCTGCTTCGTAGCGAAACCAGCCGGCGCCGGTCTTTTGTCCCAGGCGCTTCGCGGCGACCATTTGGTCGAGGAGATCGCAATGCCGTCGGCCGACCTCGATCAACTGCCGGCGCAGAATCGCGTTGCGCCAGCCGATGTCGATCCCCGCGAGGTCTGAGACCGCGAACGGTCCAAGCGCGAAGCCGAAGCTCTCGAGCGCGGCGTCGATCTCCTGCGGCAGCGCGCCCTCCTCGAGCATGAACAGGCATTCGCGGGTGCGCTGCGCGAGCATGCGGTTGCCGACGAAGCCGTCTTTCCCCTTGCAGACGACGCCAAGCTTTCTCATGCACTTGACCAGCGCCAGCGCGCTCGCGAGCGTGTCGGACGACGAAGCGTCAGTGCGGATGACTTCCACCAAGCGCATCACGTTCGCCGGGCTGAAAAAATGCAGGCCCACGACATCCTTTCGGCGTTTGGTGAAAGCCGCGATCTCCGCCACGTCGAGGTATGAGGTGTTGGTCGCGAGCAAGGCGCTGCGCTTCGCGATGCGATCGACCTCCTCGAAGACCTTACGCTTGACCGCGATGTCCTCGAACACGGCCTCGATGACGCAACCCGCGTCGGCAATGGCATCGAGGGCTGTGGAACCCGAGAGTCGTGCCAGCACTGCGTCCCGCTGGTCGCCATCGATGCGTTTTTTCTCGACGGCAGCGTCGTAGTGCGCCGCGATGCGTTCTTTCGCCCGCGCGAGCGCGGGCTCTGCCGCTTCCACCAACGTCACCGCGAGGCCCGCGTCGAGCAGGGCGATGGCAATGCCCTGCCCCATCGTCCCGGCACCGATGACTGCGACGCGCTCGATGCTACGCGCCGTCCCTGGGGTCAGACCGGTAGGCCAACGAGTGGCATCGCGCTCCGCGAAGAAGACGTGGCGCAGCGCCCGCGATTCAGGCGAGTCGCGCAGCGCCAGAAAGTCCGCTCGTGCACGCGCGACAGCTTCACCGAAGTTCATCTCGGTTGCGCGCTTCACCGCCGCGACGATCCGCGTCGGCGCCGGCTCTCCGCGGCGTTTGGCCACTGCCTCCGCATGCCGTGCGAATACCTCGGGATTCGCCGCGAGCAGCGGCAAGGAACGCGTGCGCCGTGGCGTCGCATCGGCAGCGAGAATATTCCGCGCGAACGCGAGGGTGCTCGCCCTGAGATCGCCTCCTGCGATCTCGTCGACGAACCCTGTCAACTCCGCCGCCGCGACCGGCCGCGGCCTGCCGTCGAGCATCATCTCCAACGCGGTCTCGAAACCCACGAGCCGCGGCATGCGCTGGGTGCCGCCCGAGCCCGGGAGCAGGCCAAGGCTGACTTCCGGCAGACCGGCTTGCGTGCCCGGCGCCGCAACGCGGTAGTGGCAGCCGAGCGCAAGCTCGCAGCCTCCGCCCAGGACATCCCCGTGTAGCGCCGCGATGACGGGCTTCGGTGCATCCTCGATGCGCTGGACAATGTCGACGAGATGCGGCGGCTGCGGCGCGAGGTCGAATTCGCGGATGTCCGCGCCCGCGGAGAACGCGCGTCCGGAGCCCATGAGAACGATCGCGCGGACCTCGTCGTCGGCAACCGCCTCCTCGATCGCCGCGACGAGCGCAGCACGAACGGCCTGCGACAGCGCATTGACCGGAGGATGATCGATCGTGACGATCGCGATGTCGCTATCGCGCGCGAGCGTCACCAGATCCGCAGGGACCTCGGGACCGGACGAACCCGGCGCAGCAGGGACACGCCCGGTTTTCAATCGACACTCAACCGAAGCGTACGTACTCGAACTCGATCGGCTGCTTGTTGATGCCGATCGCCGGCGGCGCGATCCAGTTTGCAAATTTCCCAGGCTCGACCACGCGGCCCATCAGCGAGGCGACGTAGGCGCGGTCCTCGGCGGTGGGGAGCCATTCGGCCTCGTGCGCGCGCCATTCATCCTCGCCGATGATGCGGCCGTCGAGCGCGACTCGCGCGCCGGCCGAGAAGCCGATGGCGCGGTTAAACGCCTTGTGCGGGAGGCTGATCCGCGCCTCGATCCCGTGCTTCTCCAATACCCGATTCCACCGTCCCACACCCCCGATCGTATCCTTGATGTAGCGATCGCGCAGCCGCTCGTTCAGCGCGTTGAGCGCGGGCGCCTCGCGTTCGACGAAGCGCCCGTCGGCAAGCTCGAGCACCGGATAAGTGGCGCCTTCCAGGACATGGTCGTCGTCGATCTTCGCTTCGTCGAAGCGTCCCTTGAGCCCCGTGCTGTGAAAGATCGCGGCATTCGACGAAAGCTCCGAGCCGAAGAGATCGAGGGTCACGCTGTAGTGGAAGTTGAGATAGCGCTGTAGGGTCGGCAAGTCGATGACGCCGTATTTTCTCGCGTCGGCAGGGTCCGTGACGCCGCGCTCGGCCATGACCTGAGCGGTTCGCTGCAGTATGCGCGAGATCCCGGATTCGCCGACGAACATGTGGTGCGCTTCCTCGGTCAGCATGAAGCGCGTCGTGCGGGCCAGCGGATCGAAGCCGCTTTCGGCCAGCGCGCAGAGCTGGAACTTGCCGTCGCGGTCAGTGAAGAACGTGAACATGAAGAAGGACAGCCAGTCGGACGTCCTCTCGTTGAACGCCCCGAGGATCCGCGGGTTGTCGCGGTCCCCCGAGCGCCGCTGGAGCAGAGCCTCGGCCTCCTCGCGGCCGTCGCGCCCGAAGTACCGGTGCAGCAGGTACACCATGGCCCACAGGTGCCTGCCCTCCTCCACGTTGATCTGGAACAAGTTGCGCAGGTCGTAGAGCGATGGCGCCGTCAGGCCAAGGTGCCGCTGCTGCTCGACCGAGGCGGGCTCCGTATCGCCCTGAGTGACGATGATCCGCCGCAAGTTGGCGCGATATTCGCCGGGAACTTCCTGCCATGCATCCTCGCCTTTGTGGGCGCCGAAGCTTATCTTCCGCCCTGGCAGCGCGGGTTCGAGAAAGATGCCCCAGCGGTAGTCCGGCATCTTGACGTAGTCGAAGTGCGCCCAGCCATCCTGCTCGACGCTGATCGCGGTGCGCAGATAGACGTCGAATTCGGACGTACCCTCGGGGCCCATCTCGCCCCACCAGTCGCGGAAGCGCGGTTGCCAATGCTCGAGCGCGCGCTGCAGCGCCCGGTCGTCGGCGAGCCCGACGTTGTTGGGGATGCGCTCGCTGTAGTCGACGGTGCTCATACGCGGGTCCAATTGAACTTCGGCTTGCTGCCGGTTCCGAATTCCTTCAGCGCCCCGTGCTCACCGACGGCATTCGGGCGGACGAAGATCCAGTTCTGCCACGCCGAGAGGCGTCCGAAGATGCGGGTGAGCATGCTCTCGCCGCCGCCGAAGCGCAGGTTCTGCTCGAGTCCCGTCAGCGCGTCAGGCGAGAACGATGCGCGCTCCTCGATTGCGATGCGCACCTCGTCGTCCCAGTCGATTTCGTCGGGTGTGCTCGTGACGAGACCCAACTCGAGCGCGCGGGCCGCTGCAATCGGCGTGCCGCACAGAGGGTGCAACGCCTCCACGGCGGGCGGATTCCCGGCGAATCGCTCGCTGAGACGCGAGCCGCCGCGCAGCGTTCGGTACAGACCGAAGTTCGCCTCGGAGAGCGTGATCGCCGGCCCGCCGTCGGCATCGAGCATGTAGATGCGGTCCGCCGCGAGCGCGAGCTCGAACAGCGTCCCGGCGAAGCAGGATCGGGGATCGACGAGCGCGAACAGCCCCCGCGAGGAGACCTCGAGGCGATTGAAGGCGCGCCGCAGCCAGCCAATCGTGCGCCGCACGAGCCAATGGTCGCGCTCGCGAACGAGAAGAGCGTCGTGCGCCAGCATCCGCGCGGTCTCGCCGCGCGTGCGCATGACCCAGGTTCCGATTTCGAGCTCGTTCGCGCGAAGCATGAGGATTGCATCGTCGATCTCGCGCGCGAGCTTCAGCGGATACCACTCGGTCCCGAGCTGCAATGCGGCTGCGACATCCAGAGGCGCCTCGGCGTGGGGTCCGCGGACCGTCAGGTTCGCCACGCGTGCTTCGCGGTCGATGTCGACCTGGAGAGTATCGTAGCGATAGGCGTCCGGTTCGAGCACACGCGCGAGAGGCTTGAGCAAGATACCTTCGGCCCCTGCGAGAATTCCGAGCGCGGGCGCGCTTGCCGCCAGCGCTTCCGCTCGAGCGCGGATCTTGCTCTCGAACTCCGCCGGCTTGGCGAGCCCGTCGATGAGGCCCCACTCGAGGGCACGCTGCCCGCGCACGCCCTCGGTCGTAGTGCAAAACACGTCCGCCCGATCGCGCCGAACTTTCCGCTTGTCGGTCAGGCGCGTGAGGCCCCCGGTACCCGGCAGAACGCCGAGTAGTGGAACCTCGGGCAGGCTGACTGCGGATGAGCGATCGTCGACGAGGAGGATCTCATCGCAGGCAAGCGCGAGCTCGTAACCGCCTCCGGCGCAGGCTCCGTTGACAGCGGCCAGAAAACGCAGGCCGTCATACGCGCTCGAATCCTCCATCCCGTTACGTGTCTCGTTGGTGAACTTGCAGAAGTTGACCTTCCACGCATGCGAGGACAAACCCAACATGTAGATGTTCGCCCCGGAGCAAAACAAGCGCTCTCTGCCGCCGGTCAGCACGACGCAGCGCACTTCGGGATGCTCGAAGCGGATACGGTCGAGGGCGTCGGCGAGCTCGATGTCGACCCCGAGATCGTACGAGTTGAGCTTGAGCTTGTAGCCCGGTCTTAAGCCCCCATCTTCGGCGACCGCGAGCGCAATCGTTGCGATGGCACCGTCGATCGACAGACGCCAGTGCCGGTACCGAGCGGGATCCGCTTCGAAAACGACCCGCGAGGCGTTTTCGTCGCGCTCGATAGCTTCAGGATCGGCGGACACTTGAGTTAGCCTTTAGCGGTGAGTCAATCTCTTGACTTGTCGATGTACTATAATAGATAATGTGATAAATATAATATTATAAGATCAATTACGATCTCGTTTCGAAGGCCGTACGAAGGCCTTGAGGCGGCCGAGACTCTCTTCGACGCTCAGCCCGGAGGTATCGAGAATCGCGTCGGCGCGCCGGTACTGTGGATCGCGCTCTGCGAGAACGCGCCGGATGTTCTCCATCGCTTCGTCATACAGGTAGTTGGCGGTGATCCGATAGTCGCGCTGTTCCAGCACGCGGTTCATGTGATCGTCCGGCGTGGCCTGCAGCCATACCGTGAAGCAGGTCCCGAGCAGCAGCTCATAGCTCGCTGCCTCCGATACGATGCCCCCGCCGGCCGCAATCACCGCCTCGGGCTCGCTGCCGACGACCCGCTCGAGTGTGGCGCGCTCGAGCTGCCGGAACCGTGCCGGCCCGTACAACATGAAGATCTCGCTGACCGCCAAGCCGGTATCCTTCTCGATCTCGCGGTCGAGCTCGATGAAGGGCCGTTCGAGCTCGCGGGCGAGCAGCGCACCAAGGGTCGACTTGCCCGCTCCGCGCAGGCCGATCAGCGCCACCCTCCGCGTCCGATCGCTCCCGGCATCGGCGTAGGTTGTCGCGAGATGTGCACGTACCGCCGGCAGCAAGCTCGGCGGCAAGCGGCGCAGCATCTGCCCGATCAGCGCAAGGTCGACGTTTTCGGTGCCGTTGTCGCGCACCAGATCGACGAATGGCACCGCCAATGCGTCAGCGACCTGCTGCAGCAGCTGCAGCGATATGTTGCAGTCACCGTCCTCGAGGCGGGCGAGATAGCTCGCTGACACTTGGGAGTCGCGTGCCAGGCTCTTGCGGGTCATCCCGCGCCGCGCGCGTGCCGCACGCACCCGTTCGCCGACTCGGCGGAGCAGGACCTGGCTGCGGCCCGCGCCGAGTGAGCGGTCACCGGCAGGACGCGGATGGACAACCGGCTTAATGCTCATATTATTTGCGTAACCAAGCCATATTATCCATTATAGTATACATATAACTAATATCAACCCGCCACGGGGATATCCTGCCGCATGGCAGCAGTGCAGAATGGACCTCGACCACGCGCAAAACTCAGGGCGTTGATAGAGGACGCTGTCGGAGGAGGAAACTGCATGGAGTTGAGCAGAGCCGATCACGGCCACGTGCCGCCTCGGATCGAGATCCCGCGCCGTTACAACGCCGCGCACGACCTGCTCGAGCGCAACCTGCAGGCCGGCCGCAGCGAAAAGATCGCCTATATCGACGACCGGGGGCGGTACACCTTCTCCGAGTTGATGGCGCGCGCCAATCGCGCGGCGAATGCTCTGCTCGGGATCGGAATCGTTCCGGAGCAGCGGGTGCTGCTGGCCCTGCACGACACGATCGATTTCCCGACAGTGTTCCTCGGCGCGATCAAGGCGGGCGTCGTTCCGATCGCCGCCAACACCCTGCTCACGGCCAACGACTATCGATACATCCTCGACGACAGCCGTGCGGTTGCGCTGATTGTCTCTCCCCCTCTGCTCCCGGCATTCGAGCAGGCATTCCGCGATGGTGGCCGTCCGCATCTGCGCGAGGTCATCGTCGCCGGGGAGGCAATGCCACCGTATCGGAGCCTGGCCGATCTCCTTGCGTCCGCCGGATCATCCTTCGAGACTGCATCCACGACTTCCGATGATCCGTGCTTCTGGCTCTATTCCTCCGGCTCGACCGGCGCGCCGAAGGGGACCGTGCATGCACATGCGAGCATGATCCAGACAGCTGAGCTCTACGCACGCCCGGTGCTCGGCATTCGCGAGGACGACGTCGTGTTTTCCGCCGCGAAGCTCTTCTTCGCCTATGGGCTCGGCAACGCTCTTTCGTTCCCGTTTTCCGTCGGAGCGACCACGGTCCTGATGGCGGAGCGGCCCACTCCCGCCGCCGTGTTCAAGCGCCTTCTCGAGCACCGGCCGACAATCTTCTGCGGCGTGCCGACGCTCTACGCAGCGATGCTCGCCGCCGGCGAGTTCCCGTCCCGCGAAGCGCTCAATCTTCGACGCTGCGTTTCAGCCGGCGAGCCGCTGCCCGCGGAGATCGGGCGCCGCTTCCGCGAACGAACCGGCGTCGACATCCTCGACGGGATCGGCTCGACGGAAATGCTGCACATCTTCCTCTCCAATCGCCCCGACGACGTACGTTATGGAACGACTGGCCTGCCCGTCCCCGGCTACGAGCTGAGGATCGTCGATGAGCATGGACGTGACGTTCCCGATGGCGAACCCGGTGAGCTGCTGATCCGCGGCCCGACCGCGGCGATGGCGTACTGGAACAACCGTTTCCGCTCGCGCACGACCTTTCTTGGCGAATGGACGCGCAGCGGAGACAAGTACCAGCGCGACGCCGGCGGCTATTACGTCTACTGCGGGCGCAACGACGACATGCTCAAGGTCGGTGGGATCTGGGTTTCTCCCGCCGAGGTCGAGGCGGCGATCATCACCCATCCGGCGGTGCTTGAGGCCGCCGTGGTTGCGTGGGAGGACGAGGACCGGCTCGTGAAGCCGAAGGCTTTCGTGGTGCTGCGTCCGACGCACGAGGCCCGCCCAGGTCTCGCGAGCGAGATCCAGGAACACGTGAAACAGCGGCTCGCGCACTACAAGTATCCGCGTCAGGTGGAGTTCATCGGCGAGCTGCCGAAGACAGCCACCGGCAAGATCCAGCGCTACAAGCTGCGTGTCGCACGGTAAGATGTCGCCTCGCCAGAGGCAAGCAAATACACATCAACACTGCGGGAGGAAAACCACGATGGCAGGCATCGATCACGGACAACAACGTCGGCGCATCGTCCAGGCGCTCGGCGCTGCCAGCGCACTCGGCGCACTCGGCGCGGCTGCGCCAGCGTTTGCTCAGTCGACGAAGCTCAAGGTCGGCTTCATGCTGCCTTATACGGGCACGTACGCCGCGCTGGGCCGGGCGATCGAGAACGGCTTCAAGCTCTACGTAAACGAACAAGGTGGCAAGCTCGGCGGACGCGAGATCGAATACTTCACGGTGGACGACGAATCGGAGCCCGCCAAGGCGGCCGACAATGTCAACAAGCTCATCAAGCGCGACAACGTCGACGTCATCGTCGGTACCGTCCACTCCGGCGTGCAGATGGCGATCGTCAAGGCGGCACGCGACAACAACACGCTGCTGATCATTCCCAACGCGGGAGTCGACGAAGCCACCGGCCCGCTGTGCGCGCCGAACATCTTCCGCGTCTCCTTCTCCAACTCGCAGCCGGGGCTCGCGATGGGCATCGTCGCGGCGTTGCGGGGGTACAAAACCGCGGTGACGATCACGTGGAAATACGCGGCGGGAGAGCAATCGATCGGCGGCTTCAAGGAGACATTTGAGAAGGGCGGCGGCAAGGTCCTCAAGGAGCTTTACGTCCCGTTCCCCAACGTGGAATTTCAAGCGCTGCTTACCGAGATCGCGTCGATCAAGCCGACATGCACCTATGCCTTCTTCGCTGGCGGCGGAGCGGTGAAGTTCGTTAAGGACTACGCTGCTGCCGGCCTCAAGGACAAGGTGCCGTTGCTCGGCGCGGGCTTCCTCACCGACGGCACGCTCGACGCGCAAGGTGGCGCGGCCGATGGCCTGCTCACCACGCTGCACTACGCCGACAATCTGACGACGCCGCGCAATACCGCTTTCCGGCTCGCCTACGCCAAGGCGTACAGCAGCAAGGCGGATGTCTATGCGGTGCAGGGCTACGATTCGGCGCAGCTTCTTGGCATCGGCCTGCGTGCGGTCGGCGGCGACATCGGTCAGCGTCCGCTACTGATCCGGGCCATGGCAGCGGCCGAGATCGATAGTCCGCGCGGCAAGATCACGCTGTCGCCATCGCACAACGTGGTCCAGGACTTCTACCTGCGCAAGGTCGAAAACGGCGAGAACAAGTCCATCGGGCTGGCGGCCAAGTCGCTCGCTGATCCGGGACGCGGCTGCACGATGGGCTAGCTCGCGGACATTGGTGACGCGTCAAGCTGCCGCGTTCGACGGGCGCAAGTGCGCCCGTCGACGCGGCGTTTTGTTGCACGGAGCCCTGTGATGGATTTGCCGATCTTCCTCATTCAAGTGCTCAACAGCGTGCAGTACGGGCTGCTGCTGTTCCTGGTGGCCAGCGGCCTCACGCTGATCTTCGGGATCATGGGCGTCGTCAACCTGGCGCACGGGAGCTTCTACATGCTCGGCGCGTACACAGCCTTCACGCTGTCGTCTCTCACCGGCAACCTGTTCACGGCGATCGCGCTGGGCGTCGTTCTCGCCGTCGCCTTCGGCTACGTGCTGGAATGGGTCTTCTTCAGCTTCCTCTATCGCCGCGATCACCTGCAGCAGGTGCTCCTGACCTACGGTCTCATCCTCGTATTCGAAGAGATACGGAGCCTGACCGTGGGCGACGATGTGCATGGGGTCTCCGTGCCCGCCTCGCTGTCGGCTTCGCTCCCGCTCGGTTCGACAATGAGCTATCCGATCTACAACCTCTTCATCTCGGTCGCCTGTCTCGTGGTCGCCACATTGTTGTTCTTGCTGCTCAGGAAAACCCGTCTCGGCATGATGATTCGCGCCGGCGCGTCGAACCGCGAAATGGTCCGCTCGCTCGGTATCGACATCGACTTTCTGTTCCGCGTCGTTTTCGCGCTCGGTGTCGCATTGGCGGCCTTCGCGGGAATGATCGCGGCTCCCGCTTCATCGGTCTATCCCGGGATGGGCAATCAGGTGTTGATCATCTGCTTCGTGGTGGTCGTCATCGGAGGCATCGGCTCGGTGACCGGCGCGCTCGTCGCCGCGCTCCTGATCGGATTCATCGACACCTTCGGCAAGGTGTTCCTGCCCGATTACTCGGGCATCCTCGTTTACTTGCTGATGGCGGTGATCCTCGTCTGGCGACCGGAGGGACTGTTTCGGGAGAACGCTGTTTGAGCGCAATGCGCCGCGTCCTCCTCGCGATTGCTCTGCTGGCACTCGCGATACTGCCGCTTGTCGCCGGCAAGTTCTACGTCGACCTCTTCGCCAAGATCATGATCATGGCCGTGTTCGCGATGAGCCTCGATCTGCTCGTCGGCGTGACGGGCCTCGTCAGCCTCGGACACGCGGCGTTCTTCGGCCTCGCGAGCTACATGGTCGTGCTGGCCGCCCCCGACAAGTATGCAGCGGTGAGCCTCTGGACCTCGCTTCCGATCGCCATCGCGGCGAGCGCGCTGCTGGCGTTCGTCATCGGCGCGCTCGCTCTGCGCACGCGTGGCGTCTATTTCATCATGGTGACACTCGCCTTCTCCCAGATGGTGTACTTCGTCTTTCACGACACCAAGATCGCCGGCGGAAGCGACGGCGCGTACATCTACGTCAAGCCTCAGGCGAACGTCGGCGCCTGGTCTCCCTTCGACCTCGGCAACGGCACGCATTTCTACTACGCCATGCTCGCGCTTCTCGTGCTGACATTCGCGTTGCTGCGCCTGCTCCTAGCGTCTCGCTTCGGCCACGCGTTGCGCGGCATCCGCAGCAACGAGCAGCGCATGCGTGCGCTCGGCTTCAACACCTATGCCTACAAGCTTGCCGCGTTCACGGTCGCGGGCGCCATCGCGGGCGCGGCGGGGTATTTCGCGGCCGTGCAATTCGGCGTCGTCAATCCGGAGATGGCCTCGTGGCATCAATCGGCCAATGTGCTGCTGATGGTGATTCTCGGTGGCGTGGGCAATCTTTTGGGCGCCGTTGTCGGTGCATTCGCGCTCGTCCTGGCGCAGGATTTCTTTTCCTCGCTCACCAAACACTGGCTGCTGCCGATGGGAGCTTTCGTGATCATCGCCGTCATGCTCCTGCCCGGGGGGCTCATCGGGGCTTGGCAGGCGCTGCGTGGCGGGCGTAGCGGGCATGGCTGAAGCCACACTCGCCGCGCATGAGTTGACCCGCCGCTTCGGCGGGTTGGTGGCGGTCGACCGGGTTTCGCTCGAGCTCAAAGGCGCCGAGATCCATGCTTTGATCGGCCCCAACGGCGCTGGCAAATCGACGTTGATCAACCTGCTCTCCGGCGGGCTCTCCCCCACTTCCGGAAGCATCTCGTTCCGCGGCGCACCCGTGCCGCACGCGCGCCCCGAGCAAATGGCTCGGCTGGGGGTCGGCAGGACCTTCCAGCAGAGCAACGTCTTCATGGAGCTCAGCGCCTTCGAAAACTGCCGTCTCGCTGCGCAAGCGCGCCTGCCCCGTGCCTGGGCGGTATACGAGCGCGCCATCGACTGTCGTGCGAGCACGGACGCCGCCGCGAGTGCGCTTCGCAGCGTCGGACTCGATGCGCGCGCCGACATTCCCGCGGGTGTTCTTGCCCATGGCGAGCGCCGCGCCCTCGAGATCGCGATGTGTCTCGCCACCGACCCGGGTGTTCTCCTGCTCGACGAGCCGCTCGCCGGGATGGGTCTCGAGGAATCGCAGCGCGTCCTCGAGCTCCTGCGCACGCTCAGGCCACAACACGCAATTCTTCTTGTTGAGCACGACATGGATGCGGTTTTCGCGATCGCCGACGTGATCACCGTGATGGCCGACGGAGCAGTGCTCGCCTCGGGTTCGCCCGCGATCGTACGCGCGAACAGCGCGGTGCGCGAAGCTTACTTGGGCGACGTCGTCTGACGAGCTCGAATGGACGCGCTGATCCAGGCCCGCGGCGTGCACAGCTACTACGGTTCGAGCCACGTGCTGCACGGCATCGACTTTCACCTCGGCGCAGGCGAGATGGTGGGGCTCTTCGGTCGCAACGGCATGGGTAAAACGACGCTGCTGCGGACGCTCCTCGGTCACGTCGTGCCGCGCGAGGGCGCGGTTCACGTCCGCGGTACCGACGTCACGGGGTCGCCCCCAGAGCGCATCGCGCGCCAGGGCATCGCCTATGTTCCCGAGGGCCGCGGCGTATTTCCCAACCTGTCGGTGCGCGAGAATTTCGTCATGGCTGCGCGGCCTGGTCCGAGCGGAGGCCGGACCTGGTCGCTCGAGCGCGTGCTCGACACTTTCCCGGCGCTGGCAGCGAGGCTGTCCCACCGCGGCGATCAGCTCTCGGGCGGCGAGCAGCATATGCTCGCCATAGGACGCGCGTTGCTCACCAACCCGGACGCGCTGCTGCTCGACGAGGCGACCGAGGGATTGGCGCCTTTGATCGCGCAGGAGATCTGGCGCGTCATCGCTTCGCTTCGCGGAACGGGCATGGCAACCCTCCTCGTCGATCGCAATGTCGGAACGGTTCTCGCTCACGCCGATCGCGGCGTCATTCTGGTCAAGGGAGAGGTCGTCGCCGATCTTCCCGCGGCGGAGTTGCGCGCACGCTCCGAGCTTCTGCATCGACATCTCGGGATCTGATGCCGTTCGTCAGCGCCGGAGGCCATCGGCTCGAATACGCCTGGTTCGGGCCTATGGACAGCCGTGCGTCCGCAATCGTCATGCTGCACGAGGGCCTCGGCTCGCTTTCGCTATGGAAGGATTTTCCGCAGCGTCTCGCAGATGCGACGCATCGGCGCGTCCTCGCCTATTCCCGTTACGGGTATGGAGGCTCGGATCCGCTGGCCGGACCGCGCGAGGTGGATTTCATGCACGTCGAAGCGCTCGAGACGCTGCCGGAGCTTCTCGATCGACTGAACGTGCACGATCCAGTGCTCTTCGGCCACAGCGATGGCGCTTCGATCGCACTGATTCACGCGGCGCGCTCGCGCCGCCCTGTCAGCGCCCTCATCGCGCTCGCGCCGCACGTGTTCGTCGAGCGCTACGGGTTGGAGAACATCGCCGCGGCGCGGGTCGAGTTTCTCGAGGGGGAAATGCGCAGAAAGCTCGCTCGCCGCCACGAGGACGTCGAGAGCGCATTCTGGGGCTGGAACGACATCTGGCTCCATCCGGCGTTCCTCGCCTGGAACATCGAGTCACTGTTGCCGGAGATCACTTGTCCCGTGCTCGCCGTCCAGGGGCTCGACGACGAATACGGAACGCTCGAGCAGATCGATCGCATTGCCCGCCGCCTTCGCCCTGGGCAATTGACCCGGGTCGAGCTTGCGGCTTGCAAGCACTCGCCTCATCGCGATCAACCTGACGCCGTGCTTGTGGAGAGCGTCCGTTTTCTGCGCCAGAACTGACTGCGGGCCGGAGTCACCGTCCCTCCGTGCCCCTGCTAGAATGTTGGTCCGCTCTTCCCGCTTCGCTCGAGACCAATGAGAAAAGATCTTGTCGATCGGGGCCCGGGCAATTCGCGCATTGCCCGGACGTTAGTGCTCGCGATGGCGCTGCTCCTGGCGCGCACGGCCTTTGCCCAAGCCGACCAGCGGGTACTGGTGACCGAAGCTAAGCTCACGCTGGCCAGTTTCCTCAACGATCCGAACATGACCTGGCTGCAGCGCAACCTGGGGCAGGCCAAGGCCGTGTTGATTGCGCCGAGCGTCACCCGTGCCGGGTTCATCCTCGGCGGATCGGGCGGCCGTGCGGTGGCCGTCGCGCGAGACCCCGCGACCAGCAAGTGGGTCGGCCCCGCGTTTTACACGCTCGCGACGGCCAGCGTCGGGTTCCAGGCCGGGATCGCAGTCTCCGAAGTCGTCACGCTGGTGATGACCGAAAAGGGATTGAATTCTCTTCTCGCGGATTCATTCAAGCTCGGCGGCGACGCGAGCATCGCTGCCGGGCCGGTCGGCGCGGGCGCGAGGTCCGACATCACCGCCGACCTCGTCGCGTTCAGCCGCTCGAAGGGCATCTACGCCGGCATCAACCTCGACGGGACCATCGTCAACGTCTCGGACGAGTGGAACAATATCTATTACGGCAAGCCGACCAACGCGGCCGACATCCTGCTGCGGAAGAGCGCGCAGAACCGCCAGGCGAGCGAGCTCCTCAACGTTGTCGCGAAGGCGGCGAAGAAATAGCTTCGTTCGCTCATTCGGCCGCGGCGGGTGCGTGCGCGCCAGCAGCCGGCCGGTGCGCGAGCCACACCACCGGGATCAGCAGCACGAGCAACAACGCTGACACGTTGAACACGTCCAGCGCCGCCATGGTGAACGCCTGCTGGTTGATCAGCGTGTTGCCGAAGCTGTAGACCTGATCCATCGATAACCCGCCCGACTGGAGCGATGCGAACGCGCCCGTCGCATTGGGGTCGTAACCGGTCAGGTGCTCGACGAGCTGCGCATGATGCAGGCTTGCGCGGTGACTCCAGAACGTGGTGACGATCGAGGTCGCGAACGAGCCCGCGGTGATGCGCACGAAGTTGTTCAGGCCCGAGCCGGCGGCGACCTGCTCGGGTTTGAGATCCGCAAGCGCGATAGCGATGAGCGGTATGAAGAAGCACGCCACCGCGGCGCCCTGGATGATCGTCGGCAGCATGATCGTCGCGAGATCCGCCTGCGGGTTGAGGTGTCCCCGCATCACGGCAACGATCGCGAAAATCACCAGGGAAGTCGTCGCCACGAGTCGCGGGTCGACACGCTGTATGTTTCTGCCCACGAAAGGCGTAAGCAGGATCGCCAGAAACCCCACGGGGGCAAGCGCCCAGCCAGCCAGGGTAGCGGTATATCCCATGTACTGCTGCAGCCACAGCGGCAGCAGCACGATGCTCGCGAAGTAGGCGCCGTAGGCGAGCGAGAGCGCAAGCGTCCCGGTCCAGAAGTTGCGGATCGCAAAGAGCCGCAAGTTGACGACCGGATGTGCTTCCGTCAGTTCCCACACGCAGAAGAGCGCGAAGCCGAGCGCCGCGACGATCGCAAGCGCGACGATGAGCTTCGAGCCAAACCAATCGAGATCGTTACCCTTGTCGAGCATCACCTGCAGGGAGCCGACCCACGCAGCAAGTAGAAAGAGCCCGACTCCGTCGATCGGCGACTTCTGGCGTGGCGACTCGCGCTTCTGGTAGATCATCCAAGTCATCGCTGCGGCCACCAAGCCCACCGGAACGTTGATGTAGAAGATCCACGGCCAGGTGATGTTGTCCGTGATCCATCCACCGAGCACGGGTCCAACTACGGGAGCGACCAGCGTTGTGATTCCCCATAGCGCGAGCGCGGTGCCCGCCTTCTCCTTCGGGTAGCTCGACAAGAGCAGTGTCTGCGAGAGCGGAATCATCGGGCCCGCCACCGCACCCTGGATCACGCGGAATGCGATCAGCAGCTCCATCGACGGCGCCAGCCCGCAGAGCAGCGACGCAACCACGAAAAGCAAGGTCGAGATGGTGAAGAGGCGCACTTGCCCGTAGCGTTGCGTGAGCCAGCCGGTGAGCGGCAGCGACACGCCGTTGGCCGCCGCGAAGGACGTGATGATCCAGGTACCCTGATCCGGCGAGACGCCGAGATCGCCCGAGATCGCCGGGATCGAGACATTGGCGATCGACACGTCGAGCACGTTCATGAACGTGGCGAGCGAGAGCGCCACGGTGCCGAGCAACCGCGTGCTTCCCGTCAGCGGCGCCGGCGCGAAGCTTGCGGTGGCAGGAGCCCGCTCGATGACGGGCGTTCCGACGCGCGCTTGGTCGACGGTCATTCTGGAGTTGGATTGCGCAGCGCTCAGAACGATGACGCCCGTTGGGCCGCAGGCCGGCTGCGGCCAAGCGCCGCGAGCTGACCCGACCCGGATTCGCGCGCCACCGGCTTATCAACGACGCTTGCGCTCGCAGCGCCGGCATTGGCGGCGATCATCGCCTTCACTCGCGCGCTTGACATGTCGTCGAGCG
>Ga0126369_10001182_pt1 | contig 17935 bp, 12 predicted proteins | sample PanSoiMetaPlot_1_FD_109646 | JGI IMG/M metagenome (GOLD analysis project Ga0126369, IMG submission 109646) | Tropical forest soil microbial communities from Panama - MetaG Plot_1 | ecosystem: Environmental > Terrestrial > Soil > Tropical forest > Bulk soil | place: Panama | collected 2016-02-17 | reverse complement strand
TTGGTATGGCAGTTGCTGCACTCGAGCGTCCCGGTCGGGATGTGCGGCGGCGTTGTCAGCCCCTGCGCGCCCGCCGTGCCCTGAGTCGCGAAGCTGCCGTTGTGGCAGGTGGCGCACGGCACGCCGGCAACCGCTGTATGACTCATCGTGTAGCTGGTGAAGCTCGCGGCGGTGTTCGTGTGGCAATTGCTGCACTGGACGCTGCCAACCGGAATATGCGGGGGCGTGGCCATGCCGGTCGCATTGGTTCCATTGTGGCAGCTTGAGCAGTTGGTGTCGGTGGCCGCGTGGGCGAAGGCGGCACCCGCAAAGCTGGTCGTGCTTTTATGGCAGGTCGAGCAATCCTGGCCGTTGATCGCGACGTGACCGGGGAATGACGCCGTCCCCTGCGCCCCCGAGGTGCCTTGGCTGATGAAGGCCCCGTTGTGGCAGGAGCTGCACGGCACAGTGGTGACCGCGCTGTGGCGCATCGTATAGGTCGTCCACACGGTCGTGTTGGTGTGGCAATTGCTGCACTCGAGCGTCCCGGTCGGGATGTGTGGCGGGGTAGCCAGCCCGCTCGCAGTACTGCCGTTGTGGCAGCTGGCGCAGCCCGCGGTGATCCCGGTGTGATCGAAAGTCGCCCCGGCGTAACTCACCGTACTCTTGTGGCACGTCTCGCACGCCGCGTTCGTCACGGGATGATTGACGGGCTTTCCAATGGCAATCGTGCCGTTGTGGCACGATGCGCAATTGTTCATGATCCCGGCGTGATCGACCCGGATCTGCCGCCAATCATTGGTGACGTGGCATTGCTGGCAAAGGTTGGTCGTCGGCGGATGCTGGTTGGTCTTGCCCTGCGCCAGCGTCCCGTTGTGGCAGGACGCGCATTGAACCGGCGTCCCCCGGAAGCGGCCATTCACATGACAGGAGGCGCAATCGACCCGCACGTGGGCGCCGGTCAGCGGAAAGCCGGTGGTGAAATGATCGAAGCTGCTGCTCGACGAAGATTGCGCGCTGACGGGAGCCGCGAAAATCGCAGCCCCCATCAGCCCCAAGACCAGCATCTGCACAAGTCTTGCAGCAACCCGCATGCAATCCGCCACCCCTGTTATCCACCCGCGGACTCGGCGCTCTCACTCCCCGTCTCGAAATTCCCGTCGTCACTCCCGACTGGCGCAAACTTGCTTCACCTGCTGAGGCGGATGCGCCGCAAGGCGCTCGCCGATCGAGAAATAATCGCCCGCTCGAAGAACCAAGCGGCTCTTCGACGAACAAACCCCTGACCCTGGGCAACTTGTGACGCTGAGCTAGAGGACCACTTCGCACCGCACTCCGGCGCGACTATTGATCAGCTCGATTCCCGCATGCGGTAGAGCCCGACGCGGAGATTCATCAACCCCAGCAAACTCGTGTCGATTATTTCTCGTGCGTCCATCGGCCACCCTAATTTGCTTCATGGAACGCTCGGTGATCCGTGTGCCAAATCACCGCCGTCGCCTGTTACATTTCGTCGCCGCGAATGGACGATATCGTGGCGGGCGCAGTACTTGTGTAAGGCAATTTGTGGGCGCGTGAATTTTCACGGCAATAAAAGCCAGAGTTGCGCGCAAGCGTGGGTCAAATTCAGGGAATATCTCCGCGTCTCATCCGTTGTCGTTAGCCTGCTTGTGTTCAAACGGGTTGGCACGACCGCGACCTCGCTCAGCGCGCGCTTCGTCGCGGATTATCTGGGGCGAATAACCGTGCGGACAGATTATCTGGAGCCACGGGCTCGAATCCATCGCAGGGCCGACAATTACTTCGGCCGAACACATTCGCCTGCGCCGCCAAAGCGATTTAGGTTGATCTACCTCGCAGGAGGACTTTCGCTTGTTCTGAGTTTCCTCCTCACCCTGCAGTTCACAAAACCCAGCAGCTCGCCCAGCGCAGGCCTCGCCACGCTGGCAAGTTCGGCGGTGCATGACAGCCGCTCATTGATGGCGGCCGTGAAAGCGGCCGGTCTCAGGGGGTCACCGAAAGTGAAAGGCGACATCGATGAAATCAAGAGACTCGACGCCGATCGCATATCCCTCAAGGGCTGGGAGGCCGAAATCGGACATGGCGGAACGCCGCTTGCGGTGATCGCATTTGCTGAAGGCCACGGCACAACCCCGATCGAGACCCAAGGTACGCATGCAAACCTGACGTCAGCCCTCGGATTATCCGATGCAGGCGCAGACAATGTTTCGTTTCAAGGAAATCTCACCTGCCGGCGCGGCGAAAGACTGATCGTCGTGGCGGTCACACAGGACAACAATTACGGCTATTTCGGTTCTCGTGTCTGCCCCTAGTGGATTTCACGACGAGAGCGCCACTAGCACTTATCAATTGGGAGTAGTCCTTTAAATTCCAACATTCGCAAAAGAGCCTGCCGCAAAGGGATGCGAATTTAGAAATCGGACCACTAAAGTGGATCCCGCTGGATTCGAATCACGCATTCCGAAGGGAGCGTGCATTTAGCGGCGCTCGAGAAAGCGCTCCCCGTCATCCCCGCGGTTGGGGCTTCCCTCGCCTCGCCTCCGCCTTTTCGGCAGTTGCTTGATGCAACGCATCCCGCGCTCGCGCCAATCGACTCATGATCGTTCCCTCGGGTGAGTCGAGGACCACGGCTGCCTCCTTGTAAGACAGTCCGTCCACGCATACGAGCCCGAGCAACGCCCGTTGCGCGGCCGGCAATTGCGCGATGCAATCTGTCAACTCAAAGAGATACCAGCGGTTTTCGACGACTGATCGTCCATCGCAGCCCGACAGGTCTTCGATCGCCTCGATGTCGACAATTTCGCCCCGCGTCTTCTGCATTCGCACTTGGTCGATCCAGAGATTCTGGGCGATCCGATACATCCAGCTGTCGAGCCGCGAATCCGGACGCCATTGGTGAAGATGCGTCAGAGCCCGCACGCATGTCTCCTGGACCAGATCCTCACTCTCAATTCGATCGCGTGTCAGCGACGCGGCGAAACGCTGGAGGCGCGGCAAGATTTCAACCATGCGCCGCGCGACATCATCGACCTTCCTATCGATGATCTTGCTCGTTCTCCGCCCGTTGCCTGATGCTGCTCGCTTCGAAACGTCGCGCAAGCGGCGCTTCGAATGGAGCGATCCCGGCGGTTGCGATCTCAGCGGGTTCGGTTGGTTCATCGCACGCGCGCCCCCGTTTTGAATGAATCCGTCCCGTGACATCGATCGCATGACCGGCCAAACGAGCCCTGGTGGACATCGTCCTGGCGGTGACAGCTGTAGCAATCCGTCGGAAGCGTGATCTTGGCGACGTTTTTGGTCGTGTGACAGGCGTGGCAATTGACGCTGCGATGCGCGCCAGTCAGAGGATATTTCGTCTGCGTGTCATGATTGAAGCGCCAGCGGGCCCATCCGTTCGGATTGTGGCAAAGCGCGCAATTGGCGCCCAACCGGCCGGCATGATGCTCATCCTTGTGGCAGCTCGCGCAGGCGATGGGCGCGCCCTTGTACGACGTGGACTGGTGGCACTCTTCGCATGGCACGACCGCGTGGCGCCCAATCAGCGGAAACCGCGTCAGGTCGTGATCGAAGGTCGCCGTCTTGCGCCAAGCAGTGTCCTGATGGCACTTCTCGCAACGATCACCGAGCTGACCCCGATGCGGATCGTCCTTGCGATGGCAGGACACGCAGGTCGTGGCGAGCTTCTCTTTGAGAGATCCGGTGTGGCACGCATCGCACTTGACCTTGACGTGTCCACCCCGAAGCGGAAACCTCGTCTTGTCGTGATTGAAGCGCGCGACGACGTTCCAGCGATCCTGATCGTGGCAGCTCTCGCATTTCGCGCCGTAGCGGCCGGCGTGCACGTCCTGGATCTGGTGACATCCGACGCACGTCGTGGCGATGCCGGTATAGCGCTCGCCGACGTGACAAATCGCACAGGCGACGCGCTTGTGCGCACCCAAGAGCGGGAATTTGGTCGTGTTGTGATCGAACTCCTTGACACGCGCCCAGGACGTCTCGCTGTGGCAACCCTCACATTTCTGACCAAGCCGCCCCTTGTGCGGATCGTTCGCCTTGTGACAATCAAAACAGATCGTGGACACCTTTCGGAACTTGGCGGTGGCAGCATGGCATTTGTCACAACGGACCGAGGCGTGCGCACCCTTCAGCTCAAAATCCGTGAAGACGTGGTCAAAAGTCTCCCGGTCAAACTGAATGATATCGGCGCCGCGGCCCTTGTGATCGACATGACAATATCGACATTCCTGCTTTGCCGCGGCGGCCTGACGGCCGTGAAAGCCCTTATGTCCCTGACGATCCGCCGCGGTTTCCTTATGGCAAGCGAGGCACTGCGCGGTCTGCGCCTGCCTGGCAAACGGCGCGTGGCATTGCATGCAATCCTTTTCCAGCTTGGCATGCCCCTCGATCAGCGGCCCCGGCATGACCAGCTTTTCAAACACATTCTGTGACTTGGCCGCCCAGTGCATCGTCATTGCAAGCATTGCTCCGACTGCGAGCGTCAGCGTGACACCGCGCTTCAATGCGACCCTCCGGTCAATAGAAGTGCGCCGCGATCACGTGAAGCGTTGCCGCCAAAATCAGCACGATGAACAAAGGCAGGTGCAGCATGTGCCACATGCCGAAAAGCCGATCATAAACTCCGAACTCGGCCGCCTTCTTCACGGCGGCAACATGAAGTGTGACGAGATTCCCGATAGCAGCGAACCGCTGGGCACGCAGGCGGCGCGACCAGCCCCTGCGTTTTCCTTCTACGGCTATGAGCCGACGCGCTTCGTTCCGAAGGCGCGATCTGACAGATCGCGCCCGAAACGCCAACAACGGCAGCGAAAAAATGCTTGCGATGAGGTTCTTCGGCAGCGGCGCGGCACTCGCGAACGCGTTCATCGCTTCGGTAATGCGATCGCAGCCGGGAAGTTCGTCGCGCAGCGAATCCGTCATGGCCCTCGCATCGGCAAGCGTTTCGCGCACAACGACTTTGCGGCCGTAGAGTCCCATATGAATCTTGCCATAAAGGTAGCGCCCGACGATCCCACTGCCAGCTACGATCAGCATCGCAGCCAGTGCGACGTTGCTGTTGAGTGCGCCCAATTTGAAATTTGAATGGAACAGGATCAGCGCGGGCCCGATCAGGCCAAGGACCATGTGCAAGCGGAACCAGAATGTCACCGACCCCAATCCAAGCGGCATGCGCTTGCGCAGGGGATAGAGCAGCAGTAGCAGCATCAAGCTAGCGCCGATGATACCGAGCCAATATCCGGCGCCGCTGTCGGGCACCAGATACTCCTCGTCACGTGTCGACCATCCAATCAGCAGAATGGTGGCGAGAACTGCCCCAAATATGACCGGCGTAGCGATCGACAGCGACCGCGTCGCATATTGCGCAAATCGAGATGTCGCCGACCGCGCGAAGCCTCGAGCGGCGGTCGCGCCACGATCGGACATGTTGTAATCATGGGAAGCTTGACCAACGGCATTTTGCAGCCGTGGGCGCTGGTTGACACGACCTCTCACCGACGCGGAATAAGCCATCAGCGTCCCCCGAAATCGAAAATCCTCCGTGTGTCATCCGATTGCGGAGCCCTTCCGCTCTCCGCGCAGAATTCCACCCAAGGTTACGAGAGACGGCTGGTTGGCGCTTATTGTGAACAAACGCGGGCCATTTTGCGGCGCTACACAACTTGCGCCATGCGAATACTTACCCGAGTTTATTCGAATTTGTGGTGTCTCTATTATATTCTAGTGCTACGAGCACCCGCGCTAGTCCGACCTTGTTTGCACCTTGGATTGCGATAAGGTCGCCGTCGCCCAAACGAAAGATCCGAGCATGCACTTCGATCCCATGCTTGTTTTTTACGCGGTGCCTCTGCTGCTCGTGTGGACAGTGTATGTTGGGCGGCGCCGGCGGGCGGAGGCGCGCAGCCGCGCCAAACGGGATGAGTCTGCTGCTGCCGGCCTGCTGGAGCCGGCGTCCCTGCATCCGGAAATCGACCCCGCTTATTGCATTGGTTGTGGCGCGTGCGTACAGGCCTGCCCCGAGGGCGACATCCTGGGACTCATCGACGGCAAGGCGGTGCTGGTCGAGCCGTCTTCATGCATCGGCCATGGCGCGTGCCGCTTGGCATGTCCCTCCGATGCCATCAGTCTCGTATTCGGCACGGAAAAGCGCGGAGTCGATATTCCTCATGTCAGTGCCGACTTCGAGACCAATGTGCCAGGCATCTTCATTGCGGGCGAACTCGGCGGCATGGGCCTCATTCGCAATGCCATCGAACAAGGACGGCAGGCGATCGACGCGATACGACGAATGGACGGCATGGGGCGGCCGAATCAGTACGACGTGGTGATCGTCGGCGGCGGCCCAGCGGGTTTTTCTGCGAGCCTTGCGGCCATTCAACACCGTCTTCGTTTTGTCACGATCGAACAGGAAAGCTTCGGCGGCACCGTTGCCCATTTTCCGCGCGGCAAGCTTGTGATGACCGCGCCCGCGACGCTGCCACTGATCGGCAAGGTCAAATTCAGGGAGATCAGCAAGGAGAAGCTGCTCGGATTTTGGAACGATGTAGCGCGGAAAACGGGCCTGAAAATCAGCTACGGCGAGCGCGTCGAGAGCATCACGCAATCGGCTCAGCATTTTCAGGTCAAAACCACGCGGGGGAGCTATCCCGCCCGCTCGGTGCTCCTTGCCATCGGTCGGCGCGGGACACCGCGCATGCTCGATGTGCCGGGTGAAGAGCTCCCCAAGGTCGTCTACCGTCTGACCGATCCCGAACAATATCGCGGACAAAGCGTCTTAGTAGTGGGCGGCGGTGACAGCGCGTTGGAAGCTGCCGCCAGTATTGCAGAGGAACCGAACACGAAGGTCACGCTGTCCCACCGCAGTGAAAGCTTTTCGCGCGCAAAGATGAAGAATCGCGAACGCGTGGCGGCGGCGCAGCGCTCAGGCCGGCTCACATTGCTGATGCAATCCGAGATCAAGCAGATCCGATTGCATGACGTCGAGTTGGTGCAGGGGGGACATCCCAAGGTGCTCAGGAACGACGCGGTGATCATTTGCGCCGGCGGAATTCTGCCAACGCCGTTTCTCAAAAGCATCGGCATCGAGGTCGAGACGAAATATGGCACGGCTTAGAAGCGGCCCCTCTCTGCACGTCGCAGCCGTTGCGCTGGCAGCGACCGTTGCAGGCGCCCAACCGATATTAGCGCAAGACACTCGCGATCGTGCGGTCCAGCGCGCAATGGATACCGGGTTGCGCACCGGCGATTATCACCAAGCCGTTGCGCTTCTCGAGCCCTTGGCCAAATCGGGCAATGCCGAGGCGCAATATCAATTGGCGTCGATGTATCGGTCCGGTCGCGGCGTTGCGCAGGACGATACGATTGCTTTCACATGGATGAAAGCGGCGGCCGAACAGGGACACGTGCGGGCGCAATTCAATTTGGGCTCCATGTATCTTTCCGGGCACGGCGCTACGCGCGATATAGGCAAGGCGCGCGCCTGGCTGACCAAAGCCAGCGGTTCAGGCTTTGAAGAGGCTTCTCGCCTCCTAAGAAATTTGCAAGATGTGACGGAGCCGAAAGGTCCGGGCGCCGCGGGTGCATCGGCCAAATTGGACGCACCTGCCAATCGACCGTCCGCCGAGAAGCGGGTCCCGACGCTGACCGAAAACGGACGTCCCTTGATTTTGGACGCGGCGACGCGCGGTCAAGCCGATACCATCCGGCAGATGCTCGCGAGCGGCGCCGACATCTCGGTCAAGGACGCCGACGGCAACACACCCGTCGCTTTGGCCGCCGCCGCGGGACAACTCACGGCATTGGAGGTGCTGCTAGCGGCAAGAGCCGACGCAAACACCCCGAACGCGGATGGGCTGCAGCCGCTCATGCTCGCGGCCGCGAAAGGACATGCGCGCATTGTCGACACCCTGCTCCAAAGACGTGCCGATATCGCCGCGCAGACGCGCCGCGGCGACACCGCTCTGACACTGGCCGTCCGCGCATGTCACGCAGACGTGGTCCAGTCGCTCATCGCGCACGGCGCCAATACGAACCTTGTCCTCGATGGCGGCATCACGCCGCTCATGCTTGCGGCCGACGCGTGCGACGACAAGATCGTTTTGCTGTTGTCCGCAAAGGTTGCGCTAGTCAACGCGACCGACCAGAGGGGACGCACCGCGCTCTGGTTCGCGGCGAATAGCGGCGTGGCAGGGTCGCTGCGGGCGCTGCTTTCAACGGCCGGCGATCAGAGCGTTGCCGACAATGACGGGATGACCCCGCTTTTGATCGCGCTGGAGAACGGCCACGCCGAAGCCGCGCTGGCTCTGTTGGCCGAAAGAACCGATCTCGATCGCCGTACCGCCAGCGGCAACACACCGTTGATTCTGGCAGCGAAGCGCGGTTTGACTGAGATTGTCGGTGTCCTTCTCCAGCGCGGCGCCAACCGCAACATCAAGAACGATCAGGGATACACCGCGCTCATGGTCGCTGCGCACGCCGGATGGTCCGAGATCGTCCAGATGCTCATCAATGCGGGCGCCGATCGCACGGTCAGAAACAAGAAGCGCGAGACGGCGCGCGATATCGCCGTGGCGTCAGGGCATGACAATGTCGCGGAAATATTGAAATAGCGGGAGTACGGCGCGCGTGTGTTGGCGTCGCTTCTGTCGCTCCTCGATCCCACGTAACGGTTGTCAAAACCAATACGTATTGACCCATTTTCCCCATTTTCGCGAAAATGATGCAATGCGGTCGCTAATGACGTTGTCATGATCGGCAACGACAAAAAACCGCGAGGAGATCAATCGAAAACGAATAAGCTCGATGCGGCGACACCCGAGCGAACGAAGCCGCTCGGCGAGAAACTTGGCTTCCGATTGTCGACCGGACTGCCTTTGCACCAAGACCAGCGCGCGGTCCTCTCGTCGCAACGCCGCGATCTCCGCCAGGGCCACGTGTTTCGGCGTCACGCGATTTCCTTCGATGCCGTTGTCCGGATCGAGGAACACGAGGTCCGCTTCACTGATAGAGTCGACTAAATCTCTTGCCCAGATCTCGCGCAGTGACGCTCGTCTGGGAACTTCTCTGCGATGGAACAGCGTACCGTTCAGGAGCCCGCAATTTTCCAATGCATCTATTCGATGCATGTTTGTTTTTCCACTATCTACGATCTGCTTAAGGGTGTCGAATATCTCCGGTGCGAGGTGACGGAATTCGGCGGGATGTTTCAAATAGTCGAAGTATTTTCCTTCGTTCGGCTGCTCGCTTAGTCCGTTGGTCAGATACCAGCAAATAGCCAGCTGTCGCCCCTCCATGAGTTGACGGAGCAGCGCTAGCTTGCCGAAGTCGCCGATATTGCCGGTCCACCGATCCTGCATTGCGCCCCTGTCTCGCCCAATACGGGCTGGGTGGGCGTTTATTCCCTCGTTTGGAAAATTTTTTGCCGTTCGACCGAACGCAGAAGTCCGGTTTGCTGAATCAGATTGTGTTGCTGACGGTTTGGCGCGAGCCGAATCACGTCGCGCACACCAGATTTGGAAATTTAAAGGCCGATTTTCCGGCCTACCCTGAAAATGAATGATGCAGGCGTCCGAGCGGGGTGGAGCGCATTAGAATTTTCAACCGGGGGATCGCAGCGATCGCCGCGGGCGTACCTGCAGAGCCTGCGCCAGCCGAAAACGGCTTCACGTTATAGCGCGAACGGGCTCCGCGCTCGGTCAAATGCGTTGCCGTCCTCAAGCGACAGTCGGCTGCGGCACCGGGCCGAACCTGTTCTCACCGGGTTCGCCCTCCAGCAAGAGAAAAACGAGCAGAACAATACCGCCGACGAGGGGAATGAGACTGATGAGCAACCACCAAGCGCTGCGGCCGGTATCGTGAAGTCTCCTGAATGCGATCGCTAATGTTGGAATGAGGGAGGCCAGCACAAAAATCAGGCTGATCACGGACACGAGCAACTGCAATATTGGCACATTCAAGTGCTCAGCCAACGTGGCGGCCACCTGAATGATGATGAGAAACAAAAACTGCAGAAGTATTGCGTACCAGTACTCCTTGCGGTTCGCGCGCCCAACGAAATTCGTATAGTTCTGCCACATTCTTATATACCAGAACATAATTCATCCCCTCTTATCAAAAATCCTGACACCGACGACTTGCAAACACCCGCTGGCCGTTCTTTCATCCCTTGACAATTTTATAATAAGCCACGCGGTGACAGGGCAATGACAAATTTGCGCGAGCCGGTGTCATTCTACGGTGCAATTCAATTCCTGATGACACGACATGAGGATAGCGTTTGTTTTGGCTGTGAATGCTTTTCGCGCGGTTGCCGCACGTCGTCGCATTCGGCGGCAGTCTCGTTATGGCTTGAGAACGGACATTGGGAACAGTGAGATCACTGCGCATCGAGGATGCGCGTGAACACCTTGCGAACACGAACTTGGCTTTCAGCCAAGTGCGCGTCCAGGGTCGCAAAGTCGGGGACGTCAGCTGCCCGCGCAAGCAGCGCCGGCAAGCCGGGTCCGGCGGCCTTCGGGTCAAACGCGGCGCTGAGGCAGAGCCGAAGGATCTGCGTCAGATCGTGATAGAGCCGCGCCGCCGGGCGCAGGATCTCAGCGTCTTCGATCGACAGCACACCCAGCCGCGTCGCCTTCTCCAACACCCGCGCGGTCGACGTATCGAGAATCTCGGGGGTATCGGCGGCTTGCATGAGCGAGAGGTATTGCGCGATGAACTCCACATCGACGAGACCGCCGGCCGCGTACTTCAGGTTCCAGCGATCGTGATCGCCCTTCTCTACGGCAATCGCGCGGCGCATCTCGGCAACGTCGGCGGCGATGATCTTGGGATCGCGTCGGCGGCAGAGCGCGCGATGAATGATCTGTTCAATGCGGCCGGCAAAGGCCGGTGATGCCGCAACGACCCGCGCGCGCGTGAGCGCCATGTGCTCCCAGGTCCAGGCCTCGTTCTCATGATAGTGATCGAAGGCCTCAAACGACGTCGCAACCGGACCTGAGCGCCCGGATGGACGCAGCCGCATGTCCACGTCATAGAGGCGACCATAGTTCGTCTGTGTGGTCAGCGCGTTGATCAGCCGCTGCGTCAGGCGAGCAAAATACTGGCCGCCGTAGAGCGGACGCTTGCCGTCCGATTCCGGACTCCTGGAATCGAAGTCGTAGACGACGATCAGATCGAGATCCGAGCCCGCGTTCATCTCGCGGCCCCCGAGCTTGCCGAGCGCCAGGATGGCCAACTCCTGGCCCGGCAATCGCCCATGGATCTTCGCGAAGTCCGCCTCAACGGACGCACAGATCGTACGAATAAGAACATCGGCAAGGCGCGCGAAAGCCTCGCCGGCCTGCTCGGCCGAGACCGTTCCCGACAATACGCGGACGCCGATCAGAAACATCTGCTCTTGCCCGAACAACCGGGCACGATCGAGAAAATCTTCGAACGATCGTGATTGCCCGAGCGAAAGCGCCAGAACCTTCGTCAGCTTCGCCTCGTCCGGCAGCGGACCGAAGAACGCGGGATCCAGCAACGCGTCCAAGACCTCCGGGCGCTGGGCCAGAACGTCGGCGAGCCGCGGGGCGGTCCCGAGGATGGTCGCCAGCAGCGAAACCAGGTCGCGGTTCTGCCGCAACAGCGAATAGAACCGCGGGCCGCGATTGAGATGCGACAGAAAGCGATCGAGGGACACCAGCGCGGCTTCCGGATTCTCCGTGCGCGCGAGTTCCGCCAGCACAAACGGCACGAGTCCGGCAAGATTGTCGCGCGCGAACTCGCTTTTGAGCGAGCGATACGCGCCGCCGAGCCACCGTCTGACCGTCGCCGACACCTCGAGCGGCTGTTTGAATCCGAGCGCACCGAGTTGATCCAGGGTGGCGTGATCATCAGCATCGGGGGGAAACGCAAGCGGCTGAGTCAGCGCCGGGAGGGTTTCCTCCTTTTCGAACAATCTCGCATACTGCCGCTGCACGGCGCGCAAATGGCCGAGCAACGCCTTGGCGAACTCGTCGCGGCCCTTGAAGCCGAGAAACCGCGCGAACTGCGCGAGCCCTTGCTCATCCGCCGGCAATATGTGGGTCTGCTCGTCGGCCACCATTTGCAGCCGGTGCTCGACCGTGCGCAGAAACCGATAGGCTGCGTCGAGATCCGAGCGGGCCTCGGCGCTGATCCAGCCGCCATCGGCGAGTATGGCGAGTGTCGCCAACGTCTCGCGGCCACGCAGCTCGGGATTGCGGCCGCCGGCGATGAGCTGCTGCGTCTGCACGAAGAATTCGATCTCGCGGATGCCGCCACGCCCCAGCTTGACGTTATGCCCTTCCACCGCGATCTCGCCGTGCCCCTTGAAGGCGTGGATCTGCCGCTTCATCGCGTGCACATCGGCGACCGCGGCGAAGTCGAGATATTTGCGCCAGATGAAGGGTGCGAGGCCATGCAGGATGGTGGCGCCGACCGCAAGGTCGCCGGCGCAAGGCCGCGCCTTGATGAGCGCCGCCCGTTCCCAGTTCTGCCCGACGCTCTCGTAGTAGTCGAGCGCTGCCGGCAGCGAGATCGCGATCTGGGTCGAGGCCGGATCCGGTCGCAGCCGAAGATCGACACGAAACACATATCCATCGGCGGTGCGCTCCTGCAGGAGCTTCACCAGGCTTCGAGTCACGCGAACGAAGAAACCTGCCGGTTCGATGTCGGGCGCCAACGTCGAAGCCTGCGGATCGTAAAAGACGATCAGATCCACGTCGCTTGAATAGTTCAACTCACCGGCGCCCATCTTGCCCATCGCCAGCACGACGTAGCCCGAACCCAGCTCGGGTTGCGTCGGATCGTTCGACGTCAGCTTCCCGGCGCGGGCCGCGGACGCGAGCAGAAAACGAACCGCGGCGGCGATCGCCGTATCGGCGACATCGGTCAACGCGCGCGTGACTTGCATCACCTCCCAGACCACGCCGATGTCGGTCAGCGCAATCAGCAGCGCCGCCTCCGCCTTGTACTGCCGCAGCAAGCGCATCGCGGTCGCTTCATCGGTACAAGCAGCAACGGCCTCGGTGAGCCGCGATTGCAGCAGCTTCAAATGCTCTTTCGGTTCGGCCGCCAGGAGCGCGGCGAAGCGCGCGGGATCGGCGCATACGAGATCCCAGAGATAGGGTGACGCTGCCGCAATCCCTTCGATCAGTGCGGCGACGATTGGAAATTCCGCGACGATCCCAGCAAGCGAAGTTCCAGCCGCGGTTTCGGCAATCGATCGCAGCCATTCCGCGGCGCGGACGGCCTCCGATGACGAGATTCGCGGCGCTGCGCCAATCCGCCGCGCGAGCGCCCTCTCGGCCATCGTGATCTTCTTAGGCCTCGACTTCGGCCACACCGGTGTCGCCCTTGTGTCGGAATCTTCAGTTCGCCCGCGGCAGCGCGATGACGGCCTTCAGCCCGGGATCGTTGTCTTCGAGCCGAAGCTCGCCACCATGCAGCCGCGCGACGGCCGCCGCAAGGCTCAAGCCCAGTCCCGAGCCCGGCTTGGACCGACTCTGCTCCAGGCGGACAAAACGCTCGATCGCGCGCGGCCGGTCAGGCGTTGGAATACCCGGCCCCCTGTCGCCCACGGTCAACAGGATGCGATTGCCGTCGGCGCCGGCGGATATGACCACCTCGGCAGCCGCGCCGTTGAGCAATGGCGCGGCGTCTGCCGCATATTTGATCGCGTTGTCGACGAGGTTCGCGAGCGCCTGGCTCACGAGTTCCCGATTAGCCTTCACGCGTGCCGGCGCGGCCGCCTCCACCCGCAGCGAAAGTCCCTTTTCGTCCGCCAGCGGCTCATAGAGATCGCCGATATCGCGCGCGATCTCGCCAGCGTCGAACTCGACCATGCCTTGACGCGCCTCGCCGGATTCCGCGCGCGCGATCATCAGCAGCGCATCGAAGGTGCGGATCAAGCCGTCGGATTCCTCGATCGTCGTTTCCAGCGCAGCGCGGTAATCCGCCTCGCTCTTCGCCACGCGCAGCGCCTCTTCGCAGCGGTTGCGCAATCGCGTCAGCGGCGTCTTCAGATCGTGCGCGACGTTGTCGGACACTTCCTTCAAGCCGCGCATCAGCAGTTCGATGCGTTCGAGCATGCCGTTGAGGTTCAGCGCCAAGCGATCGAACTCATCGCCGGTGCCGGTCTCCTGCAGTCGTCCACTGAGGTTTCCCGCCATGATGGTGCGCGCCGTATCGGTCATGGCGTCGACGCGGTTGAGCACGCGCCGGCTGACGAAAATGCCTCCGGCGATACCGAGGACCATCACGATCGCCACCGACCAACGGCCGGCCGTCGCGATGATCCTGTACATTCGCTCGCGCTCATCGAGATCGCGGCCGATCAACAGCCGAAATCCGCTGGGCAGCTGGAAAACGTTCACCAACGCGTGGTGCTCCGGGCCTTCCTGCTGCTCCTCGAGCCGTCGATACGCGGTCTCGAACCATCCCGGCTTGTCGAGCACGCCGGGCTCGATCGAACCGACATTGCCGGCAAGACCTTCCCCGGTGGGCGTGGTGACGAGATAGAGGCTCGAGCCCGGCCGACGCGAACGGTTTTCGATGATGACGACGAGGCGGCGAATGCCGCCTTGATTGTATTGCTGGGTCAGCACGGTCATTTCCGCTTCGACCGTGCTGGTGATCTGCTCGGTGATGAGCCGGCGTGTATTGAGCGCGAAATAACCGAGCAGAAACGCGGCAAAGAGCGCGACGACGAGCAAGTAGACAAGCGTCAGCCGAAACGCCGTTGTCCGGAGAAGCTTACCGAGCGCCGTCACGGATCATGTATCCAGCGCCCCGCACGGTGTGCAAAAGCGGCTGCGAGAAACCCTTGTCGATCTTGGAACGCAGACGAGAAATGTGCACGTCGATGACGTTGGTCTGCGGATCGAAATGGTAGTCCCAAACATTTTCCAAAAGCATGGTCCGGGTGACGACCTGACCAGCGTGCTTCATCAAATATTCGAGCAACCGAAACTCGCGGGGCTGCAGCGGGATCTCGTCCTCGCCGCGGACCACGCGATGCGAGAGCCGGTCGAGCGCGAGATCGCCGACGCGATAGACCGTCTCTTCGCTTCGCCCGCCGTGGCGCCGCCCGAGCACCTCCACCCGCGCAAGCAGCTCCGAGAACGAATACGGCTTCGGCAAATAGTCGTCGCCGCCCGCACGCAATCCCTTGACCCGATCGTCAACTTGACCGAGCGCCGACAGGATCAGCACGGGGGTCTCGATATCCTTGGCCCGCAACGCGCCGATCACGGACAGCCCGTCCATTTTCGGCAGCATGCGGTCGATGACCAACGCATCGTAATGGCCATCGAGGGCAAGCGCCAAACCCTCTTCGCCGTCGAAGGCCAGATCGGCGACATGACCAACCTCGCGGAAGGCCTTTAGCAGATAATCCGCGGCATCGCGGTCGTCTTCTATGATCAGCAGGCGCATGGCAACCGGACGATTTCGACGAGGCTTGGTACGACAACGAGACTCAATGTTAGCGCGGTTTCAGGCCAAGTAGCCAACCAAGTCACTCAGCCGACGCGGGCTTGCGTCAGAACCAACCGCACTTTGCCCGAAAATGGTTTCAAAAATCGTGCCCAGTGCCGCCGATTTGAAGTTCCTGCATGGATTGCCGCGCGCGCGTTTCCGGGACTTCAATGGGAAAGCGGGCACTGGCCAAAGACCCCGAAAGACGAAACAAGGGGGCGGCAGGGATCAGCCTGCCACCCCCTCGACCAGCCTGGCCCCGGCGGGGGCGACGGATGCCGGGACCCTGTGGTTCCGTGGGAATGGGGACGGGCGCGAAGCCCGTCCCCACGGAAGCAAACAACCGGCGGGGGCGACGGATGCCGGCTGCAAGCCCCAGCTCATCACGCGTTGCCGAGCGGGATGGCAACGAATTTCGTTGCCTCGCCCGACTTCACGCGCATCAACACGGTGCGCTTTCCCGACGTGTTGGCGTCGCCAACCGCCTTGCGCACATCGTCGGGGGTGGAAACCGCCTTTCCTCCGACTTCAAGGATAACGTCGCCGGTCTTGAACCCGCGGTCGGCCGCCGGGCCACTCGGATCGACGTCGGTCACGACCACGCCCTCGCTGCTATCGGATCCGGAGACCTTGCTCGCGGGAGCTAGCGAGAGGCCAAGCTTCGGCACGTCGGCGCTGCCGCCGCGACGCGGCTCGCCGATGTCTGCGCGGGCTTGGCGCTCCTTCGGCAATTCGCCGAGCGTCAGCGTGACGGTGTCTTCCTTGCCGGCACGGAGGATCCCGAGCTTGACGGAGGTGCCAGGCGCCATCGCGCTGATCGTACGCGCCAGCGAGCGCGCATCCTTCACCGCCTCGCCGTTCACCGACAGAATGACATCTCCGGACTTGATGCCGGCCTTGGCCGCCGGGCTGCCGGCCTGCGGTTCGGCAACGAGCGCGCCTTCCGCTTTCTTGATGCCGAGGCTGTCGGCGATGTCAGCCGTCACCGGCTGAATCTGAACGCCGATCCAGCCGCGCGTGACGGCACCCCTGTCCTTGAGCTGCGCCACGACGCTCTTGACCGTCTCAGCCGGGATCGCGAAAGCGATGCCCACCGAGCCGCCGGACGGCGAAAAGATCGCCGTGTTGACGCCGATGACGTCACCATCGACGTCGAAGGTCGGGCCACCGGAATTGCCCTTGTTCACTGGCGCATCGATCTGAATGAAATCGTCATAGGGGCCGGCGCCGATATCGCGCCCGCGCGCCGAGACGATGCCGGCCGTCACCGACCCGCCGAGACCGAAGGGGTTGCCCACCGCGAGCACCCAGTCGCCGATGCGCGGGGAGCGCTCGGACAAGCGGACATAAGGAAAGTCGCTGCGGCCGTCGACCTTGATCAGCGCGAGATCGGTGCGCGCATCGGTGCCGATCACCTTCGCGGTGTAGGTCTTTCCTTCGTCGGTTGTCACTTCGACGCTGTCGGCCTTGTCGACGACGTGGTTGTTGGTCACCGCATAGCCGTCAGCCGTGATGAAGAAGCCGGAGCCTTGGCCGGTCGTGAACTGGTGCCGGCGCGGACCCCGTGGGAAATCCTCACCGTCCGGTTGGCCAAAGCGCTTGAAGAAGAACTCAAAGGGAGAGCCCTTTGGACCTTGCAGATCGTCGTCGCCCAATCCGGTGGCGTGCGCGCCGGCGTCCACCTTGACGCGGACGGAGATCACCGAGGGTTTCACCTTCTCGACGATGTCGGCAAAGCCGACCGGTCGCGATGCGGCTTGAGCATGAGCCGTCGAGACAAACGGCGAGAGCGCCGTATTCTGCCCGCTTGGCGTGCCGTTGTAGAGCAGGCCAATCGAGAGGGCGGCGGCGGTGGCGAGAAGAACGATACGACGCGCTGACAGCAATCGGCGCGTCCTCGGTATTGCTGGTAGGCCAGCGGTCATGAGGCTTGTCTCCACGAGGGATGTTGTTTGTTGGTTGGTGCGAGCACCGTTCGCAGCGAAGATTGGTGGGTGCCGCATTAAGACGCCCTTGCCGCGAAATTAAACTTTGGTAACGTGGGGGCCTGCGGATATTTATTTAATGACAATGGCTTACGATGCGGCAATCGCGCGCAGCGTCAATCGCCGACAGATTTCATCAACTCGGAAATGCGCGCCTCTTCCGCCGCCGACAGCTTGTCCGCACCGGGTGCATGATGTTGCCGCCGAACCGCCGCAATCACCACAATCGTACCGGCGATCAGCACCATGAGCGGGGTCAGCCATAGCAGCGCGGTTTGCCATTCGAGCCGCGGCTTGAGCAAGACGAACTCTCCGTAGCGCGCCACGAGAAAGTCGAGCACCTGCGGGTCGCTGTCGCCGGCTTTGAGCCGTTCGCGCACCAACACGCGCAGATCATGCGCGAGCGGCGCCGCGGAATCATCGATCGACTGATTCTGGCAGACCATGCAGCGCAAGGT
>Ga0126369_10001181_pt1 | contig 17938 bp, 16 predicted proteins | sample PanSoiMetaPlot_1_FD_109646 | JGI IMG/M metagenome (GOLD analysis project Ga0126369, IMG submission 109646) | Tropical forest soil microbial communities from Panama - MetaG Plot_1 | ecosystem: Environmental > Terrestrial > Soil > Tropical forest > Bulk soil | place: Panama | collected 2016-02-17 | reverse complement strand
TGGAGGCATCGATGCACCGGAGCCGGTTTTGCACCATCGTGATCGACTGTCAGGTCGATGATCTTGATCAAGCAGCGTTGTTTTGGGCGGAGGCCTTCGGCAAGCCGGTTCAACCCCCGTCCAACGACGAGCCAAATTACCGGGAGCTGTTAACGCAAGGCGACGAGCCGATCATTCTCTTGCAAAAGGTGGATCACCCCAGCCGGGTTCACTTGGACATCGAAACCGACGACCTCGAGGCTGAAGTCAAACGGCTGGAGAAGCTCGGCGCTCGGAGAATTGCTTTCGTGAGGCGGTGGTGGGTAATGGAGGCGCCTTCGGGCCAGCGATTCTGCGTCATCAATCCCCAGCGCGGTGCGCTGGCGGAGCACGGGAACGCTTGGAACGGGAGTTGAAATCGCCGGTTCCGCGACGCTAGGGTGCGCGTGGCTGAAGAGGGGTCGAGACGGTGGCTCGCCGCAATTACCACAGCGCAGAAGGCAGTGCTCCACCGGCATCGGATTTTGGCCCGCAATCCTTGGCGAGGCTGCTGGAGGTTTTGGATCCCGAGCCAAGTGCTGCGGCGGCCAAGTACGAATCCTTGCGACGTAAGCTGATCAAATTCTTCGAGTGGCGGACAGACGCATTCGCTGAGGAGAGCGCGGACGAAACCATCAATCGAATTGGTCGCAAGGTCCAAGAAGGAGAAGCGATACGGAACATTTGGAGCTACGCCTATGGTGTGGCGCGTCTGGTCCTGCTGGAGACGCTCCGCCGGAGCGAGCAGAACCGCAGCGCCCTCGCCTCGTTGCAACTGCTTGGCGACGACAGAGGCTCCGAGTCGCTCGCTCCCTGGTTCGCGTGCCTCGACGAGTGCCTACAAAAATTGGACCGTGACAGCTGCCAGTTGTTGGTGGCGTACTACCGCAGCGGCGGGCAAGAACGGATCGCAGGGCGCAAAGCCATCGCCCAAACGCTGTCGCTCAGCGTGGAGTCTTTGCGCATGCGGGCACACCGCGCGCGGCTCAAGCTAGAAGCCTGCGTTCAGGAATGCATCGGTCGGGGCGGGGAGCCGCGAGTAAGGGAAGGGCGACTTCCAACACTGTAATTTGAGAGGAAGAAGCGCATCGTGCCAAGAGTATCAACCGACGAGCAGTTGACCCGGTATCTGTTGGGCGAGCTCCCCGAGGAGGAAAGCGCTGCGCTGGAAGAGGAATACTTCGCGGACGACGCTTGCTTCGAACGGTTATTGGCACTGGACGATGAGCTGGTTGACGACTACGTCCGTGGAGCTCTGCCTCCGAGCTGGCGCGCTCAGCTCGAGCGCCGTCTACGGGAGACCGGCCAATGGGGACGGGTGCAATTCGCAAGGGCCGTATCGCAACGACTTGGGGCAGACCCCCAGACACAGCGCGTGGCTCGTACCAGGGCTGTTATTCCCCTAATACGTCGCCGCGCAGAAATTTTTGTCGGAGCACTTGCCGCGGCGGTGCTGCTGTTCGCGGGTGTGGCAGGGTGGTTTTCCTCTCGCAATGCAGGGCTTCGAGGCGAGCTGGCGCGTGCCGAAGAATTACAGCGAAGCCTGGAAAAGCGGGCCGAGGAATTGCAGCGGTCGCTCAATGCTGCACGGGCCGAAAAGGAAGTGGCGGTGCAGCAGGCAAAACCCTCCAAGGCAGCACGATTTCTCCTGGTTGGCACCGTCAGGGGCCCCGGTTCCGCAAACCGCGTGCTCCTGTCGCCTGACTTCGAATCGGTGATTCTCCAGGTTCCGGGTGAGGAGATTCCCTATCCCATCTACCGGGGGACGGTGAGAACGGTAGCTGGGGAATCGCTGCTTCAAGCTCGCTTGCAGTCCTCATCGTCCCTGAAGGAGGGTACAACATTGGCCATCGAAGTACCGAGCCGGCTGCTTACTCCAGGCCTCTACGTTCTTGTCGTCGAAGGGCGCCCCCAAAGGGCCAAGTGGGAGGCGGTTCGGGACTACCGGTTCGAAGTGATTCGAAAGTAGTGCGATGGGCTGAAAGCGTCTATAAGCTCGCCTGCTATGACGCGATTCACACCCCTGGTCGCTGGTCTGGTGGGTGTCTTGGCGTGCAGCAAGCCCGAAGATCCCGCGCAAATTCACCTTGACAAAGGCGACGAGCTTTTCACGAAGAATCAATTCAAAGAGGCAGCCGAGGAGTACCGCCTCTCCTTTGAGGCCAACCCGAAACAAAAGAATGCCGAAAAGGTTTTGGAAAAGGAAGCGTACGCCTACATGAAGGGCGGGGACACCAATCAGGCCGCGGCCGCCCTGATGAAGACCATGGATTTCAAGACGACCCTCAAGGAGAAGGTCGAGCTGCTCCACACCATTGCCAACATTTACGTCGAGAAGGGTCCGCCGGAAAAAGTCGAGGAGTATTACCTCGCGGCCCTCAAGCTCGACCCCAATGACACCGACGCACTGGCGTGGCTTGGAGAAGTGGCGTCGCAGCTGGGTGGAGCCCGATCGGCAAAAGTCGGCGCCGTTCCCAAGTACCTTGAGAAGGCCATCGGATACTACGATCAGGCGATTGCGATAAACCCGAACGCGCTGCTTCCCTATGTGAACAAGCGGATCGCTCTACTCAAGTGGGCGGATTACGAAAGGATCGAGAAAGAAACCGCGGAACGTGATCTGCAGGCCGCCAAGCGAAACTCCCCGGCGGCAAAGGACGCCAAGGAACGGGCCGAGAAGGCTCAAGCGCATATGGACGAGCTGAAAGCGCAAATCGAGCCCCTGTCCGGCAAGATCTCGGAAATGACCAAAAAGCCGAAGCCGGACGGCGGAACCCCCGGGTGACGATTATACAGCGGCCCGGCTTTCTCGCTGACCCATCGCTTCCGCTCGGGCCTCCCGATAGGCGTCGCGCACTCGCCGCGCATACCTAAGAAAATGTGGAAGCTGCTCGAGGCGAAGCGCCTGCGGCCCATCGCAGAGGGCATTAGCCGGGTCAGGATGAAAGTCGATCAAAACCGCTGAAGCGCCGGCAATCAGTCCTTGCCCCACGACGTGGAAGATGTCCAACAGCCCATCAGGGCTTAGGTCCGCCCGGCCCACGGCGTGCGACGGGTCCACGCACACCAGGAGGCGGGTTAGGCGTCGAACCACGGGCACGTGCGCAAAATCGACCAGGTTGCGATGCGGGTCGCCCAGGTGCGTCTTCACGCCTCGCAAGCAAAACAGAATTTTGGGATTGCCCTCACTGGCAATGTACTCGCAGGCGTTCAGGGACTCCTCGAGGGTAATGCCCATTCCGCGCTTGAAGAGAACCGGAAACTGGGCCTGCTGTCCGACCTGTTTCAGCAATTCAAAATTTTGCGCGTTTCGGGTGCCGATCTGAAGCATGACCCCGGTGGCATGGCCCGAAGATCGCACCGCCTGATCGATCTCGTCGATGTGCCGCGGATCGGTGACCTCCATAGAGATCACCTTGATGCCGTGTTTCCCAGCGAGCTCGAACACCCAGGGCAGGCACTTGGCACCTAGGCCCTGAAAATCGTACGGACTCGTACGCGGCTTGTACGCGCCCATCCGCGTTGTCAGCAATCCGTTGGCGTGTAGTGCGCGCATCGTGGCGTCAACGTGAGCCGGCGAATCTACAGCGCACAATCCGGCGAAGATGTGCAACGAGTTCTCATCGAAGGTGACGTCGTTGTATTGAAATCCCAAGGTCTCGGTCTGACCGGCGTGTCGGCCAATCCGGCGGAATTTCACAGATACTCGGACGACCCTGCGCACTCCGGGCAGTTCCTCGAACTCGCTCAACTCAATCGATTGGGTGGGGCCGAGCAGATAAATCTCAGTAACGGTGTGGGTGACTCCCTTGACCACGTGTTTGCGAGCGGTGATCCCTGGAATTCGCTGCGCATGCTGCAGCACGCCCTCGACCACCGAGTCAGCACAGTCAGGCTCAAGCATCACGATCATGCCCGGCTAATGCCATTCGGCAGAGGCTTTTTCAATCCGGCTTCCGCTGGCGGGCTGATTGATGTTACCTCGGGTGTCGAATGTACCAGATCGTTCGCCGCCAGCAGTTTTCAGACTCGACGTTCTTGTGGGACGTGCATGCTCCCGACGTGGCTCGAGCCGCCAAGCCCGGCCACTTCGTCATGGTTCGGCTCAAAGAGGGGGCGGAGCGTATCCCGCTGACCGTTGCCGACTTCGACGTCGAGTGGGGAACCATCACCATGGTGATCCAGGCAGTAGGAAAGACCACTTGGGACATGATGCGGAATTATCAAGAGGGCGACCACTTCCAGGATTTCGTCGGGCCTTTAGGATTGCCAGCGCCGATAGGCCAATACGGCCGGGTGGTGCTGATAGGTGGCGGCTTGGGCGTCGCTCCGGTTTTTCCACAGCTTCGCTCGCTCAAGGAAGCTGGCAACCACGTCACTGGCATCATCGGCTTTCGCTCCAAGCCTCTGGTGTTTTGGGAGGAGCAATTTCGCCGCCACAGCGACGAGCTGATCGTCTGCACGGACGACGGCTCGTATGGGAAACCGGGGTTCGTCACGGTGGCGTTGCAAGAGCTTCTCGAGAAACGCCCCAAGCCGGATCGGGTGATTGCCATCGGCCCTTTGGGAATGATGAAAGCGTGCGCGGAGCTCACTCGGCCTCATGGGGTGAAGGCACGCTCGAGCGCGGTTACTCAGGCCCGGCGACGAACGAGGCGACCATCGAGGCTGCGCGCCATGCCATGCAGACCGAGCTCGGGGGTATCGCTTTCTACGAACGAGGGGCGGAGGTGGTTGGGGACGAGGAGGTGGCCGGTCTGTTTCGAAGATTCGCAGTGATGGAGCGAGAGCATGCGCAGACGCTCGCTCGGCGGTAGCACGTCGAGATTCCCCAGACCGCGAGTCCGGGAATTACAGAGTCCACCATTTCCGTTTACTCCGGTATCGCCGCAACGCCCCAGGATGCGGTCAGTCTACTCCAGCTGGCCATTCAGCTCGAAAATCGAGCGCGTTCGTTCTTTTTGGAGAAGGGAAAGGGTTTTTCGCCGGGATCACACGAGTGGCGGCTCTACCGCGAGCTCGAGGCAGAGGAACGCGAGCATGCCGACCAATTGCGCACCGCGCTGGTGCGTCTCAAGGCGAATAAACCGGTGCTCGCTTAAACAACTATGCGCGTACTCCACGTCGATGGATCATCCCGATGTCGGAACAACCCTTCACCCCGTTCGCCACCGTTGTAGAGCTGGTTCAACGCCTTGAGGCCACTTCCAAGCGCCTGGAGAAGCGCCGGCTGATTGCGAACTTCTTACGGGCGCTTTCTCGGGCTGAAGTCGGACCCGCAGTGCTGCTGTTGGTGGCCGGAATCTTTCCTGAGTCCGATCCCAAGGTGCTGAACATCGGCTTTGCGACGATCCGGAAAGCCTTGGAAGCAGCCGGCCCGGGGAGCTTGAGTGCCGACCCGCTGACCATCCTCGATGTCCAGAAACGTTTCGAAACAATCGCTGCGGTGAAGGGACCCGAGTCGACGCGGACGCGACAAGAGCTGCTGGAGGAGTTTTTTCGACGCGCTTCGAAGGACGAGCAGCAGGTTTTGCTCAAAGCCATTTCCGGCGAAATGCGTATCGGCGTTAACGAGGGGGTAATGATCGAAGCCATCGCCGACGCCTCGGGCGCAGATCCAGCCGCGGTGCGGGCTGGGAACATGTACCTGGGAGACCTGGGAAAGGTGGCGGCCATCGCCCTTTTCGAGGGGAACGACGCAGTGCAGCGCCTCAACGCCGAGCTGCTGTTCCCCATAAAACCGATGCTGGCCGAACTGGCGCCGGACCTGGATGAGGTGCTGGCGGAGCACCAGGGTGTGACCGCGGTGGAATACAAGCTCGACGGCGCGCGAATTCAGATCCATCGAGTGGGCGAGCAAGTCCGGGTGTTCACCCGCCGCTTGAGCGATGTCACCCGCAGCGTTCCGGAGATCGTGGAGATCGCGCTCCAGCTTCCTGCGTCGGCCCTGATCCTCGAAGGCGAAGTGCTTGCCGTCGACGAACACGGTCGCCCAAGGCCTTTTCAAGAGTTGATGCGGCGCTTCCGTCGCATCCACCAGGTCGAGGACTTGCGAAAGGAAATCCCTCTTCAGCTGGTTTGCTTTGATCTTTTGCATCTCAATGGGTCGAACTTGATGGCTGCTCCCTATCGGCAGCGCTGGGAAGCACTGGAACGGCTCGTGCCGCCATCTCTGCTGGTGCCCAGGATCGTCACTTCAAGCAGAGCGGAGATCGAGGTCTTCCTCGGGCGAGCTTTGGCCGCCGGCCATGAAGGACTCATGGCAAAACGCCTGGACTCCCCGTATGCCGTCGGGAAGCGGGGAAAGAACTGGTTCAAGATCAAGCCCGCGGAGACGTTGGATCTCGTGATTCTCGCTGCCGAATGGGGTCACGGCCGGCGAACTGGAACTCTGAGCAATTACTGGCTCGGCATTCGGGATGGTTCGGGTTGGCAGATGATCGGAAAAACCTTCAAGGGACTGACGGACCAAGAGCGCGCCGACGTGATGAACCGCCTGCTGGCTTCCAAATCGGGCGAGGAGCCCTGGATCGTACACGTTCGGCCAACGGTGGTGGTGGAGGTCGCCTACAACGAAATCCAACGAAGCCCGCGCTACGAGTCCGGTTTTGCCCTACGGTTTGCTCGGATCACTCGGATTCGCGAGGACAAAGCAGCAAGCGACGCCGATACCTACCAGCGGCTGAAGGAACTGTACGCGAAACAGTTTGAACGCAAGGGCAAAAGCGTCGAAGAAATTTGAGCAACGCTGGCTAGAGAGAAATGCTGGCGTCAGTTTTTCTGAAAGCCAGCCAACTTTGCATAAGGCCACCTTTCGTTGTCGCACAACTGGCGGCGTCATCCGACAAGCGTATAGTTCCAAACAAATGTCGTGCAGAGCTACTCATGGCATCCGTTGGGGGTACCGGCAATTGCTCTGAACTCGAAGACCGCCGCTTCCAAAAAGTTAGCCGGTCCTGCCCACGTGAGTCGCTGAGGAGGACGGTATGAGCCACAAAGTGAGCGCGGTCGACGAGATGACTCGGCGTGTCCTGGAGATCGTTTACCCGGATGGAATTTTCCCAAACGATTACCCAAAGGCGATTGGAATTGTGTCGATGATCGCGCTGAGCACGGATGGCATTCTCGCCAAGCCGCTTCCGACTCAGGCGGGCAACGCCGCCAACCGAGAGAGGCGGCGTCCGGAGACCGAGGAGTCCCCGCCGGATGAACCAGGACCGCGGCGCGCGGCCTGGGATCGGGCCGTGGCTCGTTCCCAGATTGGCCAGCGACGCGAGAATCCGCCCAACGGGCAAGACGCGCAGGACGACTGAGCTGCCTTGGAGGGCGAAGCTACATTCCTGACGGCAGCTCGGCCTTTGTAAACCCGGCCGGTGCCTGAAATTTCTCGGCAGAAATGCTGGTGCGTTTGATGCTGGTCAAGGTGCTTTTGTCGTGCCCTTGACCGTCTTCCCCGATGTGCTCCCAGACGCCTGGGAAACCGGGCGCATTGCGAAGCTCGTCCAAGCCCCGCTGACGCGCCACTCCTCCCCAACCTGCTTTTTCGACGAATTCCTGGATCTTCAACAACGGAGCGATGTCCGCCTTGGTTATCGCCGAACCGCTCCATGGGATGTAGCACCCGGTCGCCTTGGTTTTGCCATCCTTGATCTCTTTGAATCCCTGGCAGGAGTAGCCGGCAACCGTTTGCTCGCTGCCGGTGCGCTCCCACTTTGCCGGAGCTTGAGCGGTTTCAGGGCTAGAATCTTGAGACGGCGTGCGCCCGCCCATCATGTCTTGCATCCGCTTTCGCTGTTCTGGGTTCAACTGCCCCATCATGGCCTCCATTTGCTTGCGCTGCTCCGGCGTCATCTTGGCCATTCCTTCTTGCATCTTCTTCTGAGCGTCGGAGGTGAGTGCCTTGATTTTCTCAGGGGTCATCTCGGCAAAGGTTTTCTTCTGTGGATCCACGGTGATCAGCATCTGCTTGTCGCCGTCATAGATGAACACCGTTTTGTGTTCGGGATCCCTGTTGCTGTCGACCCGCATCTTGTTTCCTTCGAGGTAGATGGTGGACTCTTCGTTGCTTTTCGCGTCGCTCCCTTTGGTGGTGAGGATCACTCCGGCGAAGGCGCTGCCGGCCCAAGCGAGAAGCACGGTAGCAGCCAGCGGGGCAATTTGAAGCTTCATGTCATCGGCTCCTTTGTGCATGGGTGGCCGACTAGGCTGAGCCTCGCGGCGCGTCAACAATGCAGCGTCCGTAAGGTTCGGGCAACAGACAATCGGCCAGCAGTCGAACGAATGCGGCGACTATCGCCCGCCGAACTGCTTCGCTCTGCCGTTCCGAATACTTTCAGCGCCGCACCCGTCGTCGCAGCCTCCGGCGTAATCCACGATGAGCGTTGGCTGAAAGCTGGGGTTGATGTTTTCTCGCGAATCGAACCGCTTCGCCGACACGGGAAAAAACTCGTCGGCCATCATCACGATCCAGCCGTTGTTGGTGTCCGGCTGATCCAACCATTGTTGAACATCAACCAACATCCCCGGGTTGAACTGTGAATCAAAGCTGTAGAACCCAACGTCCAAGACAGCCGCGTTCCCACTGACGTTCGGTGCAAAATCGCCTCCCGGCTGGGCCCAGAAATCGGTGTCATAAAAAGTGTGCAACCAGGTTGCGTCGCCTGCCATCGCCGGTCCGCCCATCCCTTCGTTCCCGGGAGCGACCGAAGCCCCTTCGCCCCAGGCGCTGACCACCTGATGCAGGTCGACTTCCACCTCGGGCGGTGAAAAACTTACGTGGGACATGTGCAAGGTTAGGATAACGCTCAGAATGGTGGAGCCCGCGGGCACGTTGTCCGCGATGTCGAAGGAGATCAGCCCCCGGCGAATCAGCCCTGCGGCGGTTCGGCCAGCAAAGAAATACTGGCCCGAGCCATCGCTCGTTTGGCCAAAGTCGTCCTGATACAGCGTGTTGTCCTGGATGGGGTTCAACATCACGGTATCGGCTTGCGCCGGCCTACCCGCGACGACGCCGAATACAAGCAACATCGCCGCCCATTTCCACCCAAGCGCCATGATGAATCCTCCCGTTGCGGCGGAACCTCAATGTTGAGATGGGACTCGAGAAAGGGTCTGCCGCTGACGATTTAATCGCAGCGGCAGAGTCCCTTCAACCGATCTTTCGATCGACGACTCAACCGTTGTTCATGAAACCCAGATCGGTCTGGCTGAAATTGCCGATATTGGGGAACACGTACGGCATGTCCGCGTCCGAAACGCCAAACCACTTCGCCAGAGTAGCTCCATACTGGGCCGTGGAGGTGGAGGGAATCCATCGTCCGCGGGCACCGGATCCGGTATCCGAGTCATCGGGGCCGTTGAGCGCGAGGTTGGGGTAGGTGCCGTAGATATCGCCGCCGATGACCGAGCCTCCCATGACAATGTGATGGCTCCCCCATGCGTGGTCGGTGCCGCTCGCCTGGGCACCGATCTTGAACGTCCGCGCAAAGTCCGACATGGTGAACGTGGTCACCTGGGAGACGACGTTCTGCGCAACCAATTCGGCGTAGAACGCCTCGAGCGCGGCCGACAGTTGCGTCAATAGGCCTCCTTGACCGGCGTTTTGGTTCGCGTGGGTGTCAAACCCGCCGAGCGAAGCGAAGAAGACCTGGCGTCCCATGGGTCCTCCGCCGCTGAGTGTGTCTCGCAGGGCAATGAACTTGGCGATCTGTTTGAGTTGGTTACCCAGCGAAGTGTTGGGGAAATTGCCCACCGTCGGGTCGGTGACGAGCTGGCCTCGAGTGCTCAGCGATTGAGACTTCACTCCTGCTGCAGCCCCCCGCAGCACTGTCCCGTCGTCCAAGGCGAGAATAGCGTTGACCGCGTCGAGTATCTCCGGATGGGTCGTAACGTCTGGATCGTATCGAAGGGCCTGGTTAAGCGGCGTCGGAGCGGGGTTAACCACCAACGGTCTCTGAGCGATGGCGTTGGTGTAGATGGTGACCCCGGCCACCGAGACTTGGAGCGGGAACAGCTCGCCTCCAAACACCCGCTCCGCAAGGCGACCGCCCCAACCGGTTTGAGCTGACCCCTGATAGATGGCGCTTTGGTTCTCATCCTGCTGATTGGAGTGAGAGAACAGTTGGTCGGGACGAAGCTCTGGATGCGCCAGGTAGGTCGGCTTGTCCATGGGCGTGAGCAGGGTGCCCGCGTTGCATACGAACGCCAGGTTCCCGGCCTGGTAGAGGTTGTACAGGCCAGTGGTGGCGTAGGTGGTGCGGTTGGGAAGCCCGAACTGCCCCTGGCTGCTGGTGTTGATCTGAAGCAGATCTGCCTGGGCGATTTCGAACGGTGATCCGGCGCGAGCCGCCGCATAGTCCGCGTAATTATCGTACGGGATGACCATGTTGTTCGCGTCGTTTCCGCCGAAGAGGAAGATGGCTACCAGCGCCTTGTAGCTTGCATCGTTGGGACAGTTGGGCGCCTTCGAGGTGGCGAGCAAATTCATCAGCGAGAGCTTGTTCAAGCCGCTCGCGAAGGCCGCTCCGCTCAGCGCCATGCATCCCGTTCCTGCGAGAAATTGTCGTCGGGTCGATTTCATTGGATCACCTCTGGACTTGGTAAGCGGGTGAGGTGCTAACCAAGAACGTGGCTTCAACGACCATCTGCGCCCCGCTTACGCCGGAGATCGCGTTCACCACAATGCTTCTGAGATCATCGGTCATCTGTCCGTGCAACAGCTGCTGATTGAGCGCTTCGACGAGGGTGTCCGGGTCGTCCGCCGGCAGTCCCGACAGATCGGAGGCCACGAAGTTGGGGCGATAAAGCGAGTTTGGCGTCACCGTCCCGCGAATGATTTGGTAAAACAGGTTGTCGCGAGAGAGCGCGGTCGTGGTCGAGTAGATGTTGAACTCGGGGCCTACCAAATCGCTGCGTCCGGGAACGGCGAAAAAGGGCGAGAAGAAGTTGAACACCGTGGGGGCGCGGAAAACGTCTTGGCTTTGCGCCAAGTAGGTTGTCGCGGTTCCGCCCGGGTTGGTCAGCGCCAGGTCTGAAACCGGATCTGCATCGAGCGTCGCGTTCTGGACCGTATAGCCGATGCTCCTGAGGAGGTTGGTGACGGCCAAAACCGGCTCGCGCAGTTTGCCGAACTCGGGGGCTGGCGACTCATCGCGCGCCTCCGGATCAAGCAGCACCGCCCGGATCACCGCTCCCATGTCGCCGCGAACGCCCGAGCCGTTGTCGTTGAACGCCGCGGTCACGTTCGCCACGTACGTTGGGCTGGGATTGCTGGTGACGAACATCTGGATCAAAGCCTTGCCGATGAAGGTTCCGACGTTGGGATGGTTGAAGAGAATGTCGATCGCGCTGTTGAGGTCCTGATCAACGGTCTGCCCCGCCGGAACCTCGGCTTGGAAAGGGGACCCGGCGAAAAGGACCTTGGCGCCGGTGTCGTGCCTTCCCGCGTTGGCGACCAAGTTGTCCCGGTAGTTGGTCAGGTCTTGGTTGGTCCCATTGTTATGCCCCAAACGCGGAGCATTCACCCATACGCTGAGCGTTCTGGTGAGCTCCGTCACCGTGTCCTGGGCGTAAGTGGGCGTGCCATCGGTAGTCCCGTCCGGGTTGAGCACCACCAAGCCAATCGAGAACAGCTGCATGATTTCTCGGGCGTAGTTCTCGTTTGGTTGAGTGCGGGTGTTGGTGATGTTGTCGAGGTATCTGCCCATCGTCGGATTGAGTGAGAGCGCATAGAGAATGTCTCGGTAATTTCCCAATGCGTTTTCATCGAGCATTTGTAGGTATTGGGTCATGTAATTTGCGTAGTTGATCGCGGCGTCCTGGGCCGACGTCACCAGAATCTGATTCAGAGCAAAGAACATCCTCTGCCGGAGCTGATCGGGCGCGGTGAGTGCATTGCGGTAGAAGATTTGCTGCAGCTTCCACATCGTGTAGTTGTCGCGCCGGCACTCGGTGTTCGCCGGGCAATCGCTTGGCGGCGTCGTGGGAAGTGCATAGAAGTCCTCCGGGCCGCAAGCAGTGACTGGATCCGCACAGGTGGTATCGGCTCGCGAGCCATCACAGCAAACCGTTGGGTAGTCGGAGACTGGCATCGCAAGCTGTTCGTCGATCCAGGCGCTCAAATCTCCGCCCAGATCCTGCTCGATGTGCGCAATGTCCGCCGCCGTTGGCCCATAAGTGGCCTGTTCCAAGAATCGGACGACATCGTTGTGCGAAGTGGCGAGCACCGCCTTTGAAGTGCGACTCGTCTGAAGGTTGCTTCCGGGCGTGTGAAGGGTGCTTCCGGGCGTGCAGGACATCGCCGTGGCTAAGCCAAACCAAGCCAACAGCCGCAGCCAATGCCTGTGCGGTACGAGGTAGTGCTGTCCAACGTTTTTCACGTGCTCCTCCCTTTCGGGTACCGTCTTGCATGGTGAGAGGTTCGAAATGCACGCTGCCGGCGATGGCTGGAGTAGACTTTCGCTGACACCCCGAACACCTTATGATTCCCCTCGTACGGCGAGCGTGCCCATTTGCGGCCGAGAAGATCGCAGCCGCTTGTTCCGAGCTGCTGTCGCGCGGAATGCGTCCATAACCCCGGAGAGGAAGCGGGGTTAACAATTCTTCAGCGTTGCAAAAGAAAATCCCAACAGCGGCCACGCAAATTGAGGGGTGTCACCCAAATACGGGTGACGGGCCACGGCTGCCGAAAGCCGGAAGGAGAACAGTATGAAGAAGATTGTGGTGGCAGCGACTTTGTTCGCCGCGGTTGCTTTACTCGCCGGTTTCGTCGTGCAAGGTCCGATGCACTCCAAGCGGGCATATGGATTTGTGAACTATCGGATTAATTCGCTGTTGGACGAGATCAAGGCGACCGATTCGCAGCGCGCGCAGGTGAACGCTATCAAAGACGAGCTTTTCAATGACGGCTTTGCATTGAAGCAGGCGAACGGAAACCTGCGAAAGGACCTCGTTGCTCAGTGGGACTCGGATGTTGTTGATTCAGCTAAGATACATACCTTGGTAAACGATCGGGTTGAGGCTTTCCGGGCATTTGCAAACAAAGCGGCCGACGATGCCATCAAGGTGCACGACCTGCTGACCCCGGAACAGCGAGTCCAGCTCAAGGCCGAACTCGAGCAGGAGCATTCCCACGACTGATCGGCTGAGGTTGGAGAGCGAGGGCTGAACCCAGGTCCCTCGCTCTCATGCACTAGAGCTGGAGCGTGAAGTTCCAGATTTTGTTGCTGTATTCGACGCTCGCCGGCCCGGAAACCAGCCCTGCGAATTGCTCCCGGGTGAGTGAAAAGACGATCGATCTGGTATCGCCGTTCGGATAACGGCTCGGAGCGGCAATTTCGTGGACGCCGATGCGAAGTCTGGGCAGGTCATTCTGAGCCAAGAACGGGGTCCCGTTGCTCGCAATCTCGAGCTCGTAGCCCGGATCTCCATTGAGCGCCGCTGTTGACGCCACCGCACGTATCCCGCGAAGCGTTGCGCTGATGATCTCCGGCAAGATGATGTCGTTGTAGCCGGTGGCGACCGACCCAGATGGCGCAGGCCCAGACGGCGGATTTCCACTTACAGTCGATAAGCGGAGGTTGGCGACGTAGATGGCGCCGCTGTCGGTGTCATTGAATGTCAGCCGCACGCCCCGAACGCGGGTCAGGTCAGTGGCGAAGTCACTCAGTGGGATTCGGGCCGACTCCAAGATCGGGTGCAGCCCCCCGGGTCCGCCCACAGGCCCGCGGAGATCTGCATAGCCGTTGAGATTCACCGCCTGTGAGAGGGCATCGTCATCGAGTGAGAGCGCGATCGCGAAGTTGGTTGGAGTGATTGGGTTTAGCGCGCTGTTTTGGCGCGAGACCCGCAAGTCCAGGGTCTTGAATGCGCTGACGTCATTTCCGGATCCCGCGGATGCCCAATTGCTCTGGAAGTAGGTCGCATCGTCGGCGGAGCTCCAGGAGATCTGACCGGCTCTCTGGACGGAAGCGTGGTTCGGCACGGTTCCATGATTGATGGTGATATTGCTGGCATCATTCGGGAAGCCGTAGGTGTTGGTACCGGTCGGCCGATCGAAATCCTCGAAGACGGTCGTGACGCTTGAGCTCGGCGAGTCCGTGTATCCCCGGTCGATGCGCGTCACGCTGGTCACCACGTCCGGAGGGTCATACTGAGGATTGAAGTTCTGATTGAACGTAGGGTCGGCGTTGGGTCCGACGTTGCCGCGAAACAGCGCAACGACGCTGGCGAGACTCGTGGTGCGCTGCGCCTCTGAGCCAATGAACTGCGGAAATATCGGGTCGTGCCCAGTGCACCCGTTGGAATCGGAAACCTGCCACTCGGTGTTGAAAAAGTTGTGATTAGCGCCCCACACGGTGTAGCTCGCTTTTTGGGTGGCGGGGCTCTCGGAAAAGTGTCGCAGGTCGCGGTCGAAGGGCATTATTCCTTGAAGGGTGGAGACGTCGCCGTCGCACATCGGCAGGATAACGCTCCAGATCGTTCCATCGGAGTCCAGTACGCGCGAGGTCTGGCCATCAACCGGGCCGATCTCAAAGATCGAGAGGAAGTTGACAGGTCCGATCCGGTCCGGCCAAGGGCTGCCCGGATCTCGGTAATAGTTGTAAGCGGCCCTCATCCCCTCGCCGCCGCGGGAGTGTCCCAGCAAGCCAACGTTGCTGAAGTCCAGTTGACCGAACAGGTCGATTCCCAGATCGGGTGGCGTTGTCCCAGGATTGTTGTTCCAGTAACTGAGCATCTCGAGGTGCCTGAGGACCATGCGGCCGCGCATCAAGTTAAGACCTCCATCGCCCACGATACCGTTGCCGCACGTAATCCCTCGGTTGGTGTTGATGGAGACGACTAGGTAGTTCCACGATGCCAATACTTGCGCCAGATAATTGTAGCCTTCGTGGTTCGGAACCACGATCGGCGCGAGCAAGGGACAGGTTCCGGTGGTGGTGTATTGGCAGTTGTCGTCCACTCGCGGATTCATCCCATGGCCACAAGTGGAGTGATTGCCGTGCAAGAAGACCAACACAGGCAGGGGCGTTCCTGGCAATGGATCCGGCCAATACACTCGGGCCCACTTCTCAGTAAATCGATCGGTGGCCACATCGGTATCGAGATCCGCGGGAAAGCGATATTCCGCTGTGGCAACGTTGGTGTCAGGATTGGCTTGGGTTGCATCCGGCGCCATGTCCGCGATTGCAGTGGTTGCCAAACTCAATGCGTACACGACGACAACGTAAAACTGGCCCGTAAGTTTGCTCATGCTGTTCCCCCGAAGATGGCTCGCTGCGTCGCGAGGGCGGAGAAGCTACACCGGGAGTCTGCGACGTCAAAACCTAAACTGCGCAGGTTGTTCAATTATCGTGCTTCGAACGCTGAGCCTTCTCACGGGTGAGCTCGTCGGCCAAGTGACGTCCCGCCTGGGCTAAGCCTTCGAATGACGCTTTTCTGCCGCTTTCGGTCTCCAATGCTCGCCGGGCGGTCTCGCTCGCGGTGCCTGCCTGAAGGTCCGCCAACAGCAAGAAGGCGCTCCACTGTGCGTTGAGCTTGGCGGTCCGCCCGGGCCGCAGCGGACGCTCGGCGAGGCCATCCGCCACCTTCTGGAGCAACGATGCTTCGTCGAGGCGACGGCTCTTCGCCTGCATCGCGTTCCAGGCATGCGCCAGCAACTCCTCGAGCAATGGGCCTTGCAATGCTGCCTCAAGCCGGGTGCGAGCCTCTTCCTCTTCCAGCTGATGCGCCGCCGCAAATGTCGGCCATAGCTTGGCGACCACTATCGCGCGGGTCGCCAGATGCGCCAGCCTGGGCGGATAACGCATCGATCACTTGGCTAGTCTTCGTCGACCACCGGCTTGAACCCGCTTTCCTTAATCACTTGCTCCTGCGTGTAAGCCGGGCAGAAGTCGTAGTGGTCGAACGTGATCGAGAACGTCCCCTTCCCGTGGGTCATCCCGGTTAGGACGGGTTCGTATTCCAGGGTTTGGGCCAGAGGGACGAACGCGGTGATGGTGGTGGTTTCATCGTCGGCGTCCGTGCCAACGACCTTGCCGTGTCGGCTACTCAAGTCGCCCACCACATCGCCCATCGACTCGCTCGGGACGGTGACCTCGATTTTGGCTATCGGCTCGAGGAGGACGGGGTGCGCGGCAGCCGCCGCCGCTCGAAACGCCCGGTAGCCTGCTACCTGGAACGCCGCGTCCGAGGAGTCGACGGAATGGTACTTGCCATCCACCAGGCGAACCTTGATATCCACGACGGGGTAACCTGCAATTACCCCTTGGTTCATCGCCCGCACCACTCCTTTTTCCACCGACGGGATGAACTGGCGAGGAATGACCCCACCCACGATGGCGTCCTCGAAAACGAAGCCGCTTCCCCGCGGAAGCGGTTCGAGATCGACGTAGCAAACCCCGAACTGACCGTGTCCGCCGGTCTGCTTTTTCTGCTTTCCCTCGACGTTGGTGACCTTGCGGCTCATCGTCTCGCGATAGGGAATACGCGGAGGACCCAATTTGCATTCGACTCCAAGGCGCCGCCGCAGTCGCTCGAGGGTAATCTCCAAATGCAGAGCGCCCAGCCCGGACACAATGAGCTCTCGACTTTCCTCGCGGTGGGAGAAGTTCAACCCCGGATCCTCTTCGACCAAGCGTTGGATGGCCACCGCGACCTTCTCTTCCATTCCCTTGGCGGTCAGTACCGCCCGCGAGAATAGGGGCGGAGGAGGATCCGGAAGACTCAACGTGAAGGGGTGCTTTTCATCGCTCAGGGTTTCCCCGGTTCGGACGGTCTTCAGCTTCGTCGCGCAGACGAGGTCGCCGGCGACGGCATTGGGCATTGCCTTGAGCTCTTTTCCGGCGCCCTGCAGCAGCTGTGCGACCCGCTCGCGGTGACCATCTTTGGCGCAAGTCAGCTGGGCGTCGGAGCTGAGGGTGCCGCTCAGGACCCGTAAGTACGACGTCTTTCCGGCGTGCGGATCAATGTGAGTTTTGAAAACGAAAGCGGCGACCGGTGTGTCGGGTTTGGTTGCCCGCTCGGAAGCGCTCTTGTCGGCGTTGGTGCCTTTCCATGCTGGGCGGTCGAGAGGAGAGGGGAGCAAATCGACGATGGCGTCCAAGAGCGCGGCGATTCCGATCGGAATGGCGCTCGATGCGCAGTACACCGGGACAAGCTTGGCGGCCAGTACCGCTTTGCGAGCACCTTCATCGATCTCACGTTGAGCCAGATCCCCTTCGGTTAGGTATCTGTCCGTCAGCGCGTCGTCGGTGCTCGCGATGTCGTCGACCAGCTTGGCGTGTACTTCCTCGACCTGCTTTTTCAGTTCCGGGGGAATCTCGCTAGGTTCGAGGGCCGAAGGCGCTTCGGGTTTGCCGACCCACGCTTTGCCGGTGCGCTCGTCCACGACGCCTCGGAAGGCGGGTCCGGTACCGGTGGGCACCTCCATCACGGTGATCGGCTCTTTGAGGGCGCGCACTTCCGCAATCACTTCGTCGACCCGCGCATGTTCGTCGTCGACTTTGGTCAATACCACCAGGCAAGGAGTTCGAGTCTGAAGGATCCAGCGACTGAGCCGCTCAGTCCCGGTTTCAACTCCGCTGCGCGCGCTCACCACCAACAGCACGGCATCCGCGGCATTGAGAGCCATCCGAGTATCCGCAAAAAGGCTGGTCTCACCCGGAGTATCGATCAGGTTCACTTTCTTGCCGCCCCATGACAAGCTCGTCAGCCTCGACTCGAGCGTGGACATGTGGGCTCGTTCTTCAGGCGAATCATCCAGTCCACACGCTCGATCCCCGGCCTTTCCCAGCTTCGGCGCAACCTTCGCCAGGTAAAGCATGGCCTCGATGAGCGCCGTTTTTCCGGCGCCCTTGTGGCCGACCACAGCTACATTTCGAATGTCCTCCGATCTGATCCCGCTCATTCAAAGGCCTTTCCG
>Ga0126369_10001180_pt1 | contig 17943 bp, 17 predicted proteins | sample PanSoiMetaPlot_1_FD_109646 | JGI IMG/M metagenome (GOLD analysis project Ga0126369, IMG submission 109646) | Tropical forest soil microbial communities from Panama - MetaG Plot_1 | ecosystem: Environmental > Terrestrial > Soil > Tropical forest > Bulk soil | place: Panama | collected 2016-02-17 | reverse complement strand
TGAACCAGGGGCTGCTGGAGGCGACCACCGGCGTCGCCGACAGCGAGCCGCCGCTGGGCGTCGGGGTGGGCGTGGGAGTCGGCGTCGCGGTCGGTGTCGGCGTGGGCGTGGGGGTGACGGTGGGCGTGCTCGTCGGCGACATCGACGGGCTGGGGCTCGTGGTCGACCCGCCGAGCGCCGTCAGCGTCGAGGTGAACGAGGGCTTGGGCGCGAGGTTGGCGTCGTAGATGTCGGCCGCGCCCTGTCCCGAGAAGGTGCCGGGGACCCACGAGTACTTGTCCGTGTACTCCCAGATCGTGATGCCGGTGCAGCCGGTCACGGCCAGGCAGGCCCGGACGACGTTGGCGTACTCGGTCGCCTGCTGAGCCAGCTGGGCAGCCGTGGCAGCGCCGTTGGTCAGGGTGATCCGGTCGTCCAGTTCCGTGACCTCCACGCTCAGGCCCAGCGCGGTGAAGCGCTCGATGTTCTGCTGCAGCGAGGACGGCACCTGGCCGAGGATGAAGTGCGACTCGAGACCGACGCCGTCGATGGGCACGCCCTGCTGCTTCAGCGAGGTGACCAGGTTGAGCATCGCCGTGCTCCTGGGGTTGACGCCCTCGATGTTGAAGTCGTTCAGGAACAGCTTCGCGGCGGGATCGGCCTGGTGCGCGGCCGTGAGGGCCGTCGCGATGTAGCCGGAGCCGCCGGCGGCCTGCTCGAAGATGTCGGTGCGCAGGCTGCCGTCGTCGTTGAAGGGCTCGTTGACGACGTCCCACTCCGCGATCTTGCCCGCGAAGCGACCGGCTTCGGTCGCGATGTGCTGCTGCATGAGCGTGAGCACGCTGGAGGCGGTCGGGAAGTTCGTCGAGTTCACCCAGCTCGGAAGCTGCGAGTGCCACACGAGGTTGTGGCCGCGGATCCGCATGTTGTTGGCCTGCGCGAAGGCCACGACCTGGTCGGCGCCCGCCCAGTTGAAGGTGCCCTGCGTCGCCTCCACGGTGCCCCACTTCATCTCGTTCTCCGGGGTCACCGAGTCGAACTGCGCGGCGCCGATGCCGGCATACGTCGCGTCGGCCGACAGGTGGTTCGCGGCGAACGCCGAACCGATCTTGATCCCCCTGGCGTCGGCCGCCGCGCGCAGCGTGGTAGGCGCGGCCGCAGCGGTCTGCGGCCTCGTCGCCGCGCCGAACCCGACCAGCAGCATCGCGGCCGCCGCCGCGGCGAGGAGCCAGCGGCCCGCCCGAGGGCCGCGGCCGTCCTGCGTCTCGACCATCGTTCCTCTCCTTCCTGCGAGATCGCTCCCACGGGACGGGACGGCATAGTAAACGGTTGCTGTTGGGAGCGCTTCCACACAAGAGTGGACGTCCCCGGCCGCCTTGTCAACTGCGTCGGCTGGTGCGACCTGGGTATAGTACCCGTGGTTTCGGAATCAACGTCGACGACGTTCAGGGGGGAGGCACAACGTGGGGCGGAGTCGGTTTCTGCGGTTTCGGCGCGTCGCCGCCTGCGCGCGCATCCGGCTGATGCGCGCGCCGCATGCGCGGTAGGCACACCCGACGGCGGTCCGTGGCCACCCTCGAGGGGACGCGGGTCGCCGGCTACCTGCTGCAGGACCGGCTGGGCCAGGGCAGCCACACCGCCGTGTACCGCGCCTCCGCGCCGTCCGGCGAGTGGTGCGCGCTCAAGCTCGTGGACGCCCAGCTCGAGGACGGCGCCAGCCTGGCCGCTCGCCTGCGGCGCGACGCGCCGCTGCTCGCGCACATCCGCGATCCGCGCATCCTCCCGATCCTCGACCCCATCGCCTCGGACGACATGGCCGGGGCCGTCATGCCGCTCATCGATGGGCGTCCGCTGCGTGACCTCATGCGCGGCGGCGACCTCGACTTCGACCTCGCCTGGAGCATCCTGACCCAGGTCGCCGACTCGCTGGACTCCGCCCACCGGCGCGGGCTGACGTACAAGGTGCTCAAGCCGGCGAACATCCTGGTCAGGGACGCCAGCGTCTACCTCGCGGAGTTCGGCGTCACCGGCCGGTGGGCGGGACAGGTCGGTCTGGCCGCGCCCAACTGCCTGCTCGACGGGGCGCAGTACCTGGCCCCCGAGCAGATCCTGGGCGAGGAGCCCGACCACCGGGCGGACATCTACGCGTTCGGGGTCCTCGCGTTCGAGCTCGCCACTTCGACGGCGCTGCACGCCGACCCGGAGCCGTCGACGATCCTCCAGCGGACGCTGGAGGCGCCGCCCCCGTCGGCGTCGGCCCGGAACCCGCAGATCCCGACCGAGGTGGACTGGGTGCTGCGCCGGGCGCTGGCCCGGGACCCGGAGGAGCGGCACGCCTCGGTGCGCGAACTGATCGAGGAGCTCGTCTGCCCGCCGCCCCTCGAGGTGGTCTACGAGCCGCCTCCCGAGCCGCTGGAGCCCGTCGAGCCCGGCCAGGCGGCCGTGACCGTCGACTCGCTCATCGACGTCCTCTCGGGCCTCCTGGCGCCCGACGGGGACCTGGAGGCGCTCGATGGATAGGGGCAGAGGGACCGCCCTCGACGGCAACCGGTGGCTGCAGCTAGTGGCGATGTGCGTCGCCATGATGGCGATCGCGAACCTGCAGTACGCGTGGACGCTCTTCACCTCGCCGCTGACGAAGCACTACGGCGTCTCGCTGGCGGTGGTGCAGGTCGCGTTCTCCACGTTCGTGCTCGCCGAGACCTGGCTGGTCCCCTTCGAGGCGATGCTCATCGACCGGTTCGGCCCACGGCTGATCCTCTGCGCGGGCGGGGTGCTGGTCGGTCTGGGCTGGGTCGGCTCGGGCGCCCTCTCGCCCACGGTCCAGTGGGTCTGGGTCTGGTACACGGTCGGCGGCCTGGGCGCGGGTGCCGTGTACGGGGGGTGCATCGGCGTCGCGATGAAGTGGTTCCCGGACCGCCGCGGACTCGCGGCCGGCCTGGTCGCCGGTTCCTACGGGGTGGGCGCCGCGCTGACCGTGGTCCCCATCGCGAACATGATCCACTCGTCCGGCCTGCAGAGCACGTTCGTGGTCTGGGGGCTGGTCCAGGGGGCGGTCACCGTCGCGTGCGCGCTGGTCATCTCGGCCCCTCCCCACGGCTGGCTGCCCGCCGGCTTCGTGCCCAGCTCGGTGCGCCAGAGCAGGTACGACGTCCCGCCCATACGCCTCGGCGGCCGCGCCGGCATCGGCGGCATGGTGGCCAGGCCGTCGTTCTGGCTCCTGTACCTGATCATGACGCTGATGGGCTTCACGGGGCTCGTGGTCACGGCCCAGATCGAGCCCATCGCCCGCCACTACCACGTGGACGGCGTGGTGGTCGCGTTCGGGCTGCCCGCGCTCGTGCTGGCCATCCAGCTCGACCGCATCCTGAACGGGCTCACCCGGCCCTTCTGGGGCTGGGCCTCCGACCGCATCGGTCGGTACAACGCCATGGCCGTCGCGTTCGCGGCCCAGGCCGGCACCATCCTGGTCTGGACGCGGTTCCTGGACCACCCCCTCCTGCTGATCATCCTGTCGGGCCTCGCCTACTTCACATGGGGCGAGATCTACTCGCTGTTCCCCGCGGCGGTCGCGGACCTGTTCGGCCGCCGCTTCGCGACGACCAACTACGGCGTGCTCTACACGTCGAAGGGCGTCGCGGCCGTGCTGGCAGGGCCGGTGGCGGCGCTGATCGCCTCGCAGTTCAACGGCAACTGGCTGCCGGTCTTCCTGGTCATGTCCGGGTGCGCCGCGCTGGCGGCCGTCCTGACGCTGGCGTGGCTGAAGCCCGCCGCGCAGCGGACCATCATGGGCCCGCTGCTCGGCCTGCTCCGCTCGTCGGGCTCGGGGCGCCAGGAGGAGCTGTACACGGGACTGGCGCAGGCGTTGCGCGTCGCGATCGTGCGCGGGGTGCTGCGACCGGGCGCCCGCCTCCCGCCCGAGTCGGCCCTGGCCGCCGCCATGGGTGTGAGCCGGGACGAGGTGGCGTCCGCATACGCGGTCCTTGGCGCCGAGGGACTGCTCCGCCCCCAGCGAGACGGGGGCCCGCTGGTCGAGGGTCCGCCCCGCCTCCTCGCACTGCCCGCCCCGTCCCAGTACCGTTAGCGAAGGGCGGCCAGCACCCGGTCCGCGCCGCGCCGCCAGACCACGTCGGTGGCCGCAAACCCGGCCTCGCGGAGCCGCAGACGCTGGTCGTCGTCGCTGAGCGCATGGCGGCCGTGGTGGCCCGCGTGGCCGAGCGCGTCGCGCTCCGCCAGGGCGCCGGCGAGGGCGGGCTCGGCGCGGATGGCCTGCCACCACTCCTCCCAGGACTCGCCCTCCGCCGCGGCGGTCCCGCGGCGTGTGAGCTCCAGGTCGGTCATCCGGCGCGCCACGTCGCTCAGCCGCGCGTCGCCGGGGCCGAATCGGACGTGGTCCGCGTCGAGGAAGACGCCGCCGGGCCTGATGACACGTGCCAGGTCGGCGGACAGCCGCCGGATCGTCTCGGCCCCGAGCCAGTGCAGCGCGGTGCTCGAGGTCGCCGCATCCACGCGGTCGACGCCGATGCTGTCGAGCCAGCCGTCGTCGCGCAGGTCCGCCCGCACGAACGTCAGGTGCTCGCGGTCGCCGTAGGCGCCTCGCCCCAGCGCCAGCAGGACCGGGTCCACTTCGACGCCGATCACGCGGGCCGACCGGAACCGCTCCAGGAGCCGGACGCCGAGCGACCCCGGCCCACACCCGAGGTCGAGCACGGTCGCGGGGTCACCGCCGAGCGCGGCCTCCAGCGCGTCGAACAGCACCTCGAAGCGACCCTCTCGGTCCGCGATGTAGCGCTCCTGCTGCGCGTCCCACCGCGCGAGCCACGATCCGCAGTCGAGATCGGCCGTACCCGGCGTTATCATCTTGATCAGGTATGCTACCCGGCGACTACGTACCTGGTCAAGTGGTCTTCGGCAGTCACGCGGACCGCGTGGTCACGGTCACGGTCGCCCTGGTCAACGAGCTCACCCCCGGGAAGGTGCGCGGCCGGTCCGTGCCGCAGCTCGCCCAGGCCGAGCGGATGGCGCGGGTCCGTGCCCTGCTCGGGCTGCCCCTGACGGGCCACGAGACCGACGAGCTCACTCGCCTCGCGGGGCGCCTCCGGCAGGTGTTCGCCGCCGTCGACGGCGAGGACCTGGACCTGGCGGCGCGGGAGGTCAACGGCCTGCTGGAGGAGTACCGGCCCCAGCCCTACCTCGCGCGGCACGACGGCCGCACGTGGCAGCTCCACTTCCATGCTCCGGCCCGCGGCACGGAGGCCGCGTGGGGTGCCGGCTGCGCTACCGCCCTGGCGGCGGTCCTGGCCAGCGAGAGCTGGCGGCGCCTCGGCATCTGCTCGGCTCCCGCCTGCGACCGGGTGTTCGTAGACCTGTCCCGGAACGGCTCGCGCCGCTTCTGCTCGGCCGCCTGTCAGAACCGGACCAAGGCGGCCGCGCTGCGCGCCCGCCGGCGAGCCGGTGGTCAGCCGGTTCCGTAGAGCTGCAGCTCCCGCATGATCGGGTCGACGGGCTGGGGCGGGCTCAGGAACAGCACCTGCGAGCTGGGGCCGGACCACGTCACGTGGCGGGCGTCCGTCTGGAATGCGCCGACGTAGTTCATCTCCCACACGGTGTAGCCGGTGAGGGCGCCGCTCGGATCGCGGTCGACCGCCGCCACCAGCGCCACGTGCCCGAAGGCGCTCATCAGCGGCCGCTGCCACGAGACGAGCGAGCCGGGCTGCGGCTCGAGCTCCACGGGCCGGCCCATGGCGCGCGCCAGGTTGGGGACGACGTCGGCGCCGTCGCCCGTCAGCGTCGGTGACGACGGGTCCGAGTAGGTGAGCCACGCCTGCTCGCCGTACCACGTGCACTGCCCGTCGGCGCCCGTGGTCTGGGGCAGGCGGTTCGACGGCACGCGTCCGGCTGCGGCCCCGGCCAGCACCTGCCCGGCGGCGGCGACGGTCGCGGCCAGCGACCCCAACTTCGACTCCAGGGCGCGGAGCTGCCCGAGCGCGTCCTCGCGCTGCTTCGCCAGGCCGTCACGGGCCGACTGCGCCGCGTCGCGGATCGCCTCGTCGGCCTGGCGGAGCTGCGTGACCTGGTCCACCAGCGACCGCTGCCGCTCCGACACCACGCGCGCCTCGGCCAGCACGTCCCAGACCTCCGCGACGCTCTGCGCCTGCAGCACCTGCGTGAGCTGCGAGCCCTCGGTCTGGTATGCGCTGCGGGCGTACTCGCCGACCCGTCTGCGCAGCGTGTCCTCCCGCTGCCTGTCGGAGTCCACCTTCTGCCGGGCGGCCACGATCTGCAGGTCGGCCTGCGCGATCTGCTGGTCGAGCCGGACGACGGTGCCCTCCACGGACTGCATCTGCTGCTGCGTCTGCTGGTACGCGGCCGCGGCCGCCGCCATCTGCGCGGCGGGCGTCGGCCCGGACTGGCCGGCGGCGCCCGCGGCGGGGTTCAGCACGGTGCCGGCGACGACCGCGGTCGCGGCCAGGGCGCCCGTCAGCGTCCGTCTCAACGCGGGAGCCTCACCAGCAGCGCGCAGGGGACCAGCGCGGCGCAGCTCGCCGCGAGCGTGCCGACCGCGAGCATGCTGAACGCGTCCCGGGGGTCGCCGAGGCGCAGGAACGGGAGCGACTGGTCGATCGCCGGCACCACGTGCTGGCCGATGTAGACCAGGCTCACGATCGCGAGCGCGCTGCCGGCCACGGCGACCGAGAGGACCTGCACGACCAGCGGGACACGGATGACGAGCCGGGGCACGCCGACCAGCGTCAGGATGCGCAGCTCCTCCCGGCGCGCCCGCACCTCGCCGCGCAGCAGCGCCAGGGCGACGACGGCCCCCACCCCCAGGGCGACCAGGTCGAGCGCGCCGGCGATGAACTTCATCGCGCCGAGCGCCGAGTTCAGGTGCTGCGCCTGGGCGGCGGTGTACGACGCCGGGATCTTGGGGTCGACCGCCGGGTCGCCCGACACGGTGCGCAGGACCCGCGGGGCGATGCCCGGGTCGCGCATCTCCAGCACGAAGCTGGCGGGGAACGGATTGCCCTCGCTGGCCCCCGCCAGCGGCGCCAGCTGCGGGTCTCTCGTCGCCCGCGCGGCCGCCTCCGCCTTGCTCCGGTACGTCACCCGGGACACACCGGAGACACCGGCCAGCTTCGTCTTCAGCGCCGCCTGCTGGTCCGGCGTCGCGCCGTCGGTCACGAAGACCTGCATCTCGGAGGCCGACTGCAGCTGCCCCGCGAGGCTGCGCTCGCCGAGCCACACGACGAGCTGCACGGCCGCCGCGACCGAGAGGACGACGCCGAGGACCACGGCCGTCACGAACCAGGTGGTCAGCCGGCGTCGCTGCCAGCGCCAGGAATAGGCACCGAGCGTCCCGATGTACCGCAGCGGCCACAGAGTCATTCAGGCCGCCCTCGGCGTGATCCGGACGACCCGCTGGGCGAACTGGTCGCGCAGCGACTCGTCGTGCGTGGCCATGATCACCGTCCCGCCCTCGGCGTGGAACGCCTGGAACGCCCGCATCACCTCGACCGTGCTGGCCGTGTCGAGGTTGCCGGTCGGCTCGTCCGCGAGCAGGATGGCCGGCTCGTGGGCGATGGCCCTGGCGATCGCCACGCGCTGCTGCTGGCCACCCGAGAGCTCCGCCGGCCTGCTGGCGGCCTTCTCCCGCAGGCCCACCATCTCCAGCGCCTGGTCGGCCCGTTCGTCGGGCTGGTCGATCGCCATCTGGGCGAGCTGGAGCGGCAGCAGGACGTTCTCCCGCGCGGTCAGGTGCGTGAGCAGCTCGTAGCTCTGGAACACGCACCCCAGCCGGCGCCGGAACCGTGACACGTGCCGCGGCCGCAGGGTGCCCAGGTCCACGCCGTCCACGACCGCCACGCCCGTGCGCGGCAGCAGGCTGCCGTAGAGCAGCCGGAGGAGCGTCGTCTTGCCGGCGCCCGACGGTCCCTCGACGCAGAGGAACTCTCCGCGGTCGACCTGGAGCCACATGTTCTCCAGCACCGTGTCGTCGCCGTAGCCCACCGAGACGTCGGTGAGCTGAATTTGTCCGCGCCCGTACTCCTCGTCGGGGCCGTCGTCGGGCCCTGTGGGCACGATCATGCGTCCACCGCCTTCTGGTCAATCAGGACGAACGATTGTCGTTCGTCCTGGCCACCTGCGACTCCTTCGAAAGGGGTCGGGCTGTATGCCCCGAGGTGACTACTGATACCTATTACAAATCTGCGCCACTATACACAGTCCAGGGAGTCGCGTGGGCAATTCGGCCCATCGGGGGCCGGCGGACCCTCCCCTGAAACCGGTTACATGACGGGTCAAACGAGATGCGAATAGTGCTTGCGAAGCCGGTCAGACCCGCCCTCGTCCGGCAATTCCTCACCTTGCGGTGCCTTATTGCAGAGCCCGTGTTCGGGATCGTTTTCCAGCACTCGAAGGCCGCGCCGCGCGTCGGGATCGACCGCCGCCGCCGAGACGAGATGGTCGAGTGAGTCGAACGGCAGCGGGCGAGCGTACCCCGGCGGTCTCACGCCGTGCGGGGCAGTGCGGGCAGCCGTCCGGCGAGCTCCGCCAGCACCGGCGCGTCCGAGTCGTCGAGGCCGCGCAGGAAGAACACCAGCGGCACACCGGCGTCGCGCAGGTCGCCGCCGAGTCGCGCCACGTCCGCCCCCGGCTGCGCCAGCGCCGCGGCGGCGGCCTCCATCGCGGCGAGCGAACGCTGCACGTACGACCGCAGACCGGCCAGGTCCGCGCCCTGCGACTCCCGCCCCCACGTCCCGCGCACGTCCTGCACGAGCTGCAGCAGGCGCGCCGACGCCGCGGCGGCGACCGGGCCCGACGAGCCTTCCGTCAGCAGTCGCTGCTGGTACTCGAGCTGCGTCCGGAGCAGGCGCCGGAGACGCATCTGCGTGGCAAGCGTACGCATGTTCGAGCACCATTGTAGCGAACAGGCGTTCGCGAGGCAAGTCCGCCGCGGCGGCAGGTCAGACCCCGAACGCGCGGCAGAGCTGGTCCGCCAGGTCCCCCGGCTCGCCGGCGGCGCCGGTCTCCAGGAACCAGCTGGTCGCCTCGTTCACGGCGCCCACCACCGCGCGGCTGTAGACCGCGGGGTCCACGCCCGCCAGCGCCGCGTCCCCGTGCTCCTGCGCGTAGCGGACCTCGGACTCCGTCAGGCTGGCGAAGTCCGCGTGCAGCGAGTGCCGCACCGCCTCGATCGAGGGCGACAGGCCCACCGACTCGACCAGCAGCAGCCGGGCCACGCGGGAGCGGCGCGCGCACGTCTTGACGAATGCCGCGATGCCCAGCCGGGTCCGCTCCCGGTGGTCGGCGCCCTCGCTGGCGGCCGCGCGCACGGCGGCGATCAGCGCCCCACCCTCCTGCTGGAGCAGGACGCGGAAGCAGTCCTCCTTGGACTCGAAGTGCTCGTAGAACGCGGACTTCGAGGTCCGCGCCTGGGCCACGACCTCGTCCACGGACGTGTCGTGGAAGCCCAGCTCCGCGAACAGCCGGAGGGCGGCGTCGAGCAGGCGGTGGCGCCGGGCCTCCCGCCGGTCGACGGCCGCCGCCGCGTTCGCCACCATCTACCCGGCCGCGATGGCCCGGGAGATGACCAGCCGCTGGATCTCCGACGTGCCCTCGAACAGGGTGTAGATCTTCGCATCGCGGTGCCACTTCTCGACCGGGAAGTCGCGGATGTAGCCGTAGCCACCACAGATCTGGATCGCTTCCTCGGTGACCTTGACCGCCACCTCGCCTGCCTTCAGCTTCGCCATCGAACCTTCAGCCTTCTTGAACTCGCCGCCGTTTCGGCTCTCCCACAGGGCCCGCCAGATCAGCCCGCGGGCGGCCTCGATCTCGGTCGCCATGTCTGCGAGCTTGAACGCGACTGCCTGGTTCTCGATGATGGGCCTGCCGAACTGCTTGCGGTCCTTAGCGTACTGGAGGGCGAACTCGAAGGCGGCGCGGGCGATGCCGAGCGCCTGCGCGCCCACGACCGGGCGGGTCGACTCGAACGTCTTCAGGGCCACCGACGAGCGGCTGCTCTGGCCCGAGCGGGCCCGCGCGAGCTTGGCCTCCAGCTTCTCCTCGCCGCCGAGGAGGTAGTCCGATGGGACTCGTACGTCCTCGAGGATCACCTCCGAGGTGTCCGAGGCCCGGATGCCCATCTTCCGCTCCTTCTTGCCCGGCTTGAGGCCAGGCGTGTCCCTGGGCACCACGAACGAGGCCTGGCCGCGGGTGCCCAACTCCGGCTCGACGGCCGCGACGACGACGTACACGCCCGCCACGCCGCCGTTGGTGATGAAGATCTTGCGCCCGCTGAGCACCCAGTCGCCGTTGTTCCGGACCGCGCGCGTCTTCATCGAGCTCACGTCCGACCCGGCGTCTGGCTCGGTGACGGCGAACGCGCCCACCACGGGCTCGGCGGCCGTGCCGTAGCAGGCGGGAACCCACGTCGCGATCTGCTCCGGCGTGCCCTGGTTGAAGATGGCGGCCACCGGCAGGCCGGTGCCCTGGATCGCGAGCGCGATGCCCGCGCACCCCCAGGTCAGCTCCTCGGCGACCAACGCGGGCATGATGCCGGTGCTGTCCGCGAACGTCTGGCCCAGGAACTCGTGCGAGTAGAGTCCGATCTCGGCGGCCTTCTTGACCACTGGCCAGGGGAACTCCTCGGTCTCGTCGTAGTGCGCCGCGACCGGCCGGATCTCACGCTCGGCGAAGTCGTGCACCCAGTCCCGGATCTCGCGCTGGTCTTCTGACAGTTCGAACGAAACCATCCCTTTTTCCTGGCCCTCTTCCTTTAACAGTAGCTGCGCAATTGAATTGGTCAGTACTGGTACGTACTGTTACCCCAACGATACCAACCGGACGGTACTGCCCGTCGGCCGCCGGCGCAACTCACGAATCGTGTCGGGACCGGTCGAGCTGGCGCGTGAGGCGGTAGACGACGTCCAGCGCCGGCACCGGGACGCCCAGCTGGCCCGCGAGCTCGACCACCGAGCCGACCAGCGCCTCCACCTCCAGGGGACGTCCGGCGTCGACGTCCTGGAGCATCGAGGTGCGGTGGTCGCCGACCCGGCCGGCGCCATCGAGCCGCCGGTCGACGCCGATGCCCGGGTCGATGCCGAGCGCCCTTCCCACCGCCTCGACCTCGAGCATCAGCATGCGCAGCAGCTGCCGGGTCCCGGCGTCGCCGACCATCGCGCCGAGGCCCGACCGCGTCAGGGCGCTGACCGGGTTCAGCGTCGCGTTGCCGATCAGCTTCAGCCAGATCTCCTCGCGCATCCTCGACTGCACGGGCGCCCGCAGGCCGGTTCCGGCGAGCGCGGCGGCGATCGCGGTGACGCGCTCGGAGCGGGCGCCGTCCAGCTCGGCCAGGGAGAACCGGTTGCCCTCCACGTGGCGGATCACGCCGGGCGCCTCCAGGCTCGTGGCGGGATACACGACGCAGCCGATCACGTGGCGGGCCGGGATGCTGGCCGCAATGACGCCGCCCGGGTCGACGGACTCCAACCGCCGGCCCTCACGGAGGAAGAACCACCAGGGGATGCCGTTCTGCGCGAAGACCAGCGCGGTCTCGGGGCGGAGCGAGGCCCCCAGCGCGGGCGCGACAGCGGTCAGGCCGTGCGCCTTGAGCGTCACGAACGTGGCGTCGGCCTTACCGGCCGCCTCCAGCCGGTCGGTGCAGTGGGGCCGCGCCACGAGCTCGGTGCCGTCGGGCTCCAGGACGCGAACGCCGTGCTCGCGCATCGCCTCCAGGTGGCGGCCGCGGGCGATGAGCGTGACGTCCTGGCCGGCCGCCGCCAGGCAGGCGCCCAGGTAGCCGCCGGTCGCCCCCGCCCCCAGGATCGCGAACTTCACGTCGGGCCTGTATCGCACATCTGGACCGATGTGCGGTTCCCGAGGCCCGGGAAGCGCACTTCTGGACCGATGTGCGGTATTCGCGCCACCTACTCGGGCGAGAACGCCGCCGCGACGTGGCGGCGCTGGACCTTGCCGGTGGCCGTCCGCGGGATCTCCGTCACGAAGTACAGCTGGCGCGGCACCTTGAAGTCCGCCAGGTACCGGCGGCAGAAGTCCATCAGCTCGCGCGTCTCCACGTCCCCGCTGAGCACGACCGCCGCGGCCACCTCCTCGCCCCAGGACGGATGCGGGACGCCGAACGTCACCGCCTCCGACACCGCCGGGTGGCGCAGGAGCACCTCGTCGATCTCGCGCGGCGCGATCTTCTCGCCGCCCCGGTTGATCAGCTCCTTGATGCGGCCCCGCAGCGTCACGTAGCCGCGCTCGTCGATCGTGCCTTCGTCGCCGGTCCGGAACCAGTCGCCGGCGAACGCCTCCGCGTTCGCGGCCGCGTTCGCCTCGTAGCCGTCCATCACGTTGGCGCCGCGGACCGAGACCTCGCCCGCGGCGCCCACGGGCAGCATCGCGCCGCGCTCGTCGAGCACCGCGACCTCGACGCCCGTCCCGCGGCCGACCGAGCCAGGCTGGCGCTCCTCCGGCGGCAGCGGGTTCGAGGCCATCTGGTGCGACGCCTCCGTCATCCCGTACGCCTCCAGCACCGGCACGCCCAGCACGTCCTCCAGCCGCGCCATCAGCTCCGGCGCGAGCGCCGAGCTGCAGGAGCGGGCGAACCGCAGCGACTCGATTCCCTCCGGCCGGGCCCGGGCGGAGCGGCCGGCCAGCATCTGGTGGATCGTCGGCACCGCCGAGTACCACGTGACGCCGTGCTCCCGCACCAGGCTCCCGAACTCGAACGGGCTGAAGCGCGGCGGCACCACCACGGTCCCGCCCGACCCGAAGGTGGACAGCGCCGACGCGACCAGTCCGTGGACGTGGAACAGGGGCATGACGCACAGCGAGACGTCGCCGGCCGTGAGCTGGTACCAGGGGACGATGTTCGCCACCGACGCGGCCAGGTTGCGGTGGCGCAGGGGCACCATCTTGGGCCGGCTGGTCGTGCCGCTCGTGTGCAGCACGAGCGCCACGTCGTCCTCGCCGGGCGGCTCCACGTCGCGGCCCGACCCCGGCCCGCCGGGGAAGCGCAGCGATCCGTGCTCGTCGAACGCCGCCTCGACCACCGGGGCGTCAGCCGGCAGGGCCTGGCGCGCCGGTGCCCCCTGGCCGGGCGGGACGAGCAGCGCTCGCGCGCGCGTGTCCTGCAGGTAGAACTGGAACTCGTCGACCTTGTACGCCGGGTTCAGCGGCGCGGCGGTGCCGGCAGCGGCGGCCGCCAGGAAGAGCACGATCGCCTCCGCCGAATTCGGGTACACCAGGGCGACCCGGTCGCCGCGCCGGACGCCGCACGCGGCGAGCGCTTCGGCTCCTCGCCAGACCTCCTCGCGCAGGCGCCGGTACGTCAGGCGGATCCCACCCGGGATCACGAGCGCCAGGCGGTCGTCCTGGCCCGCGTCGAGCACGTTCAGCAGCGTCGGCACGGACTCAGCGTACTGGCTGGCGGCCGATGACCTCCGCGAGTTCGCGCAGGAAGGACTCGACGTCCGTGACGAGCCCGATCGACTGCCAGCTGCCGCGGTCCGCCAGCTTGGTCACGACCGCCGGATTGATGTCCACGCAGACCGTCCGCACCTGCGCCGGCAGCATGTTGCCGGTCGCGATCGAGTGCAGCATCGTGGAGAGCATCAGGGCCAGCCGGACCCCCGGCAGCGCCTGGCGCATGCGCCGCTGCGCCTCCCCCATCTCCGTGATCACGTCGGGCAGCGGGCCGTCGTCCCGCACGCTTCCGGCGAGCACGATCTCGACGCCGTGCTCGATCGCGCTCCGCATCACGCCGGTCCGCAGCTCGCCGGACTCCACCATCGCCGCCAGCGAGCCGGCCGCCCGCACGCGGTTGATCGCCCGCATGTGGTGCTCGTGGCCGTGCTCGATGGGCAGGCCGCTCTCCACGTTGACCCCGAGCGCGGTGCCGTACAGCGCCGCCTCGACGTCGTGGACGGCCAGGGCGTTGCCGGCGAAGAGCACGTTGACGTAGCCCAGCTCGATGAGCCGCGAGAGGTGCTGCCCGGCACCCGTATGGACCACCGCGGGACCCGCCACGACGAGGATGCGGTCGCCGTCGGCCCGGATGGCCCGCATCTCCGCCGCGATGTTCGCGATCAGCAGCTTCTTCGGCTTCTCGGCCGAGACCTCGCTCGTCATGAAGCTGAAGATCTCCGTCTGCCGGGAGCGCTCGATGGGGGTCACCCGCACGCCGTGGTGCCCGACCACGACCTCGAGGCCCGGGATCGCGTCCGGGAAGGGGATGCACCAGGCCCGGCCGGCCACGCGGTCGACCGCGATCGCGCAGTCCATCTCCTGCCGCTCGACCGGCACCCAGATGTCGCCGAGCATGACGTGCGTCGGCAGGTTGCTGGTCGAGTAGAAGCCCTCCGGGTACACGCCCTGCTTCTGGACCCGGACGGTGCGCACCGGCTCCTCGCTGACGACCTGCGCGCCGAGCTCGCGGGCCCGCCGGACGATGTCGTCGAGCGTGCCCGCGTCGGCGGCGGTGATCTCGATCCGGCAGGTCGACTGGTCGGTCTTGCGCTGGCCGACCCGCAGCTCCTGGATGTCGAACGCGCCCCCCCGGTCCATGACCAGGTCCAGGAGGTTGGGCAGCATCATCGAGTCGATGATGTGGCCCTCCAGGAGCAGGAGGGCAGCGTTGCGCTCGGCCTTCACCGCGCTGCCGCGAGCACCGCGTTGATCGCCTCGCGCATCGTCGCCGCGCCGCGGCCCGGGTCGTCCGCGTACAGGATCCAGCGGCTGGCCGAGACCAGGCAGGAGGCCTCGTCTCCGGTCCACGCCGCCCGGACCGAGCGCTCCAGGTCGCCACCCTGGGCGCCGACGCCCGGCACCAGGAAGGGCAGCGAGCTTGCCGTCCGGACCTCGGCCACCTCCGAAGGCGCCGTGGCGCCGACGACCAGCCCGACGTTGCCGGCCGTGTTCAGCCGCTCGCCCAGTGCGGCCACGTGCAGGTACAGCGGCCGGCCGCCCGACTCCAGGTGCTGGAGGTCCGCGGCGCCCGTGTTGGACGTACGGCACACCAGGTAGACGCCGCGGTCGGTGTAGCGCGTCAGCTCCTCGAGGGCGTCGCCGCCGACGTACGGCCACGCCGTCACGGCGTCGGCGCCCAGCACCTCGAAGACCGCCCGCGCGTAGGCGGTCATCGTGCTCCCGATGTCGCCCCGCTTCGCGTCCAGCAGCACCGGCATGTCGGCGGGGATGGCGGCGCGCAGCTCCAGCAGCGCCGTCCAGCCGTCCGGACCGTACTGCTCCCAGAACGCGGCGTTGGGCTTGTAGCAGCAGGCGTATTCCGCCGTGCGCTCGACCACGTCCAGGCAGTGGCGGAGGGCTCCCGCTGCCCCACCGGGGATTCGCTCGGGGTCGGGATCGAGGCCGACGCAGAGCAGCGAGCGGCGGGCGCGGGAAGCCTGCCGGAGGCGGTCGAAGAAGCCGGGCACGGTTTCCAATCATGCGGAAACGGCGGCGGCGGCGGCCACCGCGAACGTCACCCCGTCCGTTCACATCTCCTTCGCCGTTTGGGGGTACCTTTGCCTCACCCTGGCACGCATCAGCGCCCCCGATGCCGGCTCGCCCTCGAAGCGGGGCGGCCTCGACGCGTTCCTCGAGACCGCCGCCCAGGAGCAGCTCGTCCTCTCCTACTGGTTCGAGTCCGCTCCGCGTTCGGACCCCTACCAGCTCGTCGTCCGCTTCACCGGGCGGCGCACCGGGGTGACCGGACGGCCGCAGGCCGGCGACCAGTTCGTCCGCGACGAGACGATCGACGTGAGCGCCCCCGGCGGAGGGCCCGTCTCGGTGACCGTCCGGATCGGCGGCGTCGACCCCGGGGAGTGGATCGTGACCGAGAAGCTCCTCAGCCCCACTCGCGCCGAGCGCCGCAGGCGGGGCGGCGGGCGGGCCAGTGCCGACCCCGCTCCTCCCGAGCTGCACCGCGCGGCCTGGTCCCTGCACCGGCGGCGGCTGTCGGACGCGCCGACTGCGCCCGTCCGGACCGCGCTGGCCCCGTTCGCCCTGGTTCCCGGGCTGGTCCCGGGTGTCTACTTCGCGATGGCGGTGACGGGCATCCTCCTGGGCCTGGTCGTCCAGACCCTGCTCGTGGCCCACGAGGGGCTTCCCGTGGGCCGCACGGTGCTCGTCTCGACCCTCGCGATCACCGTGGGCGTCATCGGCGCCAAGGTCTGGTTCGTCGTCCTGCACCGGCGGGAGCGCCTCATGAACGGCTGGTGCATCCAGGGCCTGCTGACCGGCGTGGTCGTCGTCCTGGTCGGGGGCTCGTTCCTCGCCCGCGTCCCGCTGGGCACGCTCCTGGACCTGACGACTCCGGGCCTGTTCATGGGCATGGCGGTCGGGCGGGTGGGCTGCTTCTTCGCGGGCTGCTGCGCGGGCCGGCCCACCGCCGCCTGGTGGGGCGTGTGGTCGTCGGACCAGCGGCTCGGCGTGCGGCGCCTGCCGACCCAGCTGCTGGAGCTGGGGCTCGCCCTGGCGGTGGGCCTGGTCGCCCTTGCGATCGTGCTGGTCCACGGACCGGCCAACGGCACGCTGCTCGTCGGCGCCACGGCGGTGTACACGCTCTGCCGCCAGGGCATCCTGCTGCTCAGGGCCGAGCGGCGCAAGTCCCTCGTCGGCCCGCCGCTGACCGCCGCGGCGGCCGCGGTGCTGCTGGTGGCCGACCTCGCCCTGGTGGCGCTGACCGGGCTCGGCCGGACGCTCTAGCGATCCGCCTGCAACTCCGGCCCGGCGATGGGCTGCCGGCCGTATTTGGCGTCCTTCAGCACCGCCTTCCGCCGCCCCCGGTCGGCCATCCGGCAGTACGCGCACAGGTCACCGGTCGTGGGCTGGCCGCAGCGCGCGCACTCGTGCAGGTCCGCCGCCTGGTCGAAGCCGCCCGTCCGGACCGCCGCCCGTCCCTCCTTCAGGAAGCCCACGAGGAAGCGGTGCTTGGCGCCCGGCTGCTCCTCCTCCAGGGCGTTGAGCAGGTCCTTGTAGGCCAGCGACTTCGCGCCCTTCGCCATCGGACACTCCTCGAGGATGTAGTCGATGCGCGAGATGATCGCGTAGGCGGCGGTCTCCCGCTCGCTCAGCCGGTAGAGGGGCTTGACCTTGCGCACCAGCCGGGGATGCGTGCTCTCCAGCACCGGGCCCTGCCTCCCCAGGTAGTCGGTGTTCCAGTGCACCACGTTGCCGAGGAGCGTGGCCGCCTCGTCGTCCAGGTTGTGGCCCGTCGCGACCACGGGATACCCCAGGTCCGCGGCCACCTTGTTGAAGTGGTAGCGCTTGACGGTGCCGCACGCCGCGCACGGCTTGCCGCTCCGCGTGTCGAGCAGGTCGGGCACCGTGAAGCCGTGGTCGTCCTTCAGGTCGACCTGGTGGAGCGTCAGGCCGTGCCGTTCCGCGAACGCCTCGGACTTCGCCTGCGAGCGGCGTGAGTAGTCGCCGATGCCGAGCCGGATGTACATGCCGTCGGCCTGGTAGCCGAGTTGCAGGAGCGTGTGCCAGAGGGCCAGCGAGTCCTTGCCGCCGGACACCGCGACGAGCACGCGCTCGTCGCGCCGGAACATGCGCTCGTGGTCGATCCGGTCCTGCACCTGCTGGCGGAACCAGTCCGGGTAGCAGCCGGCGCAGTAGGCCGTCCGGCTGCGGCGGATCTCGACGTTGGCGGGCTTCCGGCACCGGTGGCAGCGCACGGCCTTCAGTCCCCGCCCCCGCTGATCACCGGCCACACCTCGACGTCGTCGGACGCCGTCAGCCGGACGTCGGTGGTGAGGATGTCCTCACCACGGACGACGAGATGAGCGTCGCGGTGGAGGCCCAGCGCCTTGAGCAGGTCACCCACCGTCCGCGCGTCGACCTCCTTCACCTCACGCGCCGGGAGGATCGTGACCCGCATCGGTCCATTATCGGGCGAGGCGGCGGCGCGCTACCGCCGCGCCGCCCGACCGTAGGCGAACGCCGCCAGGGGCGCGA
>Ga0126369_10001179_pt1 | contig 17952 bp, 14 predicted proteins | sample PanSoiMetaPlot_1_FD_109646 | JGI IMG/M metagenome (GOLD analysis project Ga0126369, IMG submission 109646) | Tropical forest soil microbial communities from Panama - MetaG Plot_1 | ecosystem: Environmental > Terrestrial > Soil > Tropical forest > Bulk soil | place: Panama | collected 2016-02-17 | reverse complement strand
TTCGCCGAAAAGGACATGCGCCAATGATGCACGCCGTCATCATCGCGGGAGGTCTCGGCACCCGCGCCCAGGAGCTGACCGGCGATCGCATCCCCAAAGCGCTGCTGCCGGTCCTCGGCGTGCCGATCATCTTTCGCCAGATGCGCGTGCTGCGCCGCGAGGGCGTCGAGCGGCTGACCGTGCTCGCAGGCCATCTCGGCGCGGAGCTTGGACCACCGGTCGGCGCGGAGGCGCGCAATCTCGGTCTTGCGCTCGATATTCGCATCGAGCCCGAGCCGCTCGGCACCGCCGGCTGCCTGGCGGCTCTCGCCCCGGCGGCCGGTGACGCGCTGCTCGTCTACGGCGACATGCTGTTCGACATCGCGCTGGCGCCGCTCGCCGCATTTCACCGACAGCAGAGCGCGCTCATCACCATTGTGGCGCATCCCAACGATCATCCGCGCACCTCGGACATCATCCGCGAGCGCGAGGCTGTGGTGACCGCCCTCCTGCCGCGCGAGAGCCCGCGCACGCGCGACGAGCGAAATCTCGTTCCGGCCGGCATCTATCTCGCAGCGGCCGGCTTCTTCAGCCGCGTTCCGCCGGAAGAGAAGGCCGACATGGTGCGCGACCTGCTGCCGCGCCTGGTCGCGGCGGGCGAGCGGGTCGCGGCCTACAACACGCCCGAATACATCCGCGACGTCGGCACCGAGGCGCGCCACGCCATGGCTGAGCGCGATCTCGCGCGCGGCGCGGTCGCGGCGCTCAACATCCGCAACAAGCGCCCGGCGATCTTCCTCGACGTCGACGGCGTGCTCAACGAGGAGCCCGGCACGCTCGGCGCGCTCGAGCCCGACGACGTGCGGCTCGTTCCCGGCGCGGGCGCCGCGGTCGCGCAAGCGCACGATGCGCGGTTTCTTACCGTCGCGATCACCAACCGCCCGCAGGTCGCGCGCGGCGACATCACGTTCGACGATCTCGACGCCATCCTGGGCCGGCTCGAGGCCCTGCTCGCCGAGCAGGGCGGCGTGCTCGACCGCATCTATGTCTGCCCGCATCATCCGGACAGCGGCTTCCCGGGCGAGGTCAAAGCGCTCAAGATCCGCTGCGAATGCCGCAAGCCGGGCGCGCTCCTGTTCCGCCGCGCCATGGACGAGCTGCCGATCGACCGCGCGCGCTCGATCGCGATCGGCGACAGCCTGCGCGACATCGGCGCGGCGCGCGCCGCCGGCGTGTGGGCCTACGGGGTGCGCACCGGGCACGCCTGCCGCGACGCCGCGCGCTACCCGGGCGGCGCCGCCGCGGCGCCGGTTCCCGACCTGATGTTCGACGACGTGGGCGAGGCCGTGCGCTTCGCCCTCGCCTATCGCGACCTGGCGGCCCCGCTCGTCAAGGCGGTGCACGCGCGTGCCGCCCGCCCGCTGCTCGTCGCCGTCTGCGGCCGCTCGCGCTCGGGCAAGAGCGTGATCGCGCATGCGCTGGCGCGCACCCTGCGGGAGCACGGCACGAGCTGCCTGCACGTCCGGCTCGACGACTGGATCATGCCGGCCGCCGAGCGCAAGCCCGACGACAGCGCCGAAACGCGCAACCGCGTCGAGCGGCTGCCGGCGATCCTGGCGGCGCTGCGGCGCGGCGAGGCCGTCACGGCGCCCGGCTACGACGCCGCCAGTCGGATCGCCGGCCCGCCCGTGACCTATGACCCGGTGGACAAGGCCGTCATCGTGCTCGACGGCGTGTTCGCGGCGCATGCCTCGATCCGGCCCTCGGTCGACCTCGCCGCGTTCGTCGACGCGCCCGAGCCGGTGCAGCGCGGTCGCTTTGCGGCGCTCTATCGCTGGAAGGGACTCGCCGATGCCGCTATGGAAGAGCTGTGGCGCGCCCGAATCGCCGACGAATGGGCGGCCGTCGATGCCCAGCGCGAGCACTGCGACGTGATCATCACGGCGAGCGAGACATGATCGTTTCCTGCGCACCCTTCCGCGTCAGCTTCGCGGGCGGCGGCTCGGACGTGGCGGAGTTCTATCGCCGCCGGCGCGGCGCCGTGCTGTCCTGCGCGATCGCCAAATATGCCTTCGTGGTGGTGCACCCCTATTTCAACGCGGCGAAGTACCATCTCAAGTACGCCCGCACCGAGCTCACCGACCGCATCGACCAGGTCGAGCATCCGCTGCTGCGCGAGGCGCTGCGCATGATGAAGATCGAGCCCGGCATCGAGGTGGTGTCGATCGCCGACATCCCGTCCGGCACCGGGCTCGGCTCGTCCAGCTCGTTCTCGGTGGCGCTGCTCAACGCGCTCTATGCGCACCAGCGCATCTTTGCGCCGAAGGAGCAGCTCGCGCGCGAGGCCTGCATGCTGGAGATCGAGAAGCTCGGCGAGCCGATCGGCAAACAGGACCAGTACGCGGCGGCGTTCGGCGGCGTGAACTTCATCGAGTTCGAGCCGCACGGCGGCGTCACCGTGGCGCCGCTCACCCTGCCGACGGCGCTGATGGCCGAGCTCGAAGGCAACCTCATGCTGTTCTTCACCGGCAGCCAGCGCGACGCCAAGAGCGTGCTCGCCGACCAGAACAAGGCGGTCGCGCAGGACGCCGCGACCTTCGGGCGGATCGAGCGCATGGTCGAGCTCGCCTACGAGATGCGCGATCTCTTGATCGCCGGCGATCTCGATGCGTTCGGCCGCGCCCTCGACCGCGGCTGGCAGATGAAGCGCAGCGTCTCCGCCAAGATCAGCAACGCGCAGATCGACCGCCGCTACGATGCGGCGCGCGCCGCCGGCGCGCTCGGCGGCAAGATCGCGGGCGCCGGCGGCGGCGGCTTCCTGCTGCTCTACTGCCCGAAGGCCGCGCAGCCGGCGGTGCGCGAGGCGCTGCGCGACCTGCAATCGCTCGACTTTCGGCTCGACTGGAGCGGCGCGCGCATCGCGTTCGCGCAATGAGGGCCGATCGATGCCGCAGCGCCTCGTGGTGACGGGTGCATCGGGCTACATCGGGGCACGGCTGGTCGAGCGGGCGCGCCAGCGCGGTTGCGAAGTGGCGGTGCTGGGCTCTGCGCCGCCAGGCAGCGACGTCACCGCCGTCCCGTGGCGGCTCGGCGAGGCGCCGCGCCTCACCGCATTCCTGGGCGCGAGCGCGGTGCTGCATCTCGCCCACGACTGGGCGAGCGACCGGTTGCACGGCACCGCGCCTGAGAATGCCAACCTGACCGGCACCCAGATCCTGGCCGATGCCGCCCGCGGGGCCGGCCTGTCGCGCTTCGTCTTCGCTTCCACCACGTCGGCGCGCCCCGAGGCGCTCAACGCCTACGGCCAGATCAAATATGCCATCGAGGAGCGCCTGCGGGTGCTGCCGTGGAGCGAAGGCCGCATCGTCTGCGCCCGCATCGGCCTCGTGTACGGCGGGCCCGAACGGGCGCAATATGCGCTGATGTCGAAGCTCGCGACTCTGCCGGCGCTGCCGATGATCGGGCTCGACCGCGAGGTGCAGCCGATCCACCTCGACGAGGTGTGCGACGGCCTGCTGGCGCTGATGCTGCATCCGCCGCTCGGCCGGCACGCCGTGGTGATTGCCGGCACGCGGCCGGTGACCTTCGGCGCCTGGCTGCGCACGCTGCGGCGCGCGCGCCACGGCCGAAGAATGCTGCTCGTACCGGTGCCGATCCGGCTGGCGCTCGCCGGCTGCGACCTAAGCAAACGCCTTCCGTTCGTGCCCACGGTCGAGCGCGAGCGGGTGCTCGGCCTCGCCGGCGCCGCGCCCATGCCGAGCGCCGACGATGTCGCCGCACTCGGGCTTTCGCTGCGCGATCCCATGCGCGCGCTGCGGCAGAGCCGCCCGGCGCGCCGGCGGCTGATCGCCGAGAGCGCCGCCCTGCTGCGCTACGTCGCGGGGCGCCGCGTGCGCTCGCCCGGCGCGATCATCCGGCTCGCCCGCGCGATGCGCCGCGATCCCGCGTCGGCCCGTGCCCTGCCATGGGCGGCGACGCGCTGGCCCGCGCTGCTGCGCTTCGTCGAGCCGATCCGCCCCGCCGTGCAGCACGGCCTCGCGCGACGGCTGCATCTTGCCGCGATGGTGGCCGAGACCCTGCCGGCGCAGCGTCGATGGCGCGCGACGTGGTGTCTCCGTGTGACCGTGCAGGTCGCGCTCGAAGCCGTCGCGCTGCCGTTCCGTTTCGTCTTGCGCGCCCTCACCGCATGAGCGATCCCGCCGCCGACATCGTGGTGATCGGCAGCGGCCCGGCCGGGGTGTCGGCCGCGTTGCCGCTGGTCGAAGCCGGACGCCGCGTCGTCATGATCGACGGCGGACGCAACCGCGATGCGTCGGCCGGCTCTCCGTGGCACCGCATGCTGGGCGCGCATCTCGAAGCCCTCCGGCCCGACGACGGGCTGTCGCCAAAATTGCGCACGCCCGAGGCGCGCCGCCTGCTCGGCGCCTTCCACGGACGCGAGCCGATCGAGGCGGAGGATTTCCTCGCCATCGGCGCGCTCGGCCGCGGCGGCCTGTCGCGCATCTGGGGCGCTTTCGTCTGCGAGCTCCAGGATGACGACCTGCAGGGCTGGCCGCTGACCGCCTACGACCTGCGCCAGTCCTACGATGCCGTCGTGGCGCGCATCGGCGTCAGCGGCTCGCACGACGACGACATGGCGGCGTTCTACGGATACAGCGACGCGCTGCAAATGCCGCCGCCGCTCGGCCCGACCGCTGCCGCGATCTTCAAGCGCTACAGCGCCGCGCGCCCGGACCCGGAGTTTGCCCTGGGCCGCGCGCGCAATGCGCTGATCACCGAGAATCGCTGGCAGCGGCAATCCTGCGATCTCAGGCTCGGTTGCCTGTGGGGCTGCGAGCGCGGCGCGATCTACGACGCGCGGCAGGACATCGCGCTGCTGCGGCAGTATGCGAATTTCGAGCTGCGCGATGTCACCGCGCGACGGCTGGTGCGCGCCGACGGTGGATGGGACGTCATCACCACCCGTGGCGACCGCCTGCACGCGCCGCGCCTCGTCGTCGCGGCTGGGACGCTCGGCTCGCTGCGGCTGGTCGCGCCGCTCCTCGGGCCGGCCCTCGAGCTGCGCGTTCTCAACAGCCCGGTGATGGCCGTGCCTTTACTGGTGCCTGGCCGTCTCGGCGGAAAACTGCCCGACGCAGGCCATTCGCTCGCGCAGCTCGGCTTTCGCCTCGCCTGCTCGACGAAGCCCGGCGACTATGTCAGCGGCGCGATCTACGAGGTCGCCGGGCTGCCGCCCTCGTCCTTCGCGGCGCGCATGCCGCTCGGCCGGCGCGCCGCAACCGAGATTTTTCATGCTCTCGCGCCCGCGCTGGCGATCGCCACGGTCTATTTCCCCGGCCGCTACAGCGCCAACACGGTCACGCTGCGGCCGTCCGCCCAAGCGGACCAGGCGCCCGACATCGAAGTGCGCGGCGCCGTCGCGCCCGAGTTCGATGAGGTCGCGCGGACCGCCCGCGAGCGGCTCGCACGAATCTGGCGCAGGCTCGGCGCCCGGCCGCTGCCCGGCGCCGCGTTCGCGACCGCCGGCACCGACGCGCATCTCGGCGGCCTATTTCCGATGGGCCTTGCGGCGCCGCACGGGACCAACAACTATGGCGAGCTGCATGCAGCGCCGGGCCTGCATCTGGTCGACGGCTCGGCGCTGCCGACCATTCCGTCGAAATTCACGACCCTCACCATCATGGCCAATGCAGACCGCATCGGCCGTTATCTGGCGGAGCTCGCCTGATGGCCGACACGGTGCAACTGCCGCGCCGCGCCGACGGCGGGGTCCCCCGCCTGCTCTTCGTCGTCACCGAAGACTGGTTCTTCCTGTCGCATCGGCTGCCGATGGCGCGCGCCGCGCGGGCCGCCGGGTTCGAGGTGCACGTCGCGACCAACGTGGCGGACGGCGGCGCCGCGATCGAGCGCGAAGGCTTCGCGCTCCACCCGATGCGCTTCGCTCGCGGACGGCTCGCGCCGCTGGCGACGCTCGCCAGCATTCGCGAGCTGCACCGGGTTCACCGCCGGATCGCGCCCGATCTCGTCCATCACGTGGCGCTGCAGGCGACGATCCTCGGCTCGCTCGCGACGCTCGGCCGGCCGGTCGCGCGGGTCAACGCCATCACGGGGCTGGGGTATGCGTTCATCTCGGAAACGCGCAAGGCGCGCATCGTGCGTGCCGCCCTCGGCAGGCTGCTGCGGTTTCTGGTCGCCCGCCCCCGCAGCGTCGCGCTGGTGCAGAACCCGGACGATCGCGCGCTGCTGCAAGGCCTCGGCATCGCGGCGGAGCGCATCGTGCTCATCCCGGGCTCCGGCGTCGACGTCGACCGGCTCGTGCCGATGCCCGAGCCTCCCGGCCCGGTCACGCTCGGCTTCGTCGGCCGCCTGCTCGACGACAAGGGCATCCGCGTGCTCGTCGCCGCGCATCGGCTCATGCGGGCCAAGGGATCGGCGATCGACCTGCTGATCGCCGGCACGCCCGATCCCGCCAACCCGGCCTCGGTGTCGCAGCGCGAAGCGGAAGCGTGGGCGCGCGAACCCGGCGTCACCTGGCTCGGCTACGTCCAGGACATCACGACCGTGTGGGCGCGGGCGCATATCGCGGTGCTGCCGTCGCGTCGCGAGGGTCTGCCGAAGAGCCTGCTCGAGGCGGCCGCCTGCGGCCGGCCGATGGTCGCGACCGATGTGCCGGGCTGCCGTGAGGTCGCAATTCCCTGGCAGACCGGTCTTCTGGTTCCTCCCGACGGTCCGGGGGCGCTCGCGACCGTGATCGAGATGCTGGCGGAGACGCCCGACCTGCGCGCGCGCTTCGGCGCCGCGGCGCGGCGCCTCGCCGAGGAACGCTTCGCCTCCGATGCGATCGGCCGTGCCGTGGTGGAGCTCTATCGCCGCTTGCTGGCCGAGCCCAGCTAGGCCGTGCGCGGGATCAACGAGGCGAGTTGCAGTTCTGCTTGAGGATGAAGCGGGTTCCGCTTGTGCGTCAGGATTCAGTCCCGTCCACATGCCCTTGTCGCTTCACGGATTTCTTCCTGCCCTTTGCCCGGCGGGGCGATCGCTCGGGCTCACCCGGGTCACCATGCGAGCCAAAGTCTTCCGCCGGTCGCGTGCTGATCCACTGCGCGATCCGCGCCGCCACCTCGGGCGCATTCTCGATCCGCTCGGCGAGCAGCTGATTGATGCGATCGCGGTTGAGCCAGGAGTTCTGCATGCGCCAGGTGTTGAGGCGGAGCGATCCGTCCAGCCGCGAAATGGCCGTGAACCGCACGCCGAGCGCTTCCAATTCCTCGACCAGGGCGACAAGATCAGGCTCGAGCATTTCGCACCCCTGTACGCAGACGCAGCACCGCCAACCTGGGCAGGTTATCCGGCGTCCGGACGGTCGTTGGGTTGTGCGACGGAACTTCTCGGCGGTCCAGACAAGCCTTCCGGGGTGGTTTACGCGCCCGGCTTGCTGACCCGCGAGGTCGCCGGTGTTAACCGCGTTCCCTAACCGCGTTGCGTTCCGATTGCGGGTGATCCGGTAGCGGAACGCGTCGCCAGGTCAGCGCCGCGCGCGGCTTTCCAGCAGGCCCAGCCGGCTGCCGAGCCACTTGGTGGTCGGCGCCTGGATCAGGATCGTCATCAGCACCGCGATGAAGGTCACCGACGCGATGATCCGGGCGCCGGGTGCGTCCATGCCGACCAGCAGCCCGGCGAGCGCAGCCGGGATGACGCCGGTCTCGCGCGTCCAGCACATGAACAGCATCTCGTTGATGCTCCAGCGGGCGCGCCGGTCGGGCAGCGCGCAGGCGAAGACGGCGATCGGGCGCGCGACCAGCATGAACACCACGACGACCGCGACGCCCCCCGCCAGGTGCTGGTTTATCAAGGCGAAATCGACTTGCGCGCCGAGCAGCAGGAAAATGAACAGCCGCATGATGAAGGCGGTGGTCGTCACGAACTGATCGAGCCTGCGCGCCTCCGCGTCGCTCATCGTGAAGCCGAAGGCATCCTTGTTGCCGAGCACGATTCCGAACACGAACACCGACATGAAGCCGCTCGCCTGCAAGCCGTCCGCCGCGAAATAGGCGCCGATCACCGCCATCAGGGTCACCACCGGCGCATATTCCATCAGGAACGACCAGCGCTCGTGCGCGATCAGCAGCGCCGCGAGATATCCGAGCGCCACGCCGGCCACGATGCCGATGGCGGCCTGCTTGAGCAGGTCGAGCAAGGACGAGACCACGGAGATCTCGCCGGCGCCCATGGCGACGCCGAGGACTCCGAAGGTGACGATCGCGCCGACGGCGTCGTTGAAGGCCGACTCGCTCATCACCGTTTGCGCCACGCGGTCGCGGATCTGCACCTGGCGGAAGATCGGAACGAGAGTCGCCGGATCGGTCGATGCCATGGCGGCTCCGAGCAGCAGCGCCACGATCCAGGGAACGCCGAGGATCAGATAGGCCGCAAGGCCCGTTATGGCAGCCGTGATCAGCACCCCGACCGTCGACAGGATCACGATCGTGATCCAGACCCGCTTGAGCACGTCGAGCCGCAGCGACGCGCCGCCGTCGAACAGCACGTAGCTCGCGCCGAACAGCAGGATGATCTGGTTGAGCGCCGAATCCACCTTGATGTCGATCAGACCGAGCGCATCTGGGCCGATCAGCATCCCGACGATCAGGAACATCGCGACGTCGGGGATGCGCAGCCTTTGCGCGATCAGACCGGTGACGGTCCCGACGGCAAGAATGAGCCCGCAGGACATCAAGGTGTGCTTGGCGATCTCGACGGAGGCCGACGGCTCCACTGTCACCTCCGTGGCGACCGCAGCCGCGCGCGACCGCCGGTGGCGTCAACTCGAGCCGGCGGCCGGTTGCGCCAGGATCGCGGCGCTCTCGGCGGCAATCTCGTCGCGCTGCGGGGCCACCGCACGCGGGAAGGCGAGCGCGTGCCCGAGACGTTGCCGGCCGCGCGCCAGCGTCGACCAGGCGAGCGCCGCATCGGCGACAATTCTGACGAGGCTCGAGACCTGCGCCGGATCCCTCCTGACCGAGCCGAACACCGCGCGGACGTCGGCGCGGCCGTCGGGGCGCAGCGGTACCAGGGCGGCGGGCGGCAGGCAGCGGTGGGCGGGGTCGAGCACCACCCGCACGGCCGCGAACGGAATGCCCCGGCGGGCTGCCACCGCGGCCGCGATGTGTGATTCGGTATCGACCGCTACGGTGCGATGGGCCCGGTGCAGCGCGAGCTTGCCGGATGGTTGGGCGACCGGTGCATCGGTGCCCGAGATGTCGCCGTGCACCGAACCCGGCAATGCGGCGAGCAACGCGCGCGTCCACGCCTCGTCGCTGTGATATCGGCGCTCGTCGGTCACGACCGAGCTTGCAATGACCTGGTCGCCCGGCTCGAGCGCCGGGTCGAGTCCGCCTGCGACCCCGAAGCTGACGATGCCGCAGCAGCCGCCCGCCGCCGCGGATTCGATCCGGGCGAGCAGGCCGTGGCGCTCGGACGCGCAGAACACCCGCACGCCGTGGCCTGCGGCGATACGCGCCTCGAAGGCGAGGCAGGTCACCGCCAGCACGGTGTGGCCGGTGTCCATCAGCACGCTCCGGCGGGAGCGCGGACGGCCGTCCGAGCCAATGCACAACGATCGCTCACGCTGCTTGATCCCCTGCCCACACCCGCCCGACGGCTCCGCCCGTTCGGAAACCGTCGCGGGACAACCCAGCCTAACGTCCACCAATGCGAACATTGCAGTGCAATACGCGCCCAGGTCAATAGGCCTTCCGTCGATAGGTATTCTCCGCGTTGACGGAAGCCCGCACGGGATGAAACAACACGCGCTGACCTTCGCCGCGCAGTCCGACCAGGGCAAGGCACAGCAAGCGCGGATTTGCGGACGACCGGCCGAGGGCCTCGGTGGCTTTGTGATCACGCTCGCGCAATACGCCCAGATCATCCTGCTCGCCGCCGTCGCGAGCTTTTTGCTCAATCGACTGCTCGCGCCGCTGCTCGCCCGCTATTTCGTCGCCTCGCCCACCGCGCGCTCGTCGCACAAGGTGCCGACGCCGCAGGGCGGCGGCATCGCCGTCGTGGCCGCCACGACTTTGGCGATGCTGGCCGTCTCGCTTTTCCCGGGCATGGACAAGCGAACGCTTATCGCGCTGTGGCCGATGGCGGCCGGCGTGGCGCTGCTCGCCGGCACTGGCGCCTGCGACGACATCCTGCACCTGCCGGTCGGCCCACGTTTCGTCCTCCAGTTCGCGGCAATCGCCCTGGCGCTCTACGCCCTGCCCGCGGATGCGCGCGTCGTGCCGGTCTTGCCATCGTGGGCCGAGCGGGCCGCGCTGCTGGTCGCCGGCGTCTACCTGGTCAATATCGTGAACTTCATGGACGGCATCGACTGGATGACGGTGGCCGAGGTGGTGCCGGTGACCGCCGCGCTGTGGATCGCGTCATGGTTCGGCGCGCTGACGCCCGTCGACGCCGCTCTGGCGATCGCGGTGGCCGGCGCGATGCTCGGCTTCGCGCCGTTCAACCGGCCGGTCGCAAGACTCTTTCTCGGCGACGTCGGCAGCCTGCCGCTCGGGCTCCTGCTCTTCTGGCTGCTGCTGCGGCTCGCCGCCGACGGCCACCTCGCCGCCGCGCTGCTGCTGCCGCTGTACTATCTGGCCGACGCGACCGTCACGCTGGTGTGGCGCCTCGCCCGTGGCGAGAACGTGCTGCGCGCGCACCGCACGCACTTCTATCAGCGCGCCACCGATCTCGGCTTCTCGGTGGGCGACGTGGTCGTGCGCGTCTTCGCGGTCAACCTTGTCCTCGCGGTCCTGGCCATCGGATCGGTCGTAGCCGCGTCGCCGGCGGCGAGTGTCGCGGCGCTCGCGCTTGGCGCCGCCCTGGTGGCGGCGCTGCTGGTTCATTTCAGTCGTCCGAGATCAGGACTCGGGGATCGGGATCGGAAACCTGAAGCGCTTCCTGATCCCTGACAACTGATTGGCTATCCCTGATTCGCGCAGCCACACGATCGCGACCAGCGCGGTGAGCAGCCAGGTCACCAGGTGATAGCGGTCCCAGTTGGCGTAGGTGACGCCGGTGCCGTGCTCGAGCAGCGTCGCCAGCGCGATCAGCCGCAGCCAGGGATCGAAGCGGGATCCGAAGAAGCCGACCCACACCAGCGCGGCGACCGCGGCGCCGTTGACAGGAATCATGAAATAGAAATTCCCCGGGCCGGACAGCCACCAGGCGATCTTGTTGATGGCGGCGAGCACGTGATCGCTGGCGAGATCGAGGCGCAGCACGTCGTAGGCGGCCTTGAAGTATTCCGACGGCGGCATCACCAGCGTGGTGGGCAGGCTGACGCTGGCGGCGAACGGCACGGTCGAATGGCCGAACACCCAGTTGTGCAGCGGCGACACCGCGAGCGTCGCGAAGCCGGCGAGGACCGCGCCGGCGCGCGCGAAGGCGCGCCGGCGTGCGGCGAACACGATCGCGCCCAGCGCCATCACGCCGCTCGCCAGCGCCACGTTCGGTCGCACGAACGTGCCTAGCGCCATCAGCATGGCGCCGAAGAACGCCGGTGCGATCGGCGGGCGGTCGACCTCGTCGGCGCGCGGGATCAACGCCACCATGCCGGCGAGCAGCAGGATGTAGCCGCACGGGTCGGCGAAGCCGCGCGCGGCCCATTTGACGTAGTAGAGGTAGGCCGAGCCGAACAGCGCTCCGATCGGCGTCGCCACGAAGCCGAGCGTGACCACGGTCGCCCAGTTGCTCGGCAGGAACCGGCCAAACAGCGCGTAGACCAGAAACGGCAGCGCCAGGATCAGCGACAGGTAGCCGAGATAGGTTTCGCCGAACACGAAGTGCTCGAAAGCCCGGAGATAGCGGAGGCCTGGCGAAAAGTAGTAGACCGACTCGTCGCCGCGCAGCGCGTTCACGATGTCGCCGGCGAGCAGGAAGCGGACGATGTCGCGGGCGTAGCCCTCGTAGGTGAAGCCGTCGTCACCGCCGTCGAGCGGGCGGTAGCCGCCGATGAAATTGATATCGATGACAACGACCACGAGCAGGCTCAGGCCGATCAGCACCGCCGGCCACACCAGCCGGCGCGGCTCGAGGCGCACCAGCAGGCCGATGAGCCCGAGCACGCCGGCGAGCGTCAGCCCGGTCGCGAACCAGTCGCGCAGCCGTACCGTCCAGCTGGGCTTCAGCGTCATCGCCAGCGGACGGTCGAGCTTGATCGCGACCGCGAAGATGCGCCGGCCGACATCGGCTTCGCTGATCGGTCGGCACGCCATGTCGGCGTGGCTCAGCGCCGCGAACCGCTCCGTCTCGCCTTCCCACAGCACGTCGCCGCGCCAGCACAGCGAGCTGCCGGCGAAGGCCGCCGGAAAGCGGTACATGATGTAGAGCGGGAACGTCAGGTGATAGCGGTCGAACAGGTTGAACGAGTGCTTGTCGCGGTTGAAGCGCTCGATGTCGCTCGCGTTCGGCGACCAGTTGTAGATCTTCTCGTTGACGATGCCGAGGCGCGCATGCACGGGATCGGAGAAGTGGATGGCGGTGACGCGCCGCGACCAGGCGCCGTGGTCGAAGATGCCGTCGGTGGAAAAGCCGAAGCCGTCCTGCGCGGCGCTGCGGTTGGTGCGCCAGCAGCCGCGGCTCTGGTCGTTGCAGCGCTTCTCCGGCGGGTACTGCTCGGCGAATTGCCGGTCGAGATCATCGAACACCGCGCGCGGCAGGCCGGACGTCGTGGCCGCGTCCGGGCCGGGGAGGAAAACGTTGTGCCCTTCATCGATGCGCGGCGCGGGCAGCAGGATGTGCCCGGCCGCAACCGCGATCGCGAGCGCTGCGGCGGCGATCCAGCGCGAGGGGAGCGACTTCACGGTTCCGACGAACACCGCCACGGCGGCGGCAAGCAGGATCGCGTAGTCGGTCGTGTCGTTGATCGGCAGCCCGATCGCCGCGACCACCAGCGCCAGGACGGCGATCTTCTTGGCGACGATCGCGCTGGTGGATTGCGGTTGTTCTGCCATGCACCTTTCCGAGCGCCGTTGGACGGGCCTTCCCATCCGGTAAGAGCGAGCGCGGGCGCTTGTGCTTTATTTCGGGCTCTGGCGCAACGATCTCGTCGATCGGGCCAAACCCCGCTATGTTCCGCTCCCCGACAGCCGGAAGGAACCCGTCATGCTCTCCGATGCCGACCGCAAGAAGGCCGCCGACATCCTGATGAACGCCGAGAAGGCGCGCAAACAGGCCGTGCAGCTCTCCACAACCTGGCCGGACATCCAGATCGAGGATTCCTACGCGATCTCGACCGAGGTGGCGAACCGCAAGATCGCGGCGGGCGCCAAGCTGATCGGCCACAAGGTCGGGCTGACCTCGAAGGCGATGCAGCGCTCCTCGATGATCGACGAGCCCGACTACGGCCACCTGCTCGACGACATGATGATCGCGGATGGTGCGAAGATTCCGCACGCCAACTTCTGCCGTCCGCGGGTCGAGATCGAGCTCGCTTTCATCCTCGGCAAGCCGCTGAAAGGCCCGGGCGTTGGCCTGCCCGACGTGCTGCGCGCCACCGAATACGTGGTGCCGGCGATCGAGATCGTCGATGCGCGCATCCAGGACCCGCGCAAGATCTTCGACACGGTGGCCGACAACGGCGCCGCCGCCGGCATCGTGATCGGCGGCCGTCCGGTCGGGCCGCTCGAGGTCGACCTGCGCTGGGTCGGCGGCATCATGTACAAGAATTCGGGGATCGAGGAGACCGGCGTCGCGGCCGGCGTGCTCGGCCATCCGGCCCTTGGCGTCGCCTGGCTCGCCAACAAGCTCGGCAGCCACGGCGTGACGCTCGAGCCCGGCCATCTGATCCTTGCCGGCTCGTTCACCCGCGTGGTGTTCGCCGGCAAAGGGGACACGCTGCACGCCGATTTCGGCCCGCTCGGCGGCATCGCTGTTCAATTCGTGTAGGGGCGAATAGCGAGTAGCGAGCAGCGAATGGAAAGCACCCTGTTCGCTACTCACCATTCGCTAGTCGCTTTTCACAGAGGTTGATTCCATGGACATGCCACGCAATTCATTCAAGCACGCGATCGCCAAGGGCGAGACGCAGATCGGCCTGTGGTGCAGCCTGTGCAGCCCGATCACAGCCGAGATCGTCTCCCATTCCGGCTTCGACTGGCTGCTGCTCGACACCGAGCATTCGCCCAACGAGGTGCCGGACGTGCTGGCGCAATTGCAGGCCGTGCAGGCCGGCACCGCGTCGGCGGTCGTGCGCCCGGCGTGGAACGACATCGTGCTGATCAAGCGCTTTCTCGACATCGGCGCGCAGACCCTGCTGATCCCGTTCGTGCAGACCCCCGAGGAGGCGCGCCGCGCCGTCGAGGCGACGCGCTATCCGCCCGCCGGCATCCGCGGTATCACCGGCAGCGGCCGCGCCAGCCGCTACGGCCGCGTGAAGGACTACTTGAAGAACGCGAGCCGGGAGATCTGCCTGCTAGTGCAGGTCGAGACCAAAAGCGCGCTCGATCAGATCGAGGCGATCGCCTCGGTCGATGGCATCGACGGCGTGTTCATCGGCCCGAACGATCTCTCGGCCTCGTTCGGCCATATCGGCAACTGGGGCCATCCCGAGGTGCAGGCGGCGCTCGAGGACGCGGTACGGCGCCTCAAGAAGATCGGCAAGCCCGCCGGCATCCTCACGCCGAACGAGGAGGAGGCGAAGCGCTTCATCCAGTGGGGCTACACCTTCGTCGCCGTCGGCGCCGATCTCGGCCTGCTCGCGCGCGGCGCCGATGCGCTGGCAAGGCGGTTCAAGGGCGGCTAGCGCGACTGGTCGGGAGGTCCGCAGGTCGAAATTTGGCCTTTTGAAGAAGGCAAGCCTTCGGCCGGCTTATCCCCAGAGTTATAAAAACTTTGATTCCGTAAGACTGTTGCAACCATTTGTCATCAAAGCTCGTTCCTGACTTCGGTACCACAAGAGCCAACAGGTACCGGGAGTCCGATAGATGACCGTTGAGAACCTCGCGACAGCACGGTTCGTACTGCAATGCCTGCTCGACGAGCTGGAAGCGTACGACCGCTGCATTCCGGTCGCGCGCAATGTCCAGGTCGGCGACGTCGCCGATGCGCTGCTGATCGTGCTGAACGACCGCCAGCTCATGCGCCTGACGGCGCCGAAGAGCCGGTCCGTGCCCCACCGCCGACGCATGCCGGTATCGGCGGGTCGGAAGATGGCGAGCGGCAAGCCGCGCGTGTCGCGGACGGCGTGAGGAGCCGGATCAGATCGGTGCAAGGCGCCTCGTCTGGCGGCTTCCCGTCGGTTGCATGGACGACGAGCGCCGACAACCCGGCCAGATTAGGGTGCCGGCGCCCATTGTCGCCGCGACGTGTGGCGAATGTGAATGATTACGACCTCATCCCCGTCGACCCGATAGTAAATCCGGCATGGGTATGGAGTGCCCCAGAGTGTGAGGATGCCGCCCCGATCCGCCCGCCGGCCCTTGTACGGAAGTATTGGAGTGCACCCCTGTGGTGAGACACGAAACTAGGGCGAGGCGGTTGGCCCCCGCTTGCCGCTGCCGCCCTACACCGCCTCCTTGCTGAAATCCGGCACCGCCTCGCGCAGCACGCGATAGATCGAGCCGCGCTCCTCGCGCCGGAGCGCCTGCTCGAGCTCGCCGAGCCAGGCGCGCATCGTCTCCAGCGACGGCGCGACCGGGCGTGCCGCCACCACGCCTGAGATGCCGATCTCGGCGACCGGCTCCTCGCGCGCGAACAGGATCTCGTGCAGCCGCTCGCCCGGACGGACGCCGGTGAACACGATCTCGATGTCGCGGCCGGGCTCGAGACCGGACAGCCGGATGATGCGCTCGGCGAGATCGACGATCTTCACCGGCTGGCCCATGTTGAGAACGTAGACGGCGACGTCGGAGCGCGACGGCCCGAGCGCGTGGCTCGCCGCCGTGACGACGAGGTCGCACGCCTCGCGGATGGTCATGAAGTAGCGCACCATGTCGGGGTGGGTCACGGTCACAGGCCCGCCCGCATCGATCTGCGCCTTGAACTTCGGCACCACCGATCCGTTCGAGGCGAGCACGTTGCCGAAGCGCACCGCGATCAGCCGCATCGGCGGCTTGCTCCCGGTGCCGCCGCCCGCGGGCGCGCGTCGCGTCAGGTCCGCGTCGAGCGCCTGGCAGTACATCTCGGCGAACCGCTTGGTCGCGCCGAGCACCGAGATCGGCTCGATCGCCTTGTCGGTCGAGATCATCACCATGGCGCGCGCGCCCGCCGCGAGCGCCGCATCGGCGACGTTGACCGAGCCGAACACGTTGGTCTTGACGCCCTCGTCCCAGTCGCGCTCGAGGATCGGCACGTGCTTGAGCGCGGCGGCGTGGAACAGGATGTCCGGCTTGAACTCCTTCACCAGCCGCATGATGCGCTCGCGGTCGCGGATGTCGGCGATGCGGCCGTCGATCTTGGCGCCGGTCCTCCTGGCGGCGAGCGCCTCCAGCACCGCATGCAGCGCCGGCTCGGAATTCTCGATCACCAGGAGACGCGCGACGCCGAACGCCACCAGGCGCTCGCAGATCTCCGCGCCGATCGAGCCGCCGCCGCCGGTGACGATCGCGGCGGTGCCGCGGATGAACGATTCGAGCCGGCCGTAGTCGATCTTCGCGCTCGGCCGCAGCAGCAGGTCCTCGACGTTGACCGGGGCGAGCTGAAGCGCCTCGCCGCCCGCATCGAGCGCCGGCAGCCGGCTGGTGACGAGCCCGAGCCGGCGCGCACGCATCAGGATCGACTCCGGTGCCGCCTCGGACGCGAGCACGCTCGGCGTCAGCACCAGGCGCGCGACCTTGATGCCCCGCCCGCCAAGCTCGCCGACCGTCTGCTCGAGATCGTCGAGATCCCCGAGCACCGGAATGCCGCGGATCGCGTGAGCGCGGTCGGAGCGCGACGGCGACAGGATGCCGACTGGCTGGATCTTCCGCACGGCGCCGCTTTCGATCGCGCGCAAGAGCACCTCGGCGTCGGCGGCGGGGCCGATCACGAGAGTCGGCATGGTCTCGGCCGCCCGCGCGTGCTGCAGCGTGCGTGTATAGCGGAAATAGCGGTAGGCGACGCGCGAGCCGGCGAGGAATGCGGTCTGCAGGAACCAGTAGAGCGCGATGGTGATCTTGCCGAAGAAGAAGCCGCCGAGCACGTTGGGCGCGACCAGCACGTAGTCGATCGCGAGCAGCGTCCCGGCGAGCACGGTCGCGGCGCGCACGATGTTCATCAGGTCGGGCAGCGAGGTGAACCGCCACTTCGACTTGAGCAGGCCGAAGAACGCGTAGACGCCGCCCGCATAGAGCACGAACACCGGCAGCATGACGATCAGCACCGGCCAGCGCACCGCGAGCCCCGCACCCTCGAAACGGATGTAGAAGCTAGCCACCACCGCGACCGCGGTGGCGATCAGGTCGTGCGCCAGGATCAGCCCCATGCGCGGGGTGAATTGTGGGAACCGGATCATCCTCATGCCCGGCCAACGTTTTCGGGCGGCCGCCGCGTCATCCATATCGGCCTTTGTATCATGACGCCACCGTTTCGAGGGCCACGATGGAGCCCGATGAGACGTCCGCCACCGCATGCGAGCTGGGGCGGAGGCGCAGCCCTCATCCGGACCGCTCATCAGGCGGTGCAGTTGTGTGGGCTTTGCACCGACATCTTCGTCCGGATCCCGCACTGCAGCCATCGCGACGACAAAAATTTCGCCGAACATTGTCGTTCTGTCGCGCAATGCAGGTAGAGTTGCGGGCTCGGCTGGTCGCCGGCCGCAAAAACACCTATGTGGAAGGATGCGACGTTGACTCGGCTCGCGGGCGACGATCGCCGCGACGATGTGAATGCAGCGATGAAGGAAAGCAAAGATAAGGCGCGAGTGCCGATCCTTGCGGCCGGCGGGATCGTGTTGCGCGGCCGGGGCAAGCCCGAAATCGCCCTGGTGCAGCTGCGCAAGATGAGCACGTGGGTGCT
>Ga0126369_10001177_pt1 | contig 17963 bp, 18 predicted proteins | sample PanSoiMetaPlot_1_FD_109646 | JGI IMG/M metagenome (GOLD analysis project Ga0126369, IMG submission 109646) | Tropical forest soil microbial communities from Panama - MetaG Plot_1 | ecosystem: Environmental > Terrestrial > Soil > Tropical forest > Bulk soil | place: Panama | collected 2016-02-17 | reverse complement strand
CGCTGTGATGTAGAAGGTGGCATGAAATCCGACTTCACGCAGGACCGGAGCGGCAGCGATGAGGTCGGTTTCACAGCCATCATCAAAGGTGACGCAGACACTCGATTCTTTGGGATACTGCAGAGCTTCGCTTACATTGACACCGCGAAAACCGGCGTCTTTCATCCGAATCATCTGGGCACGAAAATTTTCCACGGGGAGGATGTAGCGAACGTACCCGGGCTCTGCCTGGCACAGGGCACGCCCCTGCAGTTCCAGTTCGTGGTACATCAGAAATACGATTTGAGACGAAGCCATTCAAAAGCCCCGATGGCGTTGCCGTCAGGCTTGCTTTCCTTCGCCAACAGTTTGCGCGTGACGATCGAGCATGGCGAGCAACGGTGCGCGAAGGAATGGACCTCCCGCCAGCAAGCCGCTGAGCAGCGGGTTTTTCTGATTGCAACGCAATGGAGAGTTATCGAGTGTCAGTACGAATCCACCTGCGCTCTCGACTAGCGCCGCACCTGCGGCCACGTCCCATTCATTTTTCGGAACCAGCGTGAAAGTGAGGTCAGCTTTGCCGGCTGCGACGAGACCAAGTTTATACGCTACCGATCCCATTGGCCGCATGTTGAACTCCGCGGACTCAAACTGCTTCCACTCGCCGCGCTTTACTTCGCTCCGGCTTGCAAGCACGAGCGCGCCATGCAGGTCTTTGCTCTGGCTGGGTTGGGACGGTTGGCCGTTATAGGTGACACCGGTATCGCGTGATCCCAAAATCAATTCGTTCGTAGCCGGATTGCAAATGCCGCCGGCAATGGGGATACCATCATCGACCATAGCAATCGAAATGCAGAATTCAGGGATCCCCTGTACGAATTCGCGAGTGCCGTCAAGCGGATCGACCACCCAGACGCGTCGTTTGTCGAGCCGAGAAAAGTCATCGACACTCTCTTCCGAGAGCCAGCCCTCGTCATCGCGCAGAAGATTCTCGCGCAACACGCGGTCGACCGCCCGATCCGCCTCGGTAACGGGATCGTGCCCGGCTTTGTATTCAGCTTCAATCGCTCCGGGAGTGAAGCGATTTAAGACTTCGCGGCCAGCTCCGAGAGCTGCGTGGATGCGATTCAAAATGTCCTGTATCGAAGAAGAAGTCATCGGCCCCTTGTAACAGTTCTCAGTTCTCAGAAAAACAGTTGCCAGTTCTCGGTTCTCAGAAAAAATCGAAAGTGGATCTCCAACTCTTCGTTCTCACGCTCGACTGGGAACTGAGAACCGATAACTGAGAACTGATTTCTTTACGCCCACAACATTCGCGCCCCGGTCATCAGGAGCACAGCGCAAAGTATTCGCCGCAGCCAAAGCACAGGAACGCGAGTGCTCAGATGCGATCCGATCAGGCCCCCCGGAATCGATCCCAACAGAAGAGACCCAACCAGTCTTAGGTCCACATTGCCAAGCTTCCAGTGCAGCAGGCTAGTTACGCCAGTCAGGATGACCGCATGCACAATATCTGTGCCCACCATGACCTTGGGGGCAAAGCTGTAGAAGAGCAGGAGAAGCATCATGATGATGCTGCCTGAACCAACCGAAGTCATACCGACAAGAAACCCGCCGACCACGCCGATTGCGCTCATCCCTGCGAACGACTTTAGCGTGGGCTGGCGCTTGGCCAAATGCTCTTCGATTCGTCCTTGAAACATGAGGAGGGCGGGAATGCACACCAGCAGCAGGCCAACTGCCGACTTGATGAAGTCGTTCACGCCATTGCCGTAGACATTGCGGAGGTGCTGGAGCAATGTCACGCCCAGAATCGATCCGGGTACGCTCCCGCAAGCCAGCGCGATCACCACACGGCGTCGGACCGTGCCCTTTTGCAGATGCAAAACGCTGGCAGGGATCTTGGTCAGGAAGTTAAAGAGCGCATCGGAGCCAACCGCGATGATGGCAGGAACTCGCAGACCAAAGATGAGCACGGGCAGCAGCAATACGCCGCCGCCCAGTCCCGTCAACCCGATCAGCGCACCTACTCCAAAGCCGATCAGGACTTTTGCCAACAAGAATTCCATTGCCGCTGCGTTCTCATGGTGGACCGGGGCAAGCCGGCCCCCGGTTTTAGTGCCCGCTGCCGTTGACGCCGATGAAGCCCTCGCGTTCCAGGTGCAAAATGATCGACTGGGCCGCTTCTTCAGGACTCAATTTGGCTGTGTCGATGACCACTTCCGCCTGGTTTGGGGCTTCATAAGGATCCGAAATTCCGGTGAACTCCTTTACGATGCCCGCGCGTGCCTTGGCGTATAGCCCTTTTCGGTCGCGCTGCTCGCAAACGTCGATCGAAGTTGCCACATGCACCAGGATGAAGCCGCCGAAGGGTTCGACCATCTGGCGCACAGCTTTCCGGGTCGCCTCATATGGGGCAATTGGCGCGCAAATCGCGATGCCACCGTTCTTGGTGATCTCCGACGCCACGTATCCAATTCGCCGGATATTGATGTCGCGGTGCTCCTTCGAGAAGCCCAATTCCGACGACAAATGTTTGCGTACCAGGTCGCCGTCCAGAAGCGTAACGGGGCGCCCACCCATCTCGAGGAACTTCGTGATCAGAGCGTTGGCAATCGTAGACTTACCTGAGCCAGAAAGTCCGGTGAAGAAGATCGTCACGCCCTGCTTGTGTCGCGGCGGATAGCTCCGACGCAACTCGTGTACGACTTCCGGATAGGTGAACCAGCTCGGAATGTCGCGGCCCTCGTTCAGACGGCTGCGCAATTCCGTCCCGGAAATGTCGAGGACTTTGGCGCCCTGCGGGACTTCGTCCGCGGGAACATACCGGTCATCGTTTTCGAGGTACACCATCATCTGGAACGGCACCATGGTGACGCCCATTTCGTCCTGATGCTTCTTGAAAAGCTCTTGGGCATCGTAGGGGCCGTAGAAGGGCTTGCCATCTGTATCCTTGCCAGGACCCGCGTGGTCGCGGCCGACGATGAAGTGCGTGCATCCGTGATTCTTGCGGATCAGCCCATGCCAGATCGCTTCACGCGGTCCGCCCATGCGCATAGCCAGTGGCAGCATGGATAGCTTCACCGTGCCGTGCGGATACTTTGAAAGCAGCAATTGGTAACAACGCGTGCGGATGAAATAATCCACGTCGCCAGGTTTGGTCATCCCGACCGAGGGATGAATCAATAGGTTGGCCTCGACCTTCTTAGCAGCACGCAACGTCAATTCGACGTGCGCCCGGTGCATAGGATTACGGGTCTGGAAAGCAACGATGCGCGTCCATCCCAGCCGGCTGAACTCCGCCCGCAACTCAGCGGGAGTCAGGCGCAAGGTGCGGAAGTCATAGTGCGATGTCGGCTGCAATCCTTCGACCTTGCCACCGACGTACCATGGGTAGGCTTTGTTGATTGCGTAATCGGCGCCAGGATGTGCGCTGCTGGTCGACCCGAATACTGCTTGTGCCTCTGCCTTGCGATCGGCTTGCCAGACGTCCTGGACATGCAGAACGGCGATCATGACGCCTTCAGGATCGCGAAGCGCGACTTTGCTCGATCCTGGAGTGAGTTTCTTGGCGAATTCCTCGCTGACATCGAGCGTGATCGGCATCGGCCACAAAATCCCGCTCGTAAGTCGCATGTTGTGACACACGCCCTCATAGTCGGCACGTGTCATAAACCCGGTCAGTGGCGAGAAGCCACCGCTCATCAATAATTCCAGGTCGCAAAGTTGCCGTGCAGTCAGGTCCCATGACGGCCATTCTTTGGAATGCGCTTTCAACTCCGCGGCGCGCTCGGCCGGCACTTGTAATTCAATGAGTTCTCCCCCATGTGGGGCGATCAGATGGCTCGTCGAAGCGGTCAATTCAGTGATCCTCCAGGGTATTTGCTTATAAAAATGGCTGTTTGATTCCACTAGTGCGGGCAACAACGGTTCCCATGTAGTCTTGGATCTCGCCGGGTCGGCGAGGCCCTCAATTGGCATAAAGTTCAGGCTATATCATTCGCATTAAAACCGCGTAACACCAAAAAGGAGCAATTCCGCTTCCGCTCGCAGCTCCACCATTCGACGTAAATGGTTGAAAACAAGCGTAAAGTTTACTGAAAGGATTCGGTGTTTGGCCGCTCCGTCTCAGAGTGAAAAAACTTGCTACATTTGCCGACCACGATCGGAAACCAAGATGCAAATTCGGGAAACTCTAGCCTTCCTCCTGATAGGTCACCGCGACCGGGATTTCCGTTTTTGCCGGCGGGCCGGGCTTCTTCGGCCCAACAAGTTCCGCAACATGAAATGCGCGCTTTGTCTTGTAAGCCCAGAGCAGGCCGACTCCGTAAACCAGCCCACCCGCCGCCAGCTGAATCAGCAACTCGCACCAATGATGCGCATAAAACCAGCGCTGTAATAACAGCAGCGTTGCTACCATCGGCACCACCAGCAAGAACGGCAACGCGAAAGATTCGCGGACAAACGTCAGAACCGGTACACCGAGCTGCTTGCGCATGTGGCGCGGCAAAAAGAACAGGGTCGTTAGCAACATCGGAATTGCTGTACCAAGCGCGTCACCTACGATGCCCAATGGATGAACCAGAATGATGCTGATGATCAGGTTCGCAATGCCCTCCATGAGGACAACCAACGCAAACGTGCGATGCCGGCTCATCCCCATCAGGATGCGGCCTGACGCCGCCTGCATAAACAGCAGCGTCACCGGAATAATCAGGATCACTGTTACCGGATAGCTGACTGCAACATACTTTCGCCCCATCCACACTTCAATGATCGATCTACCAAGGATGAGCAGTGTTGCAGCCATGGGGAAGATGGTGAACGCGCAAGCACGGTTGCCTGCCACGTAGATTTTCCGGACACGGTCGAGATTTCCGACCGCCTCCGACTGGCTCGACATGGGCACAAAAATCTGCGCTAGGCTTGCTACCAACTCTTGGGCGTAGTCGACCAGTCGAGCTCCCACGTTGAAAAAAGTCACCGCGGTCGTTGACAGCATCCCGCCGAGCACCAGTTCGTCGGTGCGGAAACGAAGGCGCGCCGCGATGATGATGATCAGCGTCGTGCCGCTGTAGTGCGCCATGTGCTTGAACGATTCCCTGTCGACATATCGCAAGCCAATCGGTATTCGCAGCAGATGGAATACGATGAAGCCTCGAACGATGGACGAGAGGATCGGCAATGCGACGGTAATCAGAGCCACCGTCAACAGTCCGTAGCCGTGGTGGAGTGCAAGAACAATCAGCGCCGCGCGCAGCAGCGTCGAGAGAATGCTCGTCCAATTAGTGATGTAAAAACGTTGCAGGCCATCGAGGATTCCGCCGAAGACGCCCAACGGAAATCCGAGCGCCACCGACGCGCCCACCATCAACATGAGCCAGCGTGCCTGCTGGTGAAACTCAGGCGGCACTCGAAAAATGTGGTCGATCAATGCCGCAAGCACGAGCGTGACCGACATCGCAAGCAAGCCAGTCATCGCGTAGGTAAACAGACTCGTATTGATGTGACGTGCAAGCTTCTCGGTTTCGTTTGTAGCGGTGTACTTTGAGACGTATCGAATGATGGAAGAACGAATTCCGAGATCGAAAAGGCCGTAATAACCGGTAATTGAGAAGATCAGAACCCAGATGCCGAAGGCGGCGTCGCCCAGCCGATGCACGATAAAGGGCGAAAGAAAGACGCCGACGATAACATTGATCGCCAGTGACGACCAGCTCGAGCCCACGTTCTTGATGATTTCCGATTTCTGCATTCAATCCTGTCTCTGAATTTAATCGTTCCGAAAGGTTCGCTTAGCGCGCGGGCAGCGCGGCTAGCACACTCTCCGCGCCCGCTACAGGAGCAGCATTCGTCATCAGCTCGTAGCCTAGCCACTTCATCAGCGGTCCCCATGTCGCTTCAATTTGCGCTACGCATGGCTCGGGCAATTTCGTCTTCCATCCTCCAGCAGTTGCCGTCCCGACGAATGGAATGTCCTTGCGGCGGCCCTTTGTGACCACCCACGCATCGGATTCCTTTTTCTCCATCGATCGCATGTTGTCGGCCGAGCTTCGTTCGACCGCCTGATGGATGCGGTCGGCACTGACATCGATCCCCAGCAGCAAGGCGAGCTTTGATAGTTCGCGCGGAGTGTTGGCGATCATGTCTTCGTAGCGAAGAAGGAGGAAATCCGGGCTCTCTCCGCGCGTGGCCAACCAGCTCACGACGTTTTCTTTCCAGGACCCATAATTGCCGAGTTCGCCACTCACGAAACGGGCGACGAACTTCTCCATCGGATAGCCGTCGTCAATCTTTCTTCCTTTGAGGTGGAAGCGATACTCGGAGAGCACGACGTCACGCGGGTCGCGCACCACGTACACGACTTTGCGATAACGATGGTCGTAATAGTTGTGAGTCTTGATGATCCTCGGCCGCCGCGCATTTTTCAGTGACCTCCGCGACGATACGGCGGTTGCCGGAACTAAGCTATCGAGGTTGGAGAAGCTGACCGTCTCGTTAGGATAGGCGAGGTTCGCGACCAGAAAACGCGTCCAAGTGCTGCCCGACCGCGGGTAGGAAATGATGAACGTGTCATCGGGACGTACACCGAAATTCCTTCCCGCATGATCTTTTCCCAATACGGTCTTCAGAACCAGCTTAGCCCCGTAAAGCATGAACTCTCCTTGGAAATTCCCCCACCCTCAGTCGAGATAGGCCGAATACCGCAGCCACTGCTCAACCATCTGCATGCCTTCGCGAAACTTGATGCGCGGTTCATACCCCAATTCGCGTCGTGCTTTCGCGATACTGAAAAACACCGTAGTGCTCTGCGTTGCCACCGTCACGGGATCCGGGATGTACTTGCCGTTCTTATGCGCCGCTGGTGGTCGCTGAACTCCGAAGCGGGCGCGCAAACGATCCCGCTTTTCTGGAGGAAGGGAAGTCACCCATCCCCAGGCGCGCTTCATTACCGCTTCAGTTGCCGGAATCTGCATCAGGATGTGGCGGAACTCTTTGCTCCGGGCGACTCGCGCCGTAGCCTTGATCGATCCAGCCAGCATGCCCACGGTTTTCGGCAGAGCACGGTCGATTTCCTCGCGGGAAACGCCGCCAATTATTAGTTCAGGATTGATCATGCGCGCATGGGCGCGGATGAAGTCGCCCCATGTAATGGTCTCGCCGTCCGTAATGAAGAAGACCTGGTTCAGGGCGCGGCCGTTCTCCATCGTGAGAAACATGGCATCGATCAGGTTATCGACGTGTGTCGTATTGCATGCTCCGCGGCCGTCGTCGATGTATGCCACCCTTCGTGTGCGCAAATCGTCCATCAGACGGGTCGACCAGGCCGAATAGGGCCCCCAGACGATCGATGGACGCAAAATACTGACCGGCAGTCCGCGGTGTCCGTAACGCAAAACTACCCGCTCGGCGGCTGCCTTGTTGTCGCAATAGGCATCACCTGTTTTTCGGATGGGGGTGTCCTCTGTCTCTGAACCGGGCGGCGGAGTAATTCCGTATACAGCTGCCGTGCTGACGTGGACAAAGCGCTTCACGCCAGCCTCGCGAGCGGCTGCCAACATATTTTCAGTGCCGCGCACGATTGCCCCGGCATTTCCAAGTCCGCAATGAATGACGATCTTGGCATTGCCGATCGCTTGCCGCAGTGTTTCCGGCTGCATCAGGTCGCCAGCAACAAGCTCAATCGGAAGCCGTGCGATGCGCGCTGCTTTATGAGTGCTCCGTACCAGGGCGCGAACCTGTGGCACTCCGGCCTGCCACAATCGCTCGCAGACACGACCGCCGATGAATCCGGTGGCGCCGGTAACTAGAACAGATTCCTGACGCCAATTCATACGCGGGCCTCGCATCGTTCCACCGCGTTTTCAGCCCAGGGTTCGGGAATGCGGCGCTTGTGCGCATAGCAATTCTCGATCAGTTCCATCACGCGGACCGCTTGCCAACCGTCAACCTCGGGGTTGGTTCCATTGACGATGCTGTGAATGAAATTGTCGAGCTGCCGCCGGTACGAGCTGCCACTTTCGGCATTCTCGTGACGCAATGTCTCACTTAGCGGTTTCCCGCCGACCGTTCGATGAAGAACGACTACATCAGGATTGTGAACTGCGACTTCAGCATCCGCCTGTGTGCCATGCACAAGCAGGCGATTCTTGAGTGCAAACGTGCGGCTGATACGCAGCCGGCCTTTGATCTCGCCAAGTTGGCCTTCGTGCCGGACGTCTAGGATTGCGTTCGCTTCGATTCCGCTACCCCAGTCATCATCCTGATAATCGAAGGCAGTAATTGGGCCGAACCAGTCGATCACGCTATCGATCATGTGCACGCCGAAATCGACGAGTGCTCCCCCTCCGGCCTTCGCTCGATCGAAATAAAAACCGGAGGCGCTCCGCCAATCGAAGGCGCCGCCATATTGGAAGTCGTATTCGCGGACGGTACCCAGCAATCCTTCCCGCATCGCCAGCGCAAGCAAAGATCGACTTTCGAAGAAGCGCCGGTTCATACCGACTGCCAGAATCAACTTCCGCTGCGCAGCAAGTTCGGTGCAAGCACGGGCCTCGGCGGCTGAGATCGCGAGCGGCTTTTCACAAAGCACGTGGACACCAGCCAAAAGAGAGTCCCGATTTACCGCGTCGTGTAGATGATTGGGCAGGGCATTGATGACCGCATCGACGCGTCCCAGCAATTCACGGTAGTCAGCGACGGCCTGGCAGCTCAGGCCGCGACGGTCGATCAGACTTTGCGCGCGTGAGAGGTCCGAATCAACCAGCGCGATGAGTTGGACATCAGGATGATCGCTCACTGCCGGAACATGTTCGCCGCGGGTGATCGCGCCGCAGCCGAGAATGGCCAGACGGAGAGGCATTTTCATCGGCCATGCTCCGGCGAAGAAATGGCCGCAGCATACAAAGTTTCGGTGATCTCGACTCTGCGGGACACAAGTTCGTATCCCAGGTGCACCATAATGTTTCCCCAGGCAGTTTCGATAGCGGCGACAGCTTCGGGCCTGAGCTGATCCTTCCAACCGCCCGCGCTCGCCGTTCGGATAAACGGGATATCGTCACGTTTGTCCTTGGTGGAAACCCAGTCCTTGCCCTGCGTCTTTTCAAGTTCCCGCATACGATCGGCGGAGCTTCGTTCGACGACGATCGCAAGACGCTCCAGGGAGGGTTCAATTCCGTAGAAATGGGCGATGCGCGAGAGCTCCCGCTCGGGATGAGCCTTCATATCTTCGTAACGAAGGAGCAGGAATCCGGGACGAGCGCCACGGGCGAAGACCCAACTCGCCACGTTTTCGCCCCAGGTTCCCCAACCAGCCGAGACCAGGCGTCCTGCAATGCAATCGTCGACGTAACGCCCTAGTGGGTAGTTGTCGTCGATATGCCGGTATTTCCGGGAGAAATCGTAGTAAGAGAGCAATACATCGCGCGGATCGCGGACCACATAGATGACGCGCGGATAGCGCGGATCAAAGTAAGAATGGCTTTTGATCGAGCGTGGGCTGGGAATGCTACGCATGTAGCGGCTCGACTGCGCTTCCGTGTCGGGCACGAGCCGTTCGATGTTGGCGAATGTTGCGGGAGCTTCGGGGTGCAGGAGATTGGCCACCAGAAAGCGCGTCCAGGTGTTGCCTGAACGAGGGTAGGAAACAATGAAGGTATCGTCGGGCCGCACAGCGAGCGTTCTTCCCGCCGTGTCGCGGCCGAGGACATTCTTCACAACGCGTTTTAGGCCATACATCATCGAATCATCGAGTCCTGCGAGAACTTCCAACGCAGCTTTTCATCAGACTGCATCCAATTTCGCTTTCAGCTTTCGCTTGCGCGCCGCCGTCTGGCTCTCGCGCAATCCAAAGTACCCGCCGACCGCTCTAGGCATGGCACGGAGTGCCCATGCTGTCCAACGGCTCTTGCGGTCCTGAAGCAACACGGATGCCTGTTCTGCCGCCGCCGCTGCTTCCTGGTAACGTTTTTCCCGCAGGTACTTCCTCATCAGCTCGCGCTGAATCTTGCCTTGCGTCATCGCGATCAGTTCTTTGATGAGTTCCCGTTGGTCGGCTGAAAGCGCCAGCGTTTCAAGGGTCTTCTTGTAGATCTCGATCCTGGCCTGCTTCAGCAGTTGCAAGTCCGATGAAAGCCCACCGGTGAGCAGTCGATGCTCAATTCCAACGCCGCGGTGGAAGTCGAACCGGCATCCGCGAAACGCCATTCGCAACCAGAGATCGAAATCTTCGCAGCGGCGAAAGCGCTCATCGAACAGGCCGGCATCGATCATCGCCTGCCGTGAAGCCACCACGGCGGAAGTCATAACGCAGCATTCTTCCTTCAGCAATTTTTCGAATGTCACCGGCGGATGCTGCGGCTCGCGTTCGAATGCTCGTCCTGATGGAACGCCGTCGCGAAAAATGTATGAGTCCGAATAAGTTAAGACCAGCCCGTCCCGCTCCAGCAGTTCCACCTGCCGTGCAATGTGGTCCGGGAGATAGACGTCATCGCTGTCCAAACAGGCAATGTACTTTCCCCGGGCTGTTCGGACCGCCGTATTGCGCGCTCCGGAAGGACCGCGGTTCTCCTGTCGCACGTAGATCAGGCGATCTCCGTATCCTCGAATCGCCTCTTCCAAGGCTTCCGTGTCGGGCGAGCCATCGTTGACAAGCACAACTTCAATGTTTGGATAGGTCTGTGCGAAGGTGGAGTCCAGGGTCGTGCGGATCCTTCCCGCCGCCATGTAGGCGGGAATGATGATGCTGACCAGAGGCTTAGCAGAGTCCCCCAAAGATGACACCAATCCTTAACGATAAGTCAGCAAGCAAGCAGCCAAAAGCAACCTTCTGCACATCGTTAACCGATTGATTCTAAAGCCGAATGCTTCGAGAATAGGATGAGATTTTAGCAGCCGATGAACGCTGCTCGGCCAATCATGGGTAATTTATTTCCCTCTTTTGCCCCATAGCTACCAGTCATGCTTCATCGCTTTTGCGAATTCGGCGGCTGGCAAGGTGTTCAGAACATCATTTTTGGTTAACCAAGCCCGGCGTGCCTGCAGAATCCCGTAACGAATTTTGTCCAGGTGTGAGGTGTGGTGGGAATCGGTATTAATCACGATCTTCACACCCAACTGTTTGGCCATCCGCAGGTGGACATCGCAGAGATCGAGCCTGTCCGGATATGCATTCAATTCCATGGCGACCCTGTGCTTTGCAGCCGACTTCAGTACCGCCTCCACATCAAACTGATAGGCGTCGCGTCGGAGCAGAAGTCGCCCGGTTGGATGCCCGATCACCGAAACATGAGGATTCTCGATCGCCTTGAGGAGACGCGACGTCATCTCACTCCGATCCTGACTGAACTGCGAGTGAACGCTGGCGATCACGACATCCATTTGAGACAGCACGTCGTCGGAAAGATCGAGCGCGCCATCGGGCAGGATGTCCACTTCGATCCCAGCGAATATGCGAACGTTCTTGACCTTCTTATCGGCGGCACGGATCCGCTTGATGTGTTCGAGAGCCCGCTCGTCGGTCAATCCGTTGGCGAACGCCAGGTTCTTTGAGTGATCGGTGATCGCCATGTATTCGTAGCGATGTTCGATCGCCGCCTCGGCCATCTCTTCGATCGTGTTGCGGCCATCGGTCTCAACCGTGTGCATGTGCACATCGCCGCGGATATCAGACAACTCAAGCAGCTTCGGTAGAGTGTGATTGGCAGCGGCTTCGATTTCGCCCTGGTTTTCACGGAGTTCGGGAGGGATGAAACCGAGCTTGAGCTTGGCATAGATTTCATCCTCAGTTTTGCCGGCGACACGTTGTTCGCCTTCCAGCGTCGCCAGACTGTACTCGCTTAGAGTGAAACCCATTTTGAGCGCGCGTTGTCGCAAGGCGACATTGTGAGCCTTCGATCCTGTGAAATACTGCATGGCGGCGCCAAACGATTCGGGGGGAAGCATGCGCACATCCACCTGAATGCCATTGCGCTGCCGGAAGCTGATTTTGTTCTCGCCCTGAGCGATGACTTCCATCAAGCCGGGGAAACGGAGCAGATGCTCGACCATCTTCTGGCGCGACGCCGCATCCAGACAGCAGTTTCCCGTTACCAGGATGTCGAGGTCGCCAACCGTTTCTTTTCCGCGCCGCAACGATCCAGCCGGGGTGATCTTTTCTACCCCTGGCACCTGTGAGAGATGTTCCACCAGCTTGCCGGCGAGTTGCTCAGCTGAATCGAGCAGAAAACGCCCACCAATGCGCTTGTAGTCTTCGAGGGCCTTGAGGAGCTTCTGTTCTTGTTTTTCGCCCATCCGTGGCAGTTCGCGGATCTTGCCCTCGCGCGCGAGCTTTACGACTCCTTCCACATCGCACACCTGGTACGCGCTCCAGATCAGCGCTATTGTCTTCGGACCCAATCCTTGAACCTTTAGCAGGTCCAGCATCGATGGCCGGTACTTCTTGAGCAATTCGGTATGGGTTTCGAGCCGGCCTTCATTCAGGATCTGGTGGATGTTTGCAAGCATGCCTTTGCCGATGCCCGGCACTTCCAGCAATTTCTTCGGTTCCTGTGCTAGATCTGCGACGCGCTGCGGTAACGCTTCAATAGCTTGCGCTGCGTTGCGGTACGAACGTATGCGAAAGGAATCTTGCCCATCGATTTCGAGCAGGTCTGCCGTCTCATACAAAATACCTGCAATTGCTTTGTTATCCATGGATAGAGAAATTGTAGCGGAAGCGCTGGAGACACTTCGACACGAGAAGAGAAATTAGGCGCCCTCACGCGGAGGCGATGAAGTTGAAACGGGGGCTCTGCGTCGCTTAGGAGCTCTTGCTCACATTCGCTGCTTGCGGACCTTTCTGTCCTTGAACGATCTCGAACTCGACCTTATCGCCTTCTTGCAGGCTCTTATATCCGTCGGAAGTGATCGCGCTGTAGTGAATGAAGACATCCGGACCATCGTCTCTCCCGATGAATCCGTATCCCTTCGCGTTATTGAACCACTTAACAGTACCTTTCAGTCGTTCCACGTTCCCCCCTCTTTGCGTCCCCCTCCATACGGCGGAAGACCGACAACACCAGAGGGGTGCGCAAATTGTGTACGCATTGTGCGGCGGCGGGGGTGCACTGTCAAGGATGCAAGTCACAATTACGAGCGTTTGGAGGCGGTCGCCAGCCACAGTATCGCTGCAATAGTTTTGGCATCCCGAATTGAACCCCGCCGTACCATCCGTACCGCGGAAGGCAGTGGAAAGAAACGGACCGCAATCTTCTCATCTTCCTCCGGCTGCGCCACGCCGGCTCGCAGATCCTTTGCCAGGTAGATACTCATGGTTTCGTCGAGGAAGCCGGGGCTGACATAGAAGTGCATGGCTTTCTTCCACTTCCGGGCGGTATAGCCAGTTTCTTCCAGTAACTCGCGTTTGGCAGCTGCCAACTCCCGTTCGCCATCGTCGATACGCCCGGCGGGTAGCTCCCACAGAAACGTCCCTGCCGCGTGCCGGTATTGCCGCTCCAGCAGAACCCATGGTTTTCCACGCCGCTCATCGATGGCCAGGACGACGATCGAGCCCGAATGCCGGACAATATCCCGCCGAGCTCGGACTCCACCCGGTTCCTCTACCTGCTCGGTGACTACTGAGAACACGGGACCCTTGTAACTGACCTGCGACGATATGACTCGTGCTTTCTTAGGCATGGTCACCAATATAACCTGCACTTATCGAGCGATGGAGATGGCTTCTCTAGAAAGTGAAGGGGAGACAATTCTGTGGCCGCGCGGCCCTGGCGACCATCACTGCTCTCAGTGATCCCTTGATTGTCTCAGCCGCGCGTAGTGGTATCCTGCGCCCGTGGCTCGAAAGCCCACAATCGCAATCGTCGGAGCTGGTAGCCTTGCAAACAGCCTAGCGCCAATGCTTTATCGCTCGGGTTACAGCATTGCCGAGATCGTTAGCCGCGATTCCCCTGCTTCCCGGCGCAGGGCGCTTCTCCTGGCAAATAAGGTCGGCGCTCGCGCCGTGACGGCTCGAGATTCCACGCTCAGAGCGGATCTCCTCTGGCTGTGCGTGCCGGACCGCGAGATACATGCTGCAGCGAGCTCGCTGGTAAAGCGCGATTTGGGAAAGCTGAAATATGCCTTTCATTCGAGCGGAGCCCTGCCCGCCGCTGAACTGCGCCCGCTGAAGCGGCGCGGAATATCGATCGCTTCCGTCCATCCGCTTATGACATTTGTTCCCGGCGTAAAGCCCTCACTGGATGGAGTTCCGTTCGTAGTACAGGGGGATTCGTCCGCTGTTCGGGTGGCGCGCTCGATCGTCCGCAGACTGCAAGGAATTGTTTTCCCGCTGACGAGCCCGCGAAAGGCCGCTTATCACACTTGGGCAACCATGACTTCGCCGCTGTTGCTTGCATTCTTTGTGACGCTTGAGGGTGTCGCCCGAATTGCAGGCTTCGGAAAGGACGACGCGCGACGGATGAGCCTTCCGATCATTCGCCAAACGATTGCCAATTATGCCGAGCTCGGACCAAAGCGCTCATTTAGCGGGCCCATCATCCGCGGAGACGTCGCCACCGTTGCCAAACATCTAGCGGTTCTGCGGAATGATCCTGTAGCGCGCGCTGCTTACATCGCTCTTGTGCACGCGGCGCTGCGGAACCTGCCCGTAGGAAATAGAGAGGAACTTAGCCGCCTGCTGCTTCGAACTCAAGGCGCAAAATCTCGAAGCGCAAAATAGAAAGAAAGGGAATCGGGATTATCGTTGCGTGAACAGGTGCCCGAGTTTTTCTTTCTTGGTCTTGAGGTAGTCTTCGGCGTGTTCGGTTGGAGCAACTTCACACGGCACTCGCTCGGCGACAACGATCCCGGCGCGTTCCACTGCCGCAACCTTGTCGGGATTGTTGGAGAGCAATCTGACTTTACGGATACCGAGCGCCTTTAGTATCTCCGACGGCATTTCGAACTCGCGATGATCTGCCTTGAATCCGAGCCTTTCATTCGCTTCAACGGTATCGAGGCCCTTGTCTTGTAACGCATAGGCCTGAAGTTTGGCCATCAAACCAATCCCGCGTCCTTCCTGTTGTTCATAGATCAGAACGCCGGTACCCAGTTGAGCGATCATCTCGAGTGCCATCTCCAGCTGTTGACGGCAATCGCAACGCAACGATCCGAAAACGTCGCCGGTCAGGCACTGAGAATGAATCCGCACCAAGGGCGCCCCCGACCTCACATCGCCCATTACCAGCGCTACGGCTTCTTCGATCTTTCCGCTTCCGTTGTCGGCTTCGGCAGAAAAACCGTGAATCCTGAAATGTCCCCATCGGGTGGGGAAATCCGCCGTAGCGACCTCTCGCACCTTCATTTTATCCACGAAGAAATTATAAATGCCGCGAGGAACACATCGCGTGAGCGCACCGGCGGCGAGGCGGCTAAGAATTTTCAACTATTGGATCAGAGTGCATTCTCACGATTGCCAATCCCACCAATACCGCGCTGCTCAGCATCACCACACGGATGTAGAGTCCGGCATGAAACGCGTGGTCACGGGCTATTGTTCGCAGCAACCCGGAGAACGCGCTGATCGTGCACAAGCCGAAATAGGTTTTCTCCGTCCAGCCCCGCGAGATCGTCAGCAGCCACGTCAATATGGCGGTTACGACGGAATAGATCGCGCACAAAGCCCATGTGCCGGGTGTGACTGACGACGGCAACCAGATGCCGGACACTGGTGATGCAGCCTGCAATTGCCGCAGCGCGATCAGCAGAAACGCGAACGAATGCACCAGGGCGACGATCGCCCGCTTGCGATTGCTTAAGATCGAGAACTCATCCATGCTTGCGGTTACTCTAGCGAAGCGGCGAACATTTCGATGTGATTCGGATCACCATCGCCTATCTATGTGGGGCGTTCCAACGCCCCCGGCTGTCGAGCAGCTGTTCTTCGTTCCCCGGTTCGGTAGCGACTTGCAACTCACGATAAGGATTAGATTGTGACCCGTCGAATTGCCCGACTTTCGCTCCAGGCAATGTAGGCGAATTCGCAGTGGGCTGATAAAATTCAAGATATCCACTCGGCGTTTCGCTGCCGTGGGGCTATAGCTCAGCTGGGAGAGCGCATCGTTCGCAACGATGAGGTCGTCGGTTCGATCCCGACTAGCTCCACCAATAATCTCAATAGGTTGGCGAGATTTTCAGCCGTTTTTCTCACGTTCAAAAACCCACTCTATTGGACCGTTTTGGACCGCGAATTTCCGGCGAACGCGGATAGCTGTTCTAAGGCTCGGCGTTGCGCCAGCGGGACAATCTGCGCATAAATCTCCATCGTGGTCGAAATGCGGGAATGGCGCATCTGACCTTGCACCGACTTCGGGTCGGCTCCCGCTTGAACCAGCCACGTTGCATGCGATGTTCGCAGACAGCGCCAGTTCACAAACGACAATCCAAGGGCGCGCGCTGCTGGCTTGATGTGGCGCCGCAGCACGTTTTGGTCATTCATCGGCTTGCCTTGCTGTACGCTCTGGAAAACCAAATCATCCGGGGCGCACGATTTGACTACCTTGTGCTTGCGCACCGCGCGCCCGGCTCGAACATCCACCGTGAGAGACTCCAGGCGATGAATGCGCGCGATAACCTCGGGTGCAACGCCGATGGTTGCCGCCGAGGCAGAGGTTTTCGGAGTTGACCAATCACCACGGCAGAATCGCGCCTCGACCGTGATGAAGCACTGTACGCGGCAAATCTCGGGTTTGCTTTTGAATTCATAATCGCTTCCGCCATGATTGAACGGGCAGAATTGCCGGTACAGAGGAACAAGACGTTGTAGCGATTCTTCATACTCAATTGCGGCACGTCGGACCACAGCACGACTTCGGTTTCACCGCACGGATGAATGCACTCATAAACTTCCCATCGACCTGCGGCGCTATTGCCTCAACGTCGATATTCTGCCCGGATAGAAACTCGCGGGCATCTTTGACCTGATAGACACGCGTCGGTTCAACCTCAATCTGTTCAAATCCAGCAGCAGCGAGTTTTGTCCTGTACTCGTTTTCTTCCATTGCGCCTGCGACGCAGCCGACCCAGAGTAGGACGTTCTTGCGAATCTCTGGCAAAATCTCACCACGAGTGACGACATCGGAAACGGCGAAACGCCCACCCGGCCTGAGAACTCGAAAGGCTTCGCGCAGCACTTGTTCTTTGTCAGCAGACAGATTGATGACGCAATTCGAGATCACAACATCGACCGACGACTCAGGCAGCGGGATGTGTTCTATCTCGCCCTTGAGAAACTCAACATTCTCAATCCCCGACTTTCGCTTGTTCTCGTTCGCGAGGGCCAACATCTGGTCGGTCATGTCCAGCCCATACGCCTTTCCGGTCGGTCCGACACGTCTAGCAGAGAGCAGGACATCAATCCCACCCCCGGAGCCAAGATCGAGGACGACTTCGCCGGGATTCAACTTCGCGAGTGCAGTCGGGTTGCCGCAACCGAGTGAGGCCAATAGAGCCTCTTCGGGAATCGCGCCCACCTGAGATGCGTCATAAAGGTTCGAAGTGATCGGGTCGCAGGAGCCTGCCGCGGGACTGCCACCGCAGCATGAACTCCCTCCGGTGGTGACTCGCAATGCCGCTTGGCCGTACTTCTCACGAACAATGTCTTTGATGTCTTGAGTCATAGTTCCTCACTTGCAGAGTTGCACAATCGCTTCAGGCTTTACTGCTTTATTCCTCGTGCAGCACTCGGCATATAAGAACTGGAGGATCTCTTGAAGTGCCTCTGTATTGGCCGTGCAATGCAGGAACGTGCTCTCCCTCGTCACCTTGACGAGATCTTCCGATTTCAATTTGTCGAGATGGTGGGATAAGGTTGAGTTCGGAATATCCAATTCTTCCTGAATTTCACTGACAACGAGTCCGTCTGGATGAGCGGCCAGAAGCAATTGCATGATGCGTAACCGCGCTTCCGTTCCCATTGCCGAGAACATATCCGCATACTGCGCAATTTT
>Ga0126369_10001176_pt1 | contig 17979 bp, 19 predicted proteins | sample PanSoiMetaPlot_1_FD_109646 | JGI IMG/M metagenome (GOLD analysis project Ga0126369, IMG submission 109646) | Tropical forest soil microbial communities from Panama - MetaG Plot_1 | ecosystem: Environmental > Terrestrial > Soil > Tropical forest > Bulk soil | place: Panama | collected 2016-02-17 | reverse complement strand
GACGCGCCGATTCGCGGCCGTCAACAGCGGCCAGACCAGAAGGCCCCCGAAGAACACGAAGCACGCGACGAGAAGCTCTTTGGCCTTCATGGGTCGCTGGCCTGCCCGCCGCGAAAGGACGAGCGGCGCACGGTTGCCTCCCTCGCCACCTGAAGGCGCAGGGTACGCCAGGACGTCCTCTATCACCTCATTCGTTCTAAAAAAACCTAAAACGGGGCGCTACAATGCCGGCGGCATGGCTGGAAAGCCGGAACCGTGGGCGATCGTCGAATTCGGCCGGTTCAAGGTGCTCCGTCGTACCCGAGAGCTGCTCGCCGATGGCCAACCGATCGAGCTGGGTGGGCGGGCGTTTGACGCCCTCGTGGCGCTCCTCGATGCACGCGGCATGGTCGTCGACCGAGACAGGCTCATGAGCCTCGTCTGGCCGGACCGGGTCGTCGAAGAGCACAACCTGCATGCGCAAATCTCCGCGCTGCGAAGGGCGTTGGGTGCCGATCGCCATCTGATCCAGACGGTATCCGCCCGCGGATATCAATTCACCGGCGAGATCCGGGAGACTCCGGTCTTTGCGGCCCAGGACAGACCTCCACGAAGAACGAACGTTCCGGAGGCCGTTTCCGAATTGATCGGACGAGAGGGGGAGCTCCGGGACGTCACCACCCTGCTCACCCAATCTCGTCTGGTCACCCTGGTCGGCGCCGGGGGTATCGGCAAGACGCGACTGGGCCTGGAGGTCGCGAGGCAGCTTCTGTCGACATTTGCCGATGGTGTCTTCGTCGCGGAGCTCGGACCACTTTCCAGCCCCGACGTGGTCCCCGCCACCGTCGCCACTGCGCTTGGCCTCACACTCGCCGCTAGCCGTGTCTCAGGCGATGGCATTGCGGCGGCCGTGGGCGGCAACCAGCTTTTGGTGGTGCTGGACAACTGCGAACATGTGATCCTCGCGGCAGCAGGGATCGTCGAGACGTTGTTACACGGTTGCCCAGCCGTCTCCGTGCTCGTGACGAGCAGGGAGCCGCTCCGAGTCTCTGGCGAGGCCGTCTACCGCGTGCCGCCGCTCGCCGTGCCCACCGAAGGCCACCAGGGCGCGGACGATTTCCTGAGGTACGCAGCGGTCAAGCTATTCGCCTCACGCGCGCAGGCCGTCGAGCCGAGGTATGCCCTCGATGCGCGCGTCGCGGCCACGACGAGCGCCATTTGCCGACATCTCGACGGAATCCCCCTCGCGATCGAGCTGGCCGCGGGCCGGATCCCCGGCTTCGGAGTCGAGGGTGTGGCGGCTGCCCTGCGGGACCGCTTCAGGCTATTGACCGGGGGTAGCCGGACGGCATTGCCCCGTCACCAGACCATGCATGCCACCCTGGACTGGAGCCACGAGCTGCTCTCGGAAGCCGAGCAAGTCGTCCTGCGACGGTTGGCCGTCTTTGCCGGAGATTTCTCACTCGAGGCAGCCGGACTGGTCGCGACGAGCGCCGATATCTCGTCGCAGGACGTCGGCGACTGCGTCGACTCCCTGGTCGCCAAGTCGCTCCTGTCGACCGATGTCCTGGGCGCGACGGTGCGCTACCGCCTGCTCGAGACGACGCGCGCGTACGCGCGCGAGAAGCTCGCCGCGAGCGGCGAGCTCGAGCAATCGGCGCGGCGCCACGCCGAGTATCATCGAGAGCTATTCACGCGCGCCGAAGCCGAGTCGGAGACGCGTGCCGCGGCCGACTGGCTCGCGACATATCGCCCGCACATCGACAATCTGCGTGCGGCGCTCGACTGGGCATTTTCGTCGGGAGGTGACGCAACGACTGCGGTCACCCTCACCGCGGCGGCGATACCGCTGTGGATGCACCTGGCGTTGGTCGCCGAATGTCGCGCTCGAGTCGAAGAGGCGCTCACCCGTGTCGACGGGGACGTGCCGGCCGAGCCCCGTCGCGATATGCGCCTGTTCCTCGCTCTGGGAATTTCTGGCCTGACCTATACGCAAGATCCGGAGCGCTCCCGGATGATCGCGGCGTTGACCAAAGCCCTGCAGCTGGCCGAGCAAGTTGGTGATTCGCAGTACTGTCTTCGCGCGATGTGGGGGCTCTACATTTCGTGCTTCAGGGCGGCCGACTATCGGAACGCGCTGTCACTCGCCGAGCGATTTCGCGCCGTCGCGGCCAGAACGCTCGATCCTTTCGATGACTTGATCGGTGAGCGACTGATCGGCATCGTCCTGCACGTGCTGGGAGACCAGCGGGGTGCGCTGCAACGCATCGCGCCGCTGGTCAGCGCGGATTTCACAACGGATCGTCAGGCGCACATCCTGCGTTTCCAGTACGATCAACGCGTCGTCACGCACTGCCATTACTCGAAAATCGTCTGGTTGCACGGGCGGCCCGATCAGGCGCTGCACGTCGCGGAACGAATCGTCGATCATGCGCAGACCAACGATCACGTCCTGTCGTTGCTGTACGCCTTGGTGCAAGGCGCCTGCGCGATCTCACTGTATCGCGGTGATTTCTCCCGACTCGAGCGCTACGGAGAGCTCGTCCGCGGCCTTGCGGCCCGACACGGCCTCGAAGCGTGGCGGACGTGGGCTCGAGCCTTCGAGGGCGCGCTTCTCATCAAGCGTGGGGATGCTGCAGCTGGGGCGCGCCTCCTCGACGCAGCGCTCAAGGAGCTTCCACCGGGTGCTTTGTACCTCAATACGAACCTGTCGGCGGAGCTGGCTGGGGGTTTTGCCGCCACGGGACAAATCGGGGAAGGACTGGCGCTCATCGACGACACGCTCGCGCACGTGGACCGAACCGAAGAGGGGTGGTGCCGCGCGGAGCTGCTCCGCACGAAAGGCGAGCTTCTCCTATGTCGTCGGGAGCGGACCGGGCTCGCCGAAGCAGAGTCCTGTTTGCGGCAGGCGCTGGATGTCGCACACCAGCAGGGGGCACTGGCCTGGGAGCTCCGCGCTGCCACGAGCCTTGCTCGGCTCGGGGCTGCCCAGGGCCGGACCGGTCAGGCGCGAGCAGTGCTGGCGCCGGTGTACGACCGGTTCACCGAGGGATTTGAAACCGGTGATCTCGCGGCCGCTCAAACTCTTCTGAGCTCGCTCCTCTAGCCAGGGCCCTGAGTGAAGATCGAAAAGCGGCGCTTCAAGTCCGGATAGCTTTCACAGTCGTCGCGGCCCTTCGCAAGAAATTCGCGAGCCGCATCGCGGTGTCGAATAGAAACGGCCGCTTAGCCTTGGCCCGCCCTTTGCTCTATCCCATCGCAGAGAAACTCGGAGAGATGAATGGGGGCCGAAGCATGGCGACAGTGATGGAGCGGGATGGCACACTCGTGGCGGCCCTTCGCCGCGGGGATCCGACGGCTGCCGAGGATCTGGTGGCCGCCTACGGTGACCGCGCATGCCGGCTCGCCACGCGGATCACGCGCAACGCTCAGGATGCCGAGGAAGCCGTGCAGGACGCTTTCCTGTCCGTGATCCGGAAGATCGATTCGTTTCGGGGAGACGCCACGTTCGGCTCTTGGATCTATCGGATCGTCGCCAACGCGGCCTATCAATGCTGCCGTAGGGGTCGCCGCCGCAGTGCCGATGTCTCGCTGGACAGGCTGCTACCCGCGTTCGATCAGCACGGGCACCACGTCGAACCGGTCGCCGACTGGTCGACGGCCGTCGATAACCCGGCTCGCCAGTCGGAACTGCGGATGGTGATCAGCACCGCCATCGACGAATTGCCCCCCGACTACCGCGAGGTCGTGGTGCTGCGCGACGTCGAGGGACTCCCGCACCGGGAGATCGCCGAGATCCTCGGCCTCACGATCGTCAACGTCAAGATGCGTGTGCATCGTGCCCGGCTGTTCCTCAGAAAGCGGCTAGACGCGCATTTTGCGGTCGCCGGCGAAGGCATGCTGGAGTCGTCGCGCGCCCTGCTATCCGGTGCCTGCCGATGAGAGCGGCGAGGAGTCCCGTCTGGTCGCTCCTCACGATTCCTCGTGAAAAATTCGCGAACGCGGAGCACAGCGTCAATAGAATCAACGCTTTAGTCCTGGCCCGGGGCTTGCCTCTGCAGTGGAGTCGAGATAGGCAACGATGACGTGGATCAGGAGACACGTACGCACGTGGATCGGCGCCGAGAAAGATAGCCACGGCGAGCTTAGCGCATGACCTCTGTTGAGCGCGCATGGACGCTTCGGGTGGATCGCCGCACGCCTGAGATGGCGAGCGTCGAGCTTGGTGGCGTGTGGCGGAAAGAGCACGGGCTGCCGGACCCGAGCGAGGTGCTGCGTGACATCCAGGGCGCCTCGCCCGTCCACCACCTCACCTTCGACACGAGCCATCTCACCGACTGGGACTCTGGCCTCGTCACGTTCGCCAGCCGCGTGTTCGCAGAGGCGCGCGCACTCGGCATCGCCAGCGATCGCGCGGGTCTTCCCGACGGCGCTCAGCGCCTGTTGCGCCTGGCCGAGGCCGTTCCCGAGCGGCAAACGCGCCAGTCCGGCCTGCCGCCTTCGTGGCTGGCACGGGTTGGCACCCGTGCCACCGCCGGCTGGACCGCAAGCGTCGTCGGACTCACCTTCCTCGGCGAAGCCTTGCTCGCACTCGGCGCCCTGTTCCGCGGCCGGGCTCGATTTCGACTGGTCGACCTCCTCTCCGTCATCCAGGAATGCGGGCCCCGCGCGCTCGGCATCGTGAGCCTGATCAGCTTCCTGATCGGGCTCATTCTCGGGTTCGTGGGAGCCGTCCAGCTCGCGCAGTTCGGGGCGTCGATCTTCGTGGCGAACCTGGTGGCCATCGCAATGACCCGTGAGATCGGCTGCATCATGACCGCCATCGTCATGGCGGGCCGCACCGGCGCCGCCTTTGCAGCGCAGCTCGGGACGATGAACACCAATCAGGAGATCGACGCGCTGTCCACGATGGGCATCTCGCCGACCGAGTTCCTCGTCCTGCCCCGGATGCTGGCTCTCATCTTGATGATGCCGTTGCTCACGATCTACGCCGACCTCGTCGGAATCGTCGGCGGCGCGGTCGTGGGCATCGGCATGCTGGGACTGGGCCCGACCGAGTATTTCGAGCAGACCCGCGGCGCCGTGAGTCTCACCAGCTTCTTCATCGGCGTCAGCAAGAGCGTGGTGTTCGGCATCCTGGTCGCGCTCGTCGGCTGCCTGCGCGGCATGCAGTCGGGTCGCAGCGCTGCCGCCGTCGGCCTCGCGGCGACGTCGGCGGTGGTCACGTCGATCGTGCTCATCATCGTCATCGACGGCGTCTTCGCGGTGATCCTCAATGCCCTCTCTCTCTAGCCGCATGGCCGCCGATGTCGCGCCGCGGCCGCCCCGCATCACGGTCGACGGTCTCACCATGGCCTACGGGAGCTTCGTCATCCAGCACGACATCTCCTTCACGGTCGCGCCGGGCGAGATCTTCGTCGTGATGGGCGGGAGCGGTTCAGGCAAGAGTACCTTGCTGAGCCACATGGTGGGCTTGCGCGCTCCGGCCAAGGGCGACGTGCTCTACGACGGCCGGAGCTTCTGCCACGGCGGGGACGAAGAACGCGAGCAGCTTCGACACCGGCTCGGCGTCTCGTATCAGGGCGGGGCGCTCTGGAGCTCGATGACGCTCGCCGAGAACGTGGCGTTGCCGCTCGAGGCATTCACGGAGCTCTCTTCGAAGCAGATCCGCGAGATCGTCTCGCTGAAGCTGGCGCTCGTCGGCCTGGCCGGCTTCGAGGAGTTCTACCCGTCCGAGGTCAGCGGCGGGATGCTGAAGCGCGCTGGCGTGGCGCGCGCGATGGCGCTCGATCCTGACATTCTCTTTTTCGACGAGCCGTCGGCCGGCCTCGATCCCATCAGCTCCCGGCGCCTAGACGATCTGATCCTCGAGCTCCGCGCCAGCCTTGGCGCGACCATGGTGGTCGTCACGCACGAGCTCGCCAGTATCTTCGCCATCGCGGATCGGGCGGTGTTCCTCGACGCCGAGACGCGCACCATGATCGCGTTGGGTAATCCGAAGAAGCTCCGCGACGAGAGCCCCGAGCCGGCCGTGCGAGCGTTCCTGACTCGGGGCGAGCCCAATGCGGGAGGTTCGAGATGAGCGCGCGCGCGAATCCGGCAGCCATTGGTGCGTTCGTCGTAGGCGCGGTGGCTCTGCTGCTGACAGCGCTCCTGGTCTGGGGAGGCACCGGCCTATTCCGCACCAAGAACAACTACGTCCTTTTCTTCGACTCCGCCGTGACCGGGCTCAACAAGGGCGCGCCCGTGCTGGGCCGCGGCGTGAAGGTCGGCGAGGTGACGGACATCCAGATCCGGTGGAGAACGCCGGTGGTCGCGGTCTACATCGCGCTCGAACCGGATGCCGTGAAGGGAGCGGCGGAGGGCGGGCCCAGGAAGGCGCTGGAGCGACTGGTGCACGAGGAGAACCTGCGAGCCCAACTGCGGATGCAGAGCTTCGTGACCGGCGTCCTCTACGTGGCGCTGGATCCCAAGCCGGGCACGCCGATCGTGCTTCGCGGCCTCGACCCGGACGTTCCGGAGCTTCCGACCATTCCGACGGACATCGACGTCTGGACGGCGAAGCTCGAGCGGTTCGCGGCAAAGATCGACAACCTTCCGCTCGACGAGCTCTTCCGAAACACCAACGGCGCGATTGTCGACGCGCGAGCGTTCGTGAACAAGCTCGGCTCACAGATCGACCCGACATTCGCCCAGCTCAAGGCCACGCTTGCCCGACTCGACGCTGGGCTGGACGCGGCCCACAAGCTGGCTCGAAATCTTGACAACCACGTCGACCCACTGGCGACCCAGGCCGAGGCGACCCTCAAGACGGCGCAAACTGCTATCGGTGACATGCGGCCGGTGATCGAGAACCTGCGCCGTCTCGCGACCAAGCTCGATGCTCAGGCCGATCCGTTGCTGACATCGATCCGCAGCACATCGGACACCGCCCGCGCCACCCTCGAAGGGGCGCAGGTCACGCTTGGTGGAATCGACCGGACTCTCGAGCAGGGCTCGCCCCTCGGCTACGAGCTCTTCCAGACGCTGAAGGAGCTCCGCGCCGCCGCACAGTCCGTGCGGTCCCTCGCTGACTATCTCGAACGCATGCCGGATGCCGCGGTGTACGGAGTTCGTCGACCCGGCGAAAACGGCATGACTGGAAACGGCAAATGATCAGGAGACGGCCGATCGGTCCAAGCCTGCTCGCCCTGACCGTGTCGATCGCTCTTGCGAGCTGTGCAGTCAGCGATCCGACGCAGTTCTATACGCTGAGCCGAGAAACTGCGCCACGCTCGTCCACCGCCGGTGCCGCGATCGCGAGCAGCAGCGTGGATGCGACCGGCAGCGTCGGTATCGGCGTTGGACCTGTCATCGTGCCGGGGTACCTCGACCGCAGCCAGATCGTCGTCCGCACCGGCGCGGACAAGGTCGAGATCTCGACGTTCAACCGCTGGGCCGAGCCGCTCGAGGACGGCATCGCCCGGGTCCTCGCGGACGAGATTTCCGTCCGCGTCCCGACCGAGCGGGTCGTCACGTTCCCTTGGCGCGGCGTCGTCGCCCGGTCACTTCAGTATCAGGTCGTCGTCGCGGTGCTGCGCTTCGACGGCCGGCAAGGCGGCGACGTCACGCTGGACACGCGCTGGCGGGTGCTGGCCGGTAACGGCAGCGAGCTGATGGTGCGGCGATCCACGGTGAGCGAGCGCGTCGAGGGCTCGGGGTACGAGGCGATGATCGCGGCGATGGCCCGCGCGCTGGGTATCCTGGGGCAGGATATCGCCGCCGAGATCCGCGCGTTACCACGCGGCGAAGAAGCCCGACGCTAGCAACCGAGCTGAAATCGGACACGTGTCGTCGCCTTCCTGAAACCGGGTGAATGGCCACCGTCGTCGAAAGAGCGACGGACCAAGACCATGAACGGCATGCCGGGACTGCTCGATACGACGGCGCTGGATGATGAGCCGGTCTCAGGCTCTAGTGCAGCGCATGCGTCGGCTCTTGCGTCGGGTCCGCTGGCGGAGTCGATTATCTACGTATGCGCATTGCTAGCGGATGGGCCGCGCGCCATCGATCGATACATCGACTACTTCGGTGAGATCCCGTCCTGTCGCCGGCGTGCCGATGCTGGTCAGACGCGCCTGACCAGCCTTTCTGCCCCGTCGTCAGTAACCAATGGGCCGCGAACAGACGTCGGAAGGTCATGAGCGCCACGCGCGGCTGGGCCACCGGCAGCACGTTACAGTTGCCATTGGGTCGTGTGGCGCTGTGCCTCGATTGCGAGACCTGCTTCGAGGTCGGCAGCGACGCGTGCCCCGCCTGTGGCAGTCGGATATGGGCCTCGGTGGCGCGCTTTCTCGACAGGAGGCACGACCGGTGACGGCTCACGAGGCGATGCCTTATCGCGTCACCCACGTATGAGCGGGCCCAGAAGGAGATCGGCGATGCCGATGCATGTTGCGCTCGTTCTTGGCGCCCTGCTGCTACTGTCCCCGCTCGAAGGCGTCACCCAAGAGAAGCAGATCGCCGACGTCAAGGAGCTGGCCGGCACGTGGCGGGGCTTGGTCACGAGGGAGCAAGGACAAGAGCCGGTCACGATGATCATCGCCGCGGACGGAAGCTACAGAGCCATGACCGCGGATGCGGCGTCAACCGAGGGAAAGTTTTATCTTCAAGATGGCAAGCTGCGATATCGCTCGTCGCGAACGATTGGAACGGCAAGTCTTTCCCTCGCACGAGGCAACGGCGTGCTCATGATGGTGCCCGAGGACTTCATCTACGGGACCGGCCGAGCCGAATACGAGCGGGTCGAGTAGCTCCGGTCGTCGCACCCTCAGCGGGTTCCCCGAGCTGAAGCTGAAGTGCCGGCGATGTTCCAGGGCGCCACGAGACTCACGAGGCCGAGGTGACAGCCTCAGATCGAGCGGCGCTATGCGGTCGCCGCGAGCGCAGGCATGCAATTGCTCAGTCGTTTCCGCAGGAACAACCGCGCACGATGCACACGCGTTTTCACGACTCCGGTGTTGAGCCCCAGCACCCCGGCGATCTCCCCATTCGATCGTCCTTCGACGTCGCGAAGCACGAGCACGACGCGGTAGGCAGCGGGCAGCTCGTCGATCGCCGTGGTCAGGGCCGTGCGCAGCTCGACCTGGATGCTCGGATCGTCTAGTCGCGGCGACCAGTCGACGACCGCGGCGGCGTGCCGCCCCGACTCGTCGAGCAGCGGCAGCACCTCGTCCAGCGAGATGTCGTGCCGGCGGTGGGGCCTCGCGCGCAGCTTCTGGTAGGCCGCGTTCGCCACGATGCGATAGAGCCACGATCCTAACGCCGACTCACCCCGAAAGGTGTCGCTCTTGCGTATCACGGTCCAGAACGCGTCCTGGACGGCCTCCTCCGCGTCCTGTCCGTTGGCGGTGATGCGGCTGGCCAGGCGATACGCCCGCTCGCCGTACCGAGCGACCAGGGTCTCCCCGGCCCGCGGCTCTCGACGTCTGAGCGCTTGAACGAGGTCGTAATCGCGGTCGGCGTGACATCGATTCACAGCGGCGTGGGGTTCGTTTTCGATGTTGCTGCCCTCGCGTCGAGGTGAATGGTCCAGTTCATCTGTCGCGAAGGCTACTGTGCGCAGCAGGGCGCTTCTACCCGACATTAGTCGGGTGACGATCTACCCTACTTTGGTCTAGGGTCGGTATCCTCTCGACGGTGGCAGCGGCTCCCTCAGCGGCGACCGTGGAGTATGTCGCACCAGCGCCGGTTGTCATCGCCGCCCGCCTCGGCGCTCCCCGACAAGTACGCGCCGGCGGCCACCACGTCGTCGTCGGCGCCATTTCGAGCCGGAAAGTGGGATTCGCACCAGCGCACGTCGAGAATGTCCTGACTCGGGTCCGCATCGGGCTCGCAGCCCGGGCAGTATGCGCGCGCGACACTCGGGGTGTCCGGGAGGTAGTCCAGCACCGTCCCAGTACTCATGTGACCGCCCCTCCTGCCTCTAAGATGCCGGGCGAGATCGGCGGGTTTCTCCGAGGTCGGAGCAGGCCGCCGCGCGGGACCGCCGCGGCTCAGCGGGTGGGCGTGATGCCAAGCCGCGACGCGAAGCGCACGAGCTCGGCCACGGAGTCGGCCCGCATCTTCGCCATGACGTGCCCGCGCTGCTCCTTGACGGTCGCTTCGGTGGTGCCCAGCTCGCCGGCGATCTGCTTGTTGAGGAGACCGGCTATGACGAGGGCCAGCACGTCACGCTCTCGCGGTGTGAGCAGCTCGTACCGGCGCCGAAGCTCCGCACGCGCCTGGCGCTCCACGCGAATCGTTCGATCGCGCTCGATTCCGCTTCGGACGGCGTCAAGAAGCTCCTGCGGGCGGAACGGCTTCGTCAAGAATTCGACGGCGCCCGCCTTCATGGCCCGGACCGACATCGGGACGTCGGCGTGACCGGTGATGAAGATGATCGGCAGCTCCGTATCCGTCTCGACGAGCTCACGCTGCAGGTCGAGGCCGCTCAGCCCAGGCAGTCGGACGTCGAGCACGAGGCATCCCGGCGCGTCCGGACGACGGGCGTCCAGGAATGCGCGCGCGCTCGCAAAGACCTCGATCTTGAATCCCACGGAGGTGATGAGCTGGCGCAACGAGTCGCGAATGGATGGATCGTCGTCGACGACGAAGACAACGGCATCCGTCGCCGACGCGTCGGCCGCCGCACGACGCATGTCACGTCGTCGAGTCTGTTCCGTGTCGCTCACAGTCAGGTGCCCCGAACGAGTGCTCGCTGCCCTCGGCGACCCCGAGCGGGAAGTCTGTCCTGCTCTTCACGCCGCGCCGAGCGCGCTCCGTATCTCCTGGAGTAGCGTGGGGCCCCGCACTGGCTTCTCCAGGAACGCGGTCGCGCCCACCTGGAGCGTGCGCTGACGCATGTCGTAATCGCTGTGTGCGGTCAGGATGATCACCGGGATCCGACTGCCGGAATCAGCGAGATGCTTCAGGAGGCCCAGCCCACCCATCCCTGGCATCCTGATATCTAGGACAAGACAGCCCGTGTTGTCCAGCGCGCCGGATTCGAGGAACACCTCGGCCGATTCGAAGGTTTCGACGCGGAACCCGGCCGACATGAGAAGATTCCGCAGGGACCGACGCAGGGACGCGTCGTCGTCGACGATCGACACGGTCCGCCCGTCCTGCTCACTCATCCGCCGGTCACGGTCCCCGAAACTCCTCGGCTGGCATGCTACGGAGCCGGGCGAAGGCGAGTCTACCCTACCTTCGTCGGGGTAGAGGTCTGTCCGCCGCTGATTCCACGGCTCGAGCGTAACTCATCGCGGCTGCTCACCGTCCCAAGAGCGCCATGACCGCGCTGGCTTTTTCTCTACTCTTCGCCGCAGTTCTGGCGAATCAGGCTGGAGCACCTCCTGTCCCTCGCGACACCAGTCGTGGTCGCGGGCGCAATCTTCGCGGTCGGCCTGGCGAGGACGCAGAGACGGCGGTTGCGGGCAGCGTCCTTCGGGTCATGAGGTCATGACTGTCGTTGCCGGCAGGGCGTTGTTCTCCGACCGCCTGTCGATGGGACTCCTCGTGCTGACGGCGGTCAGCGGCATGGTCGACGCCGTCAGCTTCCTGGAGCTCGGCCACACCTTCACGGCCAACATGACGGGCAACGTTGTCTTCCTCGCGTTCGCCGCCGCTGGCGCGCCCGACATATCGGTTGCGCGCTCCATCACCTCGCTGGCCGCATTCTTGAGCGGCGCGGCGCTCGGCGGCTACTTCGGTCGTGGCGTCGCCGGCCCGCTTCGGCGCCGCTGGCTTCTCCTCTCTGCCACGTGTGAAGCGGCCCTCCTGGTCGCGGCAGCGATCGCGGCGATCGCAATCAGCGGAGACTCGACCGCGCTCGTGGACCGCCAATACGCCGTGATCGCGTTGACTGCGCTGGCGATGGGTCTGCGCAACGCGACGGTCCAGCAGCTGGCCGTTCCCGGTCTCACGACGACCACCGTGCTGACGATGACCATGACCGGTCTCGCCGCGGATTTCACGCTGGCCGGGGGAAGTCACGCGCGGATGACGCGGCGGCTTGGGTCGATCGCGTCACTCTTCGCCGGCGCGGCGATGGGAGCCGTGCTCCTGCGGTTCGGGCTTGGCGTGCCGCTCATCGTCGGCGCGGTCTGCGTTGCCTTCGCCACCATCGGCTACGCCGACGCGTGAAATGCCCGGTCCTCGCCGGCTCGCGATCACCGAAGTCGGCGCGGGCGCGGTGCCTTGCGCTGGCGGCCGGAATCACTTGTCTCCGATCGTTTTCCGTATGCTGCCGTAGTGTTCGTCAGTGTGGCGGATGAGGGCAGCCATGATCAGCTGTTCCACGGTCATCGGGGGCGCATCCGTGAAGAGGACCCCGCTCTTCGCCACCTGCTCGTCGCTGAAGCCGCGGACCACGGCAGCCGCCTTGGTCGCACCCTTGCGATGGAGCGCGAGCGTCTCCTCTTTGGTGCAGCCGGCGAACTCCTTCGCGTGCTGGGCGTTCATTTCGTCGAGCATCTTCCGCGTAAAGTTGCCAAACGACTGTCCAGCCGCGAGTCCTGTGGCGATGTCCGGTACCCGCTCATACGCCGTGGCCAGGTGATGTGCCGTCACGCCGACGGTCCACTTCTCAGCTTCCGTGACCTTCTGCCAGTCCGCGGCGGTAACTCTTTCGAGTACATGGGCGGCTTCCTGAGCCTTCGCCTCGAACTGCCTGGCGAGTGCTTCTCCCTTTGCTCCCATGGCGTCCTCCTTGTTGTGAGCTTCATTCAATAATCGAACGGAACGTCTCGAAATCGACAGACGCTCTTCGCGATCTCAGTCCGCCTGCAACGGCCATCATGCCGCGCGCATCACAAGGGCGATAGTAGTGGATGTGATCGAGCCTCTTGGCTGGCGCAAACCAGTCCAGTCCACGCCGGTCGACGCCAGTGACGGGGGGGTTGGACAGGCGACACGCTTTCGGTCGGCTCGCGGGCATCGACAATGTCTGATCGGGGGTAGCGCTCGCGCGTGGCGCTCCGCCACCGTGGCGGACCCGAACCGACTGTCGGGGGTCGGCTGCTGGTCGACTGGCGGCTCGTCCGTATTCCGTCCTGGGTCGCGGAGATGTACGAAAACGCGCTCGTTAGCGCGCCCAGAGCGCCCAATGTGCCACGAGCAGCGCGGCCGTTAGCAGGCCCACGACGTCGAGCCAGATTCTCCAAGTCGGCTGATCGAAATAGCGGCGGGTGAATGGGATTTCCTGGCGCAGCGTCCTCAGCTCCCGGCAACTCGGGCAGTAGCGGGCGGAGATCGTGTGAAGGTCGTAGACCATCTGCAATGCGACCGTCTCGTGGGGATGCGCGTTAGCCCACGCCTCGAGCGTCTGTTCCTGCTCGAGCTCCACGGTCTCGACCGTGGGCAGGAGCACCTCCTCGGGCGCGCGAGGAAATGTAGAACGATTCAGGTTTTCACTCACGTCAGCCACCCCGGATGACCCCACTCTAGCGCGTTCCCGGCGAGCCGGCAGGCAGCGATTGAATTCCCAGGAAGCGGGGCGTTCCCGGCATATTGCTCTTCATTGAACAGACTGGAGCCACGATGCGTGTAGACTGAGGGCCAGGTGACACCACCCCGGATCGCGACGTCTGCTCCCACGATTGTCGTAAACGTCGGCACTTCACCACCGCAGGAGACATGATGCGCGCAGCGATCACCGCGACGGGTCACTACCTACCGCCCGATGTCTACCCCAATGCATACTTCGAACGGCAACTGGATACGACCGATGCGTGGATCCGATCGCGCACAGGGATCGCTGAGCGCCGCTTCGCGTCGGCTGGCGGCACGTCAGATCTGATCGTGCCGGCGGCGCGCCGCTGCCTCGACGCTCGCGGCATCTCGCCGGCGGCCGTCGATTGCGTCATCGTCGCCACGATGACGCCGGATCGACTGTGCCCGTCAACGGCTGCGGCGGTCCAGCGAAAGCTCGGGGCGATCAACGCATGGGGCTTCGACCTGGCCGCGGCCTGCTCCGGCTTCGTCTACGGCCTCATCGTAGCGACGAAGCTTGTCGAGTCGGGTGCCGCGCGCCGGGTGTTACTCTGCGGAGCGGATCGGATGAGCACTGTCGTCAATCCAGAGGACCGCGCTACCGCCGTGCTATTCGGTGACGGCGCCGGAACCGTCCTGGTCGAACCTGTTGAGGACGAGTCGGTTGGGATTCTCGACCACGTCTGTCACATGAACGGTGAAGGGGAATCGTCTCTCTACATCCCGGCCGGGGGGAGCGTCGAGCCCACCAGCGCCGCTTCAGTCGAGGAGCAACGGCACTACGTCGTGCAGGACGGGCCGTCAGTATTCAAGGCCGCCGTCATCGGCATGGCCGAAGTGACCGAGGAAATCCTGAAGCGCAACGACGTGACGGTCGCCGATGTCGCCTGGTTGGTGCCGCATCAAGCCAACCTGCGCATCATCGAGGCGGTGGCCAAGCGGCTGGGCCTCGGTCTCGATCGCGTCGTCATCAATCTCGATCGCTACGGCAATACAGTAGCCGCGACGATTCCTATTGCGCTCTCGGAGTGGAACGAGCGCGGGCGCTTCGCGCACGGCGACCGCGTCGTCTTGTCTGCGTTCGGCGCAGGGTTCACCGCCGGCAGCATCATGCTGCGCTGGGCGACCGCTTAGAACGTTCCCCGTTCGCCCAATCGCCGAGCGGCATCACCTTCGCCAATCGTGGCCAGCAGACGTTGAAGCCGCTCTAGCGTCGTGTCGCGCCGCGGCCGCGCACGAGCGGGATCGCGACCGGCGCGATCACCGCGAGCGCCGCGATCGCGTTGAGCGCGAACGCGCGCGGGGCGCCCAGCGTGCCTGCGAGGGCGCCGATCACCAGCGTGCCAAGCGGCTGGGTGCCGATGCACGCGGAGAGGATGCCCATCGCGCCGCCGCGCGCGTGCGCCGGCGCCGACAGCAGCACGAGCGTGCTCTGCATCGCCGCGAAGCCGGATTCCGCGAGGCCCATCGCGATCATCAGCGTCATGCTCACCGCCAGCGACCGAGACGCCGAGAAGGCGACGAGGCCGAAGGGCGCGACGAGCACGGCCGTCGCGAACAGTCGGCCGTGCGAGAGGCTGCCGCCGTGCGCGGCGAGGGCCAGCGCGCCGGCCAGCGCTCCGACGCCGTCGGCGGCGACGAGCAGGCCGAGCGTGCGCGGCCCGCCGGCAAGGACGTCCTGCGCGAACACGGAGAGGAGCTGCTGGTACGGGAAGAGCAACACGTTCATCGCGATCGTGATCAACAGGACCGCTCGCGCGATCGGGCTGGCCCATGCGGCGGCGAGGCCGCTCGCGAGCGTCGCGAAGATCGGCGCTGGGCGGGCCGCCGGTGAGCTCGCGATCCGCCGGCGCAGACCGAACGTCGCCGCGAGACCGACGGCGAACACGGCGACCATCACCGCGTAGCACGCGGCGGGGCCAAGGCTCGCCAGGCACGCGCCGGCGACGACCGGGCCCACCATCTTCGCGATCTGCATCGACACCGTCTCGAGCGACACGGCCTGCGCCACCCGCGAGGCGCCGAGCACGCTGAAGAGCGCCGTCCGCCGCGCGGGGAAATCGAGACTCCAGAGGATGCCGAACCCGCCTTCGAGCGCGACGAGGGGCCAGTACGCGGCGGCGTCGAGGGCAAACATCGCGAGGAAGGCCAGCGCCGTGACGGTGCCGCCGGCCTGCGTGACGAGCAGCAAGTGCGCGCGCGATACGCGATCGGCGACGATGCCGGCGAACGGGCCGAGCACCATCATCGGCGCCGACCTGGCGAACGCGGCGACCGCGACCATGAACGGCGAGCCCGTCATCTGGAGCGCAATCCAGCCGACGGCGACGAGATCCATCCATCGCGCCATGTTGCTGCAGAGGCCGGACACCCAGAGGCGCCGGTAGGTCGGATCTCGGAGGACGCTCACGGTCCGGAACAGGGTATCTTGTCGGGGCATGTTAAACCGCGAAAGGGGGACACCATGGCGTTTTACGAGAAGGGCCAGGTCCGCATTCACTACCAGGAAGCCGGCTCCGGCTTCCCCCTGTTCGTCATCCCCGGCGGGGGTCAGAATTCGACCATCGGCTTCATGTCGGACCGGGCGCCGTTCAACGCGACCGAGGAATTCAAGGACGAGTACCGCTGCATCACGGCCGACCTGCGCAACGCGCCGAGCGGCCAGTCCTCTGGGCCGCTCGAGATCGATCGCCCGTGGGACTCTTATGCCGACGACCACCTCGCCCTCATGGATCATCTGGGCATCCGGCGCTTCATGGTGATCGGCTACTGCATCGGCGGCCCGTTCATCTGGAAGCTGATCCAGCGCGCACCGGAGCGCATCGTCGCTGCGGTCGTGTCGCAGCCCGTCGGCTTCCGCAGGGAATCGAACCCCATGTACGAAAACAGCATGCAGACCTGGGGACCGGCGCTGGTCAAGCAGCGGCCTGACCTCACGATGGACATGATCGACAAGTTCCTGACCCGGATGTACGTCACAAACGCGGACTTCGTGTTCAGCGTGCGGCGCGACGTCGTCCAGGGCTGCCCGGCGCCCGTGCTGGTCATGCCGGACGAAACACCAGCGCACCCCTACGAGCCCGCCATCGAGTCCGCGATGCTGGCCCCGAAGTCGGAGCTGACCTTCTTTCCGTGGAAGGACACGAAGGAGAAGATCCCGCTCGCGGTGCGACACGTGCGGACGTTCCTCAAGGCGAACCGACCGGCCTGACCCCGATGCCCGAGAACAAGTACATCCGGCCCACGGTGTGGGTCCCGCCCACGGTCTCACCCGTGCTCCAGCCGCAGCCGCCCCTGGCACCGTCGATCCCGCCGGTGCACGTCGTTGACCTGATGACGGAAGCCGGATCGGCGGCCCTCGGCGCGCGGTGGCGCGGGAAGGAAGCAAAGATCGTCGAGTGCCCCGCGTTGACCAACTCGCTGCCCGAGTTCAAGACGGCCTACGACATCGAACCCCATGCCGAGCTACTCGGCTTCGACGACTCGGACTGGCCCGTGATTCCGCCCGCCGATCTCGGCGTCAGGCGCGGCGGCGGCCTCGTATCGTTCTTCTGGTTCCGTACCATCCTGACGGTGCCCGCGAATGTCGCGGGCTTCGACTGCGCAGGCACCAAGGCTGTATTGCGCGTCAACGTCGACGACTACGCCGAAGTCTGGATCAACGGCACGATGCCGCGCACTCCCGGCCGGCCGAGTCCAGGGGCGATCCAGGGCTTCAACATGCCCAACCGCGTGGTGCTGGCCGACGGCACCGTGTCCGTTGGCAACAGGTTCGAGATCGCCGTGTTTGCGATCAACGGACCGATTTCTGCGGCACCCGGGAACTTCCTCTTCGTCCGCGAGGCGAAGATCGAGTTCTTCCGGTGATCGGCATCAACCTTCGCATGTGGCTCGAGTACTCACGCGACTGAGGAGGAATTATGCCGTTCGGCTGGGGCATCGTCAGCACGGGTAAGCATCCAGACGTCAAGATCGCGCCGGCGATGGCCGCGGCCGACGGCGGCGAGCTCGTCGGCGTCTACAGCCGCGACCAGCACCGCGCGGAGTCGTTCGCGCAGACGCACAAAGCACGCGCCGCGTACAGTCAGCTCGGCGACCTCCTCAAGGACTCGCGTGTCGACGGCGTCTTCGTGTGCTCGCCGAACGGCTTGCATGCCGAGCACGTCGTCCAGGCGGCGGAAGCCGGTAAGCACGTGCTGTGCGAGAAGCCGATGGCGACGACGATCGCCGACGCCGTGCGAATGGTGCAGGCGTGCCGCCGCGCTCGTGTCACGCTCGGCGTCGCCTTCAACTTGCGGCAGCATCCGGCCTATATCCGCGCGCGCGAGCTCGTCGCCGCCGGGACGCTCGGGCGCATCGTGCTCGCCCAGGCGCAGTGGGCGTTCGGCGTGCGCGGCCGCGACGGCTCGCCGCCGCGCACGGCGCTCACGCAGTGGTGGGACACGCCGGAGCTGATCGGGGGCGCGTCCACGATGATGGGCACCGGCG
>Ga0126369_10001175_pt1 | contig 17980 bp, 16 predicted proteins | sample PanSoiMetaPlot_1_FD_109646 | JGI IMG/M metagenome (GOLD analysis project Ga0126369, IMG submission 109646) | Tropical forest soil microbial communities from Panama - MetaG Plot_1 | ecosystem: Environmental > Terrestrial > Soil > Tropical forest > Bulk soil | place: Panama | collected 2016-02-17 | reverse complement strand
TGGCCAGCTCTGCGCCACCCGCCTCCGTGACGGAGATCAGGCATGATCGCCGGTCCGCGGGGTCGCCGGTGACTCGAACGAAGCCCTCCTCCTCGAGAGCCCGCGCGTACCGCGTGACGGTGGACGGATTGACGTCGAGCGCATCCGCCGCATCGCTCGGCCGCAGCGGCTCGCCGGAGGCGGCCAGGCGCAGCAGACCGACGCGGGTGAGGTCGAACGTGCGCGCCATACCCCGGTAGGCGCCCTCGACGAGGGTGGTCACGGCCTCAGCGAGCTGCCGGACCTCCTCTCTGTTTGCTTGCATCAAGCAAAGATTAATCTATTTGCTTGATGACTGCAATGATGCAGGCTCGGGCCTGCCGTCAACGAGGCAGACCCGGGCCGGGAGGATCGGCGGCGGTCGTCAGACGCCGATCAGGGGAAGCAGGCCCTCAGGCAGTGGATCGCGTGCAGGCCGGCGCACAGGAAGCACCTGGGGCAGTTGAAGATGGCGCCGATGCCGCCTTCCGCGCACGCGATGCACGCCAGGATGCAGTTGACGTCGATGTTGGCCTGGATGAGGCAGTGGATCAGGCAGAGGATGTCCTGGCCGAACTCGGTCAGCCCGGATGCCGCCGCGACCTGGGTCACCACGATCTGGTTCGACCGCACGGAAAGGTCGACGAGCGCCTGACCGCTCGTGTCGAAGAAGCGGATCACTCCGCTGCCCGTCTTGAGCACGGTCATGCCCAGCGCGGCCGTGTTCGTCGGCGTGGCGGCAGCGGTGTTGTCCACCAGCAGCACCACGTTCGGATTGTTCTGGAACCCGAACACCAGCACGCTCTCGCTGCCCTGCGTCGCCACCTGCACGTGCGACATCACGGGCCCCCACGTGCCGATGGCGGCACGCACGGCCTGCGCCCCGAGCGCTCGCTGCACGTCGGCGCCGGCCGCCGTGAAAACGCCTTCGGTCGCCGCCTGGGCGGCTGACCTGGGCAGGATGGTCGATCCGATCGCGGCCGCCAGCGCCGCCAGTCCGCCGCCGAGCGCCGTTCGCCGGGTGATCGTCCCGGAGCGAGACAGCCTGGCGCGTCGCTCGATCGAGAGCAGGCGCACGATCCGGTCGGCCCGGTTCCATCCGGTCAGTCGCACCAGCGCGACGCGCATCGCCCAGCCGGTCGCGATGCGCAGGTGGTCCCCGTCCTCGATCAGCAGCGCCGGGCGGTCCGGTGGTTCCAGCCCGGCCTGCCGGAGCCTGTCCAGGACCGCGGGATCCGAGAGCGGCCGGACGTCCAGCCCGGCGATGCCCATCTCCGCGATCTCGCGCGCCGCGTTCGAACAGGCGAGGCAGCCGGCGTCGAACAGGAGTGTGAAAGGCATACCGAATCCATATCGATCGGGTCGCGGACAGTCCACAGACGCAGCCCATACAAGACTGGTACAGCGGCCGGCCGGCGCCTGAACCGTTCCAGGCTTTTGCACGACGTGGCGGCCGCAGACGCCTGCGATTGCTCCGCCCCGGGGTTAAGGAGGGAGGAGGACCGCAGGCTGACGGCCAGCAATGGCCTTCGGCTCAGGATGCGAGGAGGAATCGAAAATGGCAGGTCATGTGGAGAACGACCTCGCGAAGCTGAAGGGAATCGGACCCAAATACGCGGACATGCTGAAGTCGATCGGAGTCGACTCGATCAGGGAACTGAAGCACCGCAATCCGACCAACCTGAAGCAGATGATCGAGCAGCGGCACGGGGCGGTCGTCGGTCTCTCGGAGGACGAGGTCAAGACCTGGATCGAGGAGGCAAAGGCCTTCCCGGAATGACTTCCACCGTCGCGAAGCTCTGAGGGGTCGTCAGAGGTCGGTTCGCCCCACGAGCTGGCCCACCTCGATCAGGTGCCCGTCCGGGTCGCGCAGGTAGCAGCGGATCTCGACGCCGCGGTCGATGGGCGGCGTCAGGAACACCGCTCCGCGTGCGCTCCACTCCGCGTAGACCGCCGCGATGTCCGCGACGCGGAAGTTCAGAAAGCCCGAAACGTGGTCGCGGTCGGCGGGCGGCTGGAGCGTCACGCCCGGCTTGTCGTCGGTCGGCCCGCCGGCGCCGCCGATCGTGACCCAGCTGTTCGCGATCGCCACGATCGAGGGATCTCCTTCAAGCAGCGCCTCGCCGCCGAGCACCTCCGTGTAGAAGTGCCGGGAGCGCTCGATGTCGCCCGAGACGATGAAATGAGTGATCACCATCCCCTCCGCGGGGGCGGGAAACTCTGGCATCTGCTTCCTCCTCGTGTCGATGCCGCTCAGCCCCGTCAGGTTACACGAAAAGAGGATTGGAGATTCGCATTTCGTGTTCCAGAACCTGTTCCAGGATCGACCCCGGCAGGGTTCTGTCGAGGCTTGGCGGCGTTCGCCGTACCTGACGGAGCCGCATCGGTGCCAAGCTGGCGGAGCGACAGGAGGACGGCGATGGCGACGTTGACGGCGATCGAGTTTCCCACGGCCGGCGGGGCGGAACGCGCACTTTCCAAACTGGTAGAGCTTCAGAAGCAGAAGCTCATCGTCCTCCATGACGCCGCGGTGGTGACGTGGCCCGCCGACCGGAAGCGACCGAAGACACGACAGCTCGACAACCTGGTCGGGGCGGGCGCGCTCGGCGGCATGTTCTGGGGCATGCTGTTCGGTCTCCTCTTCCTGGTCCCGCTCCTGGGCGCGGCGATCGGGGCCGGCATCGGCGCGCTGACGGGCGCGCTGGTCGACGTGGGCATCGAGGACGAGTTCACCACCGAGGTGCGGAACAGGGTGACGCCCGGCACGTCCGCACTGTTCACCCTGACCAGCGACGCGAACCTCGAGCGCGTCGTGGAAGCGTTCAGGGGGACGCAGGCCCAGATCATCTCGACCAATCTGAGCAGCGAGCAGGAGGCCCGTCTGCGGGAGATGTTCGTCGAGCGGGCGGTCGCCCCGCGCGCGTGATTCCGACGCGGCGCACCAGCCGCGGGACACGACGGGGCTCACACGGCCGACCAGCCGTTGTCGGTGGGGAGGACGACGCCGTTGATGTTGCTGGCGGCCTCCGAGGCCAGGAACACGATGGCCGCCGCCTGCTCGTCAGCGTCCGCGACCCGACCGATGTTCTGCAGGTACGAGGCCAGGACGGTCGGCCCGTGGGTACCCGGGGGGACGTCGACGACCAGGTTCGTCCGGGTGCCGCCGGGGGCGATGGCGTTGGCGCGGATGCCCGCATCGCGATACATGATCGCGACGGATCTCGTGAGACCGACGATGCCGTGCTTGGAGACGGTGTAGGGTGTGCCGGCGGCGCTGCCGCGAAGCGCCGCCTCCGAGGCGGTGTTGACGATCGCCCCCCTGCCCCTGGCGAGCATGTGGGGCAGCGCGGCGCGGGTGAGGAGGAACGGAGCGGTCAGGTTCACCCTGATGACCCGTTCCCACTCCTCGTCGGTGACGTCGGCTGCGGCCGACATCCGGTCCATGATGCCCGCGTTGTTGACCAGCACGTCCAGGCCGCCGAAGCGGTCCACCGCGGTGCGCACCACCAGGTCCACCACGGCCTGGTCGCACAGGTCGCCCGCCACGGCGACCGCGCTGCCCCCCGCGGCCTCGATCTCGCCCACGACCGCCTCGGCCCGCGCGCCGTCGATGTCCGCGACCACGACGTTTGCGCCTTCGGCCGCGAACAGGAGGGCGGTGGCCCGCCCGATGCCTGAACCGGCGCCGGTCACGACGACGCTTCTGTTCTCGAATCCGGTGCTGCTCATGACGTGCCCGATGATGACGCTGGAGGGAACGGCCCGGCCGGACGGAACGGTGGTGCGGCGGCGACGTCACAACGGTTCGCCGATCGCCGGCGACGGCCGTGAACGGACGTTGACGCCGCCGGACCGGATGAAACATCGTGGGCCGAGATGGAGGCCATCTCGTCGGCGCGGCGCTCGGCCGGCGGACACACGGAGGCACGGCACGATGGACAAGCAGGTGGAGACCGGTCGCGTGGATCAGGAGTCCCCTCCGGCCGACGTCGGCGATGTGACGGGCGAGACGGTGAGCATCATCCGGGCCGGTGCCCGGAGCGTCCGCGGAACCGAGGTCACCATGCGCCAGGCGGGAGCGGGGTCCGTGAGCGCCCAGGAGCTGATCATCCGTCAGGGTGGCGTCGGCAGGGCGGAGACCGGGAACCTGGAGATGCACCAGGGAGGCGTGATGCTGTGTCGCGCCGAGTCCGCCAACCTCACCGCGTCCGGGGCCGGTGCGGTGCTGGCGCGGGGCGACGTGAAGATGGATCAGGCCGCCGCGAGGGTTCTCTGGGCCGGGGGTGACGTCACGATGGACCAGGGCGGGGCGGTCGTGCTCGCCTCCCGCGAGGTCAAGGCCGACAACTGCGGGGTGGTGTTCCTGGTCGCAGGCCGCGTCGAGGGCACGGTCAACGCCGTTTTCAACCTGCGCGACTCGGCCGCCACAGCGGCCGCGGTGGGCGCCGCCGCGGGTGGGTTCCTCGCGCTGGTGGCGATGTCGCTGCTGAGACCGCGACGCTCGCGAGGTCGACGACGCCGCTGACGGCGCCGGTTGGGATGCGGAAGGAGGGCGCCGCCATCTGCCAGTGATGCACGTCGATCACCTCGTCGTCCTGATGTGGCGCGCCCGGAGGGCGTGGCGACCGGCCCTGACGCCGCCACTGCTACGGTGAGATCGTGGAGATCCCCGGCTTCCAGTCCGTTCTCCTGAGCGCCGTCGACGTCGCCTCGCTCTTGATCGAGGTCCTGGCGGTCGCGATCATCGTGGGCGCGATCGCGTACGCGTCTGCGCTCTACCTGCTGCGCCGCGGAGTTCCCGAAGCCTACAACGACTACCGTGTTCGGCTCGGCCGTGCCCTCCTGCTCGGCCTGGAGGTGCTCGTGGCGGCCGACATCATCCGGACCGTGGCGCTGCAGCCGACCATTGCCAACGTGGTCGTGTTGGGCCTGCTGGTCCTGATCCGGACCTTCCTCAGCTGGTCGCTGGTTGTCGAGATCGAAGGCCGCTGGCCCTGGCAGCGGCCAACCGCCGGGGGCCAGCCCGCTCGATCCGGCTGACACGACGCGGCCGCGAGCGGCCGGGCAATCCGCGACGTGTCCAAACTCGCCTGCGCGAAAGCGCAAGGCTTTGTGCAGGGAGACGACGGACGTGGGACCGCGTCCCGGTGCGGCGGACGTACCCTGCTGACCGGGATGGGAGAACGCTTCGACAACGTCCCGACGTGAACCCGCCGGTGCGATGACTCCGGTGGCCGGAGGTAGCTCGTCAATGACCGCGAGGACACTCGACGCGGCAGTGGAAGCACTGCCGGGAAGCGAATTCCCACTGGGCGCGACCCCGCAGAGCGGAGGCACCAACTTCGCCGTCGCCTCGTCGGTGGCCGAGGGCGTGATCCTGTGCCTGTTCGACGACAGGGGCGCCGAGACGCAGATCCCCCTGCGCGAGTACGACGCCGGCGTCTGGCACGGGTTCGTTCCGGGAGTGGGGCCGGGTCAGAAGTACGGATATCGGGTCACCGGCCCGTACGATCCCGGGCGCGGGCTGCGCTGCAACCGCCGGAAGCTACTGCTCGACCCCTACGCGAAAGCGACGACCGGCGATGTGCGGTTCGGCCCGCAGGTGCTCGGCTACGCGGCGGACAACCCCCAGGCGCCCAGCCCGCTGGACTCCGCCGCGTACGTGCCGCGCAGCCTCGTCGTCGACCCGGCGTTCACGTGGCGCGACCGCGCCGGACCTCGCCGTCCCTACAGCGACACGGTCATCTACGAGGTGCACGTCAAGGGCTTCACGATGACCCACCCGGGGGTGCCCCAGGACCTCCGCGGAACCTACGCCGGCCTGGGGCACGAGGCGGCGATCGCTCACTTCCGCGACCTGGGGGTGACCGCTGTGGAACTGCTGCCGATCCACCAGCACGTCCCCGAATCGTTCCTGCTCGACCGCGGGCTGACGAACTACTGGGGCTACAACACCATCGGGTTCTTCGCCCCACACGACGGCTACTCGGCCGCGGTGCGCCGTGGCCAGGCCGGAGGGCAGGTGGCCGAGTTCAAGTCCATGGTCGACTCGCTGCACCAGGCCGGGCTCGAGGTGCTGCTGGACGTGGTGTTCAACCACACCGCCGAGGGCAACCACCTCGGCCCGACGCTCTGCTTCAGAGGCCTGGACAACCAGGCGTACTACCGGCTGGTGCCCGGCGACCCCAGCCGGTACTTCGACACCACCGGGACGGGCAACTCGCTGAACGCCGGCGACCCGGTCACGCTCCAGCTCATGATGGACTCGCTGCGGTACTGGCTGACCGAGATGGGCGTGGACGGCTTCCGCTTCGACCTGGCCCCCACGCTGGCGCGGCAGGAGGGCGGCTACGACGTGGCGTCGGCATTCTTCGACCTGGTCGCGCAGGACCCCGAGGTCTCGCACGCCAAGCTGGTCGCGGAGCCGTGGGACGTCGGCCAGACCGACAGCTACGACCTCGGCCGGTTCCCGCAGCTGTGGCGGGAATGGAACGGCAAGTACCGGGACACGATGCGTGACTTCTGGCGCAGCCATGGCGGGCTGGTCGGAGACTTCGCCAACCGCTTCACCGGCTCGTCCGACCTCTACGGCAGCGGTGGCAGGCGACCCACGGCCTCCGTGAACCTGATCACGGTCCACGACGGGTTCACCCTCGCCGACCTGGTGTCGTACGACTCCAAGCACAACGAGGCGAACGGGGAGAACAATCGCGACGGCACCGACGACAACCGCTCGTGGAACTGCGGGGCCGAGGGTCCCACCACGGATGCCGGCATTCTCGCGCTCCGGAGCCGCCAGCGCCGCGCGATGCTCACGACGCTGCTGCTGTCGTTCGGCGTCCCGCTCCTGCAGGGCGGCGACGAGCTCGGACGTACGCAGAAGGGCAACAACAACGCGTACTGCCAGGACAACGCGATCACCTGGTACGACTGGTCCTCGACCGACCGGGAGCTGCAGGCGTTCACGAGGCGGCTCGTGGCGTTTCGACGGGCGCATCCGGTGTTCCGCCGGCGCCGCTTCCTGGCGGGAACCGAGGCCTCGGAGCTGGCCTGGTTCACGCCGGCCGGCGCGGCCATGACCCAGAGCGAGTGGGCGGACCCGAACGCCCGGAGCCTGGCGATCTACCTGGACGGCGCCGACGACCCCGACCGTGCCGCGGACGGTCACCCGCTCGTCGACGACGACTTCCTCGTGCTGGTCAACGCCTGGTGGGAGCCCCTCGACTTCACGATTCCCGTGACGCGTCCCCAGCAGACCTGGCACCTGGAGATCGACACCTTCGACCCGAGCGCGTCCCGCCCCGCGGGCGGTGCGGGCGAGACCGTGCACGTCGGCCCACGCTCCGTGCTGGTGCTTCGCGGCCCGCGCCAGGACCAGGCGCGGTGAGCCTCCCCTGCTGACGATGATGGAGGGCCGGTGGGCATGCGCGCCACGCCCACCGGCACGTCGAGCTACGACCGCACGGTCACGCCGTGGAGGGCGCAGCCGGCGCAGTTGGCGGGATTGATCGAGTCGGCGGGCGGAGCGAGGTCCAGGTACGTGACCACCGCCCGTTTCACGAGATCGATCACCGCCAGCTTTCCGCTCTTCCGCAGCGAGACCCAGGCCGTTCCGCCCCTGATGCCGATCGCATCCGGCTGATCGGTGGCGACACCTGGCGTGGGGTGGAGGGCGAGGACCGCCGCGGTCCGCGCCTGGCCCCCGGTCAGGTCGACCAGGACCACCTCGTCGCCGCCCGGAACGCTGCCCACACCCAGCTTGCCGTCCGCCGTCATGTTGAAGCTGTGCCAGTCGGGCGCGCCGAGGGCGCCCAGGTCATCGAGCCGATCCGTTGCGGTGTCCAGCCGGTAGACGTGTCCGCCGCCTCCGCTCGAGGCGATGGTCACGCTCCTGCCGTCCGCGGCCTTGACCATCCCGCAGGCGATGAACCCGGCGACCGGCAGCACGTCGACCAGCTGCATGGCCGCCACGTCCACGATCGCGAGCCCGCTGGGGTTCAGCGACACGTACGCCCGCCGGCCGTCGTCCCGGAAGATCGTGCAGACCGGGGCGCGCCCCAGCTGCGCGAACGAGAGCGAGCCGGCGACCGACCACCGCTCGTGGGCCACGTCCGCCGCGAGCTTCACCAGCGTCTGCGTCGCCACCTGCGCGGCGAGCAGGACCGAGCCGTCCGGCGACGGCTTCACCTGGTGGGTGCCGGCCGGACCCAGGTGCAGGGTCGCCACCACCTGCCGGGCGTCGGCCCTCAGGACGTCGAGGTCGCCGTTGCCCATGCCGCCGACGTACGCGTACCTGCCGTCCGGCGAGAAGGTCGTGATGTGCGGACCCGTGCCGGCCGGCAGATCGATGGTCGCCTGCGTGGGCTGGTCGCGCCGCCCGGACAGGACCTTCATCTTGCTCGTGGCCTGAAGTGCCGTCCAGAGCTCACCTTTCTCCGCGGGGCTCGGGCTCGCGGCCTGCTGCGGTGCGGATCCGGGGGACCCGCAGGCGAGCACAGCCAGGCTCAGCACCGCCGCCCATACCATGCGAAATCTCACTTCATGCGCTCCTCCAGGGCCGGGTTGGAGGGCCCTTCCCGCGGAGGCTAGGCGCGGCCAGGTGAGACCGGCATCCGTCCATGGACGGATGAACGGCACGGAGATTCCGGCGATCAGCCCTGCCGGGCTGCGCCCTCCGCGCTGGCCCAGGCCGCGATCTGGGCGCGCGTGCGGAGTCCAAGCTTGTCACGGACGTGGTCGACGTGCGTGTCGACGGTCCGCTCCCCGATGCCCAGGCGATCGGCGATCTGCCTGTTGGTGAGACCCTGGACGACGAGCTGGACGACCTCGACCTCGCGGGCCGAGAGCGAGGCAGCAGCATCGCGCTGGGCTGTCGTCACGTACATCTGCGTACCGAGCGCGTACGCGACGGCGTGCTCGACCGCCATGCCGCGCCCTTCGTCCTGCCAGGCGCGCCACCTGGTCCCCACGGCCCGCCGCGCCTCCATCATCGCTGACGCGACCTTGTCGCGCCACGGCTGCACCGCCCTCGCGCCGGCGGTCTGCCACAGCTCCGCGGCCGCCCCTGCCAGGCGGAACCCGCGGTCGTACCGCCGCTCGGCAACAGCCAGCAGCGCGTGGTCCTCGAGCGTGTAGGCCACCGCCGACAGCTCGCGCAGTCGCCACCGCGTGCGGAGGCTCTGCGCGAAGAGCTCGCGTGCGCGGTCGAGGCGCCCGGCGTCGAACTCGATCAGCCCCAGCATCCGCTTCGCCCGGGACAGGGCCAGCGGCTCGCCGAGCCGCTCAGTGAGGACCAGCAGCTCCTCGACGACCTGGCCGGCACCGACGGCGTCGCCGGCGAAGTACCGGGTGATCCCAACCGCCCAGACGGCATCGCTGACGTCGGCCGCGTCGCCGACCTCCCGAGCCAGGGCGAGCGCCTCCTCGGCGAGGGGCAGCGCGTGGTCCAGATCGCCGATCGAGTGGAGCACGATGCTCACCTGCTTGATGGCGGCCAGGAGCACGGCCTTACCGCCGCTGATCCGCGCCAGGTCGAGCGCTTGCACCGCCGACGTTCGTGCCGCGTCGAACTCGCCGCGCCTCCACGAGATCCTCGAGGAGCCGAGCAGCGCCGACGCGCGAGCGGACGTGTCGGCCGGCGCACGCGCCAGAGCGGCGGACATCCACCGCTGCGCCTCGTGAAGCGGACCCCTGCGTTCCCAGTACCCAACGAGCGCCTCGGCCAGCGCCAGGGCGGTGACGGGCTCGGCCCCCAGGGCCCAGTCCAGTGCCGCTCGGAAGTTGCCCTGCTCCTCCTCCATGCGGTCCAGCGCGTCGAGCTGATTCGGCCCGTACAGCTCGGTGCCGGCCGTCCGCGCCACAGCCAGGAGATACCGCGCGTGCGCGGCACGGACCGTCTCCGCCTCACCGGACTGCTCGAGCCGGTCGCGCGCGAACTCCCTCATCGTCTCGAGCATCGAGAAGCGCGACCGGCCGAACCGCGATCGGCCGCTGACGAGGAGGGACTTGTCGACCAGCCGCCGCGTGATGCCCATGACGTCGCCAGCGGTGACGTCGCCGGCCGCGCACACGGCCTCGGTTGCCTCCAGGGTGAAGCCACCCCCGAACACCGAGGCTCGCGTGAAGACCTCCCGCTCCGCGTCGGCCAGGAGCGCGTAGCTCCAGTTCACGGCGGCCTCCAGCGTCCGGTGCCTCGGCACGCCGGATCTGCCGCCCGTCAGCAGCTGGAACCGATCGTCCAGCCGCGCGACCAACTCGAGCTCCGACAGCACCGTGATCCACGGGGCCGCGAGCTCGATCGCGAGCGGGCTGCCGTCGAGCCGGCGGCAGAGGGTGGCGACGGCCGGCGCCGTCACCGTCGTGAGGCGATAGCCGGGCCGTACCAGCGCGGCTCGTTCACAGAAGAGGCGCCCTGCGTCGGAGGCGTGCACGTCACGTGGCCCGGTCCTCCCCGGATGGGGCAGTGAGAGGGGCAGGATGCGAAGTTCGACTTCACCGGGGACGCCCAGCGGCTCGCGCGACGTCGCGAAGACCGTGATGGCCGAGCAGCGTTCGAGCGACGTTCGGACCAGTTCGGTGCAGGCTGCCAGGACGTGCTCGCAGTTGTCCAGCACGAGCAGTACCGCGCGCCCGGCAAGCCAGCCGACGATCGCATCCAGCGGCGGGCGTCCGCTGACGTCCCGAACGCCGAGCGATGCGGCGAGATGGCCGGCCACCAGGCTCGGTTCCGTGACCGGCGCCAGCTCGACGAAGGCGACATCGGTTCGCCGGCGGGTCACCGCTTCGATCGCGAGCCGGGTCTTGCCGCTGCCTGCGGGGCCCAGCAGCGTGACGAGCCGGTGCGATGACAGGAGCCGCTCGATTTCGGTCAGCTCCTGCTGCCGGCCGACAAAGCTCGTGAGGGGCGCCGGGACATTGGCGGGCACGGTCGTGATCGCTGTCGACAGCGTACCTCCGAGGACACAGGTCCCTTTTCGTGCGGTCGCGGCGTCATCGGGGTGGATCGAAGTGAACGAGGCTCTTGCGCACGTTCGAGCTCAGGAGGTCGCGATGGACGCGAGCATGAAAGGAAAGACCGTGCTGTTCACCGGGGCGTCGCGAGGCATGGGGCGCTTCGCGGCGATCGAGCTCGCGCGGCGCGGGGCGGAAGTCCTCGTGGTCGGACACGACGAGCAGCGAGGCGCGGCCGCGATCGACGCGATCCGGTGCGCGGGCGGGTCGGCGGACTTCCTGCGCGCGGACCTGGGCGACGCGGCAGAGGTGCGCGCGCTCGCCGATGCGGTGCTCGCGCGCCGCGGGTCGATCGACGTGCTGATCCACAGCGCGGGCGGCATGCCGCGGTCGGACGCGCGCACGCGCGAGGGCGTCGACCGTGGCTTCGCGCAGAACTTCCTCGGCGCGTTCCTGCTCACGCGCCTCGTGGAGGCGCGCCTGCTCGCGAGCGCGCCGGCGCGCGTCGTCGCGGTCGGGTCGGCGGCCCACCGACTGGTGAAGCGAGTCGACCTCGAGGCTCTCATGCGCCCGGGCGGCGACGCCTCGCGGATGGGGAGCTACCGGCGCGGCAGCCACCAGATGCTCAGCTACCAGGTCGCCAAGCTTGCGGTGACCGCGTGGACGTTCCGTCTCGCCCGCCGCTGGGCGGGCCTCGGCGTCACGGCGAACGTGCTGGATCCTGGCATGGTGAGGACCGAGATGGGCGAGCAGTTCGAGGGCCCGGCGCCGCTCGGCCTCCTGATGAACCACGTCATCCCGTTCTTCGTCGCGGTCGGGAGGGAGCGCGGCGCGGAGCAGTACGTCCGACTCGCGGCCGATCCGCAGCTCGCTCGTGTGTCCGGCCGGTACTTCGTGTCGGGCAGGGAGAAGAACCAGGACAGCTCCCGGCTCTCCCTCGACCCCGCGCTGCAGCAGCAAATCGAGGACGTGGCCGAGCGCTGGGCCGAACCGTTCCTGCGCGACCGTTAGCCAGGGCCCTTCGCGGGCCGGGTGGCCCAGGCGGGATCATGGGAGCGATGCGAGGCTTTCGATTCGGCTGCAACGTCCGGACGATCCGCTCCAGGGAAGCGCTGACCGACCTCTGTCGCGACGCCGAACGGCGCGGCTACGACGCGGTGCTGGTCCCCGACCATCTCGGCCGCAACCGCCCCTCACCGTTCCCCGTGATGGTGGCGATCGCAGACGCGACCGACCGGCTGCGCGTCGGGCCGTTCGTGCTCAACGTCGGGTTCTGGAACCCCTCGCTGCTGGCGCGCGACGTCGCCACCACCGACCACCTGACCGGCGGCAGGCTGGAGCTCGGGCTCGGAGCCGGGCACATGAAGTCCGAGTTCGACGCGGCCGGCATCCCGTGGCAGACGTTCTCGGAGCGCGTGGACCGCCTGGCCGCGACCCTGGACGAGCTCGACCGCCTGTTCTCCGACGAGCAGGCCGGCTATGACGTGGCGCAGCGGCCGCGGCCCCCCCTGATGATCGCGGGCACCGGACGGCGGACGCTCGACCTGGCGGCCGAGCGCGCCGACATTGTCGGCTTCACGGGAATCCTGCAGGCCAGGGGGAAGCCACCCGGCAGCTTTCGGATCGCGACCGCGGATGAGATGGACGAGCGCGTGGCCGGGTTCCGTGCGCGCGCGAACGCGAGGGCCGGCGAGATCGAGGCGAACGTGCTCGTGCAGCGAGTTGTGGTGACGGACGATCGCAGGACGGCCGCGGTGCGGTTTCTCGACGAGTACGGTCCCGGGCTCACGGTGGACGAGGTCCTGGAGGCGCCGTGCCTCCTCTTCGGCACGGTGCGCGAGATCTCCGAGCAGGTCGTGGAGCGGCGCGAGCGCTTCGGCTTCTCCTACATCTGCGTGCACGAGCCGGACATCCAGAGGTTCGGCCCGGTCATCGAGGCGCTTCGTTAGTTGCGTCGCTCGCGGTCGCCCCGACGAGCGCGCAGAGGAGTCCGGCCGCGAGCCCGTACAGCCCTCCTGGGTGCTCATCACGTCGCCGGGAGCATCACAATCGCACCCATGCGTGCCAGCGCAGTCAGGCGCCGGCGGCCCGGCACCGCGGTGATCGGTGCCCGAGCGTGAATCCGCGCGAGGGGTGGCGACCGGGGACCGACGAGGACAAGGTCATCGACCTGGAAAGAGGCTACCGAGAGAAACTTCGCGCCGACTTCTCGACCGAAGAGCCGGACACGGCCGACGTCGTGCAGCTGTTCCCGCGGGAGCAGCCGCCTGACCCGGACGCGATGAGCGCCTGGTACGTCCGCAGCGCGGCCGCGTGCCCCGACTGTGGCGCCGCCGTGGGCTACAAGTGCGGTCGGTCCGGCGGCCGGCGCGGGAGCAACCACACGGCTCGCGTCAGGCTCGCACGCGACCGCCTTGTCAAACGCGCCCGCTGACCCAGAAGATCCGTTCCGCTGGGCGGGAAGACGCGATTGACATTGTTTCACGATCGTGTCAATACTCGGCTCGATCGGGGTCCCAGATCGCGGACGGCCCAGGAGAGACGGGAGGGAGTGGGAAGATGGCGCCAGCACAGCCAGGCGGCTGGTGGACGCGGCGGCTCGCGGTAGCGGCCGCCGCCCTGTCGTTGCTCGTCGCGGCCTGCGGCGGCGGCACGACGTCCACGGGCACCAACCAGGGGGGCACGCCGCAGCGCGGCGGGTCGCTGAACTACCTCGTGAGCGGTCCCCTGGCGAACTGGGACCGGGGCCTCGACAGCGCGTCGGGCGGCGCCGCGCCCTCGATCTTCGAGGACGCGATTTATTCTCAGCTGTTCCGGCTGAGCCCGACCGGGGAGATCGAGCCCATCCTGGCCACCGGCTATCAGCTCTCCGCCGACGGCACCACCGTCACCCTGTCGCTGCGCCAGGGGGTCAAGTTCCAGGACGGCACCCCGTTCGACGCCTCCGCGGTGGCCTGGAACATCAACCGCGATCTCACGACCACCTGCGTCTGCAGCCCCGTCACCTCATGGCCGAAGCTCAGCTCGGAAGGCATCACCACGCCGGACGACCACACGGTGGTCCTCCACTTCAGCCGCCCCTACGGCGCCGTGATCAGCGTCCTCATCACCTCCAGCGTCAACCACATCGTCTCGCCGACGGCCGTCCAGAAGCTGGGCGACCAGTTCAAGCTGAAGCCGGTCGGAGCGGGTCCGTTCGAGGTGGTGAGCAACCTTGTCAGCTCGCAGCTGGTGCTGCAGCGCTATGACGGGTTCTTCAAGAAGGGGCAGCCCTACCTGGACAAGCTGACGTTCACCACGATCGGCGGCGACCAGCCCGCGTACCAGGCGATGCTGGCCGGGCAGGCGCAGGCCGGCGGGCTGACGACTCCCGCACTCATCCAGCAGGCCAGGCAGAACCCGAGCCTCACCGTCGCGCTGGAGCAGTCCACGGCGCCCTGGGTGATCCAGCTCAACACGGCCATCCCGCCGTTCAACAACGAGCTGGCTCGCGAGGCGATCTACTACGCGACGGACCCGGACGCCATGCGCGTCCACCTGTTCAACAACCTCTTCACAGCGACGCAGTCGTTCACCGGTCCCGCCGGCCTCTTCTACACGCCGAAGGTCCCCGGCTACCGGACGTACAACCTCGCCAAGGCGAAGCAGCTGGTCTCCCAGCTCGGCGGTCTGACCGTCGACCTCTTCGCCGGGAACGACACGATCAGCACCACGTTGCTGCAGGCGCTGCAGACCCAGTGGAGCCAGGCGGGCATCCAGACCACGATCCGCGCGGACCCGGACCTGACCAGGATCATCCAGGAGTTCACCGGGAAGAAGTGGCAGGCGGGCCTGCAGCTCGTGGGCGCCTACGACCCGGCCGTCGGGGCGGGGCTTCCCTTCCGCTTCCTCTCGACCGCGATCTACAGCGGAGTCCACGACACGACCCTCGACCAGATGATGGACACGGCCGCGTCCTCTACGGACAAGAGCAAGCGGGCCCAGCAGTACGCGGACATCGCCAAGTACATCAGTGACCACGCGTACTCGCCGTTCCTCTTCGGCGCCGTGACGGGGGCGACGGCTCTGAAGTCCGTCCACGGACCCGGCCTGACCAGCAGCGTCCCGCTGGCGGGCGGCTTCCCTGCGCCCTACTGGGACGAGGCCTGGATCGCGAAGGCGTGACCGCGACGGCATCGGTGGCCGTCTCCGCGGACCGGTTGACCCGGCGGGTCGCCTGGCTGGCCACCTCGCCGAGCCTGCGTCTGGCCGCGCGCCGGCTGCTGATCGCCGTGCCCGTCCTCTGGGGCGTGAGCGCCCTCACCTTCGTCGTGATGAGCGTCCTGCCCGGGAACGCCGCCCAGCAGCTGCTGGGTGCCCAGGCCACGCCGGCCCAGGTCCATCAGCTGGAGCTTCAGCTCGGCCTCGACAAGCCGGCCTGGCTGCGCTACGGGGACTGGCTCGGCGGCGTGGTCACCGGGAACCTGGGCAAGTCGATCGCCAGCGGCCAGTCCGTGACCGCCATCATCGGCCTCCGTCTGCCCGTCACGCTCGAGCTCGTGGTGTATGCGCTGGTCGTCTCGCTCGCCCTGGCCGTGCCGGTCGCGCTGCTGGCGGCCCACCGGCCCGGCGGACTGGCCGACCGCCTGAGCATGGGGATCAGCATGGCGGGCCTCTCGGTGGCGAACTACGTGCTCGCCCTGGTGCTGGTGATCGTCCTGGCCGTCTACCTGCCGGTCTTTCCCGCGATCGGCTTCGTCCCGCTGGGTGAGGACGTCGGGGCCAACCTGCGCTCGCTGACGCTGCCGGCGCTCGCGATCGGGCTGCCGCTGGCCGGCTTCTACACCCGCCTGCTGCGGGCCGACATCGCCGACCAGATGCAGGAGGACTACGTGGTGACCGCGCGGGCCAAGGGCGTCGGTCCCTGGCAGGTGCTCGTTCGCCACGCACTTCGCAACTCGCTCTTCGGCCTGCTCACGATCGTCGGCGTGAACCTGGGCACGCTGATCGGGGCTACCGTGATCATCGAGCAGATCTTCGCCCTGCCGGGGATCGGTCAGGCGTTCATCCAGGCCATCAACAACCGCGACGTGCCGCTGATCGAGGCCATCGTCCTGGTGCTGGCCTCGGCCGTGGTCCTGGCCAACCTCCTGACCGACATCCTGTACGCGGTCCTGGACCCGCGGATCCGGTATGGCCAACGTCCCGACTGACGAGCGCCTCTCGCTCGGCCTGGAGCCGACCGAGGATACCCCGGCGGCGGCTCGAGCCGGCAGCTGGAGAGGCCACCTGGACGTCGGCATCCCCGCCGCAATCATCGTCCTGCTCTTCGCGGCCTGCTTCGTCTGGCCGGCCCTGTTCCCGCTGCCGAAGCCCGTGGGGGGGAACATCTTCGACGCGAACCTCCGGCCCCTGTCGCCGGGCCACATCCTCGGCACCGACACCGTCGGGAACGACGTGCTCTCTCGGCTCCTGTACGGCGGTCGCACGTCGCTCGAGACCGCTCTGGCCGTGAACCTGATCGGCCTCATCCTGGGCGGGACGATCGGCGCTCTGGCCGGCTACCTGGGAGGGGCGGTGGACGCGATCGCGATGCGTGGTCTCGACGTGTTGATCGCGTTTCCCGCGCTGGTCCTGGCGCTGGCGATCGCCGACAGCCTGGGCCCCGGCCAGGGCCACACCATCCTCGCCCTCTGCTTCTTCGCCGTGCCGATCTTCGCCCGCAACGCCCGGGCCGCCACGCTCCGCCTGCGAGAGCTGACGTTCATGACCGCGGCCAGGCTGTGCGGAACGCGCACGTGGCGCATGCTGGTGCGCCACATCGCCCCCAACATCCTGCCGCAGCTGATCACCTTCGGCCTGCTGAGCATGGGCGCGATCATGGTCATCGAGGGCGCGCTCAGCTTCCTCGGCCTCGGCGTCCCACTGCCCGACCCCAGCTGGGGGAACATGATCTTCCAGGGTCAGCAGAGCATCTCGGCCACGCCCCTGCTCGTCCTGTTCCCGAGCGCGTTCCTGTTCGTCTCCGTGCTGGCCTTCAACCTGTTCGGCGACGCGCTGCGAGCGCGGTGGAACCTCAGGTGACGCAGTGCAGTCTGCTGGAGGTCACCGACCTGCAGGTCCGGCTGCGCCGGGGCGACCGCGAGGTCCGGGCGGTGAGGGGCCTCACGTACCGCGTGACCGCGGGCAGGACGCTCGCGATCATCGGCGAGTCCGGGTCGGGCAAGACCGTCAGCTGCCGCGCCGTGATGGGACTGCTGCCCGCGACCGCCGTCGTCTCGGGTTCCGCGAAGCTCGATGGGAAGGAGCTGCTCGGTCTGCCGCCGTCCGAGATGCGCGAGCACCTCGGCGCCGACGTGGCCATGGTCTTCCAGGACCCGGTCCGCTCCCTCAACCCGACCATGCGCATCGGGGCCCAGATCACCGAGGCGATCCACGAGCACCTGCCCATGAGCGGGGGGGAGGCCGGCCAGCGCGCGGTCGAGCTGCTGGAGCGGGTCCGCATCCCGCTGGCCCGGAGGCGGTTCCACGAGTACCCGCACCAGCTGTCCGGAGGAATGCGCCAGCGGGTCATGATCGCGATCGCGCTCGCCTGCCACCCGAGGCTGCTGATCGCCGACGAGGCGACGACCGCGCTCGACGTCACCACGCAGGCCCAGATCATGGAGCTGCTCCTGGAGCTGCAGCGAGAGATGGGCATGGCGCTGATCTTCATCAGCCACGACCTGAGCCTTGCCGCTTCCTACGCGGATGAGGTGATGGTGATGTACGCCGGCCGTGCGGTCGAGCGCGCGCCGACCCGCACGCTGTTCGCGCACGTCCGGATGCCGTACACGCGTGCCCTGCTGGACGCGATCCCGAGGCTGGACCGCCCGGCCCACGCGCTGCTGCCCACCGTGCCCGGTCAGCTCCCTGACCCCTCGACCCTCCACGCCGGCTGCTCGTTCGCCGAGCGCTGCCCGAACGTGCGGCCCGCCTGCAGGGAGACCGCGCCGCCCCTGGAGCAGCACCAACCGGACCACTTCTGGGCGTG